>TARA_R100000789_G_scaffold23368_1_pt1 | contig 25684 bp, 17 predicted proteins | sample TARA_R100000789 | Tara Oceans TARA_R100000789 (sample SAMEA2623403) | marine metagenome | biome: marine biome (ENVO:00000447); feature: mesopelagic zone (ENVO:00000213); material: "saline water (ENVO:00002010), including plankton (ENVO:xxxxxxxx)" | depth 450 m
GCCGACGCGATTCTTTTTTATTCTGCTGGGCCCGACCGGATTTGCAGCCGAGCATCTCGATACACTGACTTCGATCGCACGATTGATGTCGGACGAAGAATTTCGTTACGACTTGCAGCAGTCGCGGTCACGTAAGAATGTCCTCGATTCACTCGAACGTTTTCATCTCCGCAATACACCCATCATTCCTGAAGCGGTCAAGAAAGCGGAAGAAGAACTGAAATTTTCCGGCAAGCCATTCGGGGGTGTCTGGAATGATTTCAAGCGGCGCTGGCCGCATTACCGCGATGACTGGACACGAGGTTGGAGCAGCAAATCGGCTGCGGCGATTGTGTTTCTGTTCTTTGCCTGCCTGGCACCAGCTGTGACATTCGGCGGGATTATGGGAGCGATTACGGATCAGCAGATCGGTGTGGTCGAGATGCTGATCGCGACCGCAGCCGGAGGGATGATTTACGCGATCTTCTCGGGGCAGCCTTTGATTCTGCTGGGAGGTGTTGGGCCGATGCTCGTGTTTACGGGCATTTTATATCAGATGTGCGTCGACCTCTCGATTCCGTTTTTGCCGATGTATCAGTGGATCGGCTTCTGGACTGCTCTCATTCTGCTGATCCTCTGCGCGAGTGATGCCTCGGTGTTAATGCGGTATTTCACACGCTTCAGTGATGATGTGTTCTCGGTACTGATGTCTCTGATCTTCATTTATGAAGCGGTCAAAGCGCTGGTGATGATATTTCAGGAGAGTTTTGCGGACAGTTCGGTGAATCATGACAAAGCGTTTCTCTCGCTGATCCTGGCAGTCGGTACGGCGATGATAGCGTTCAATTTGTCCCGGTTTCGACGCAGTCGGTATTTGATGCCCAGGATGCGTGAGTTTCTTGCCGACTTTGGTCCAACGATTGCCATTGCAGCGACGGCTTGTGTGGGATTCGCATTTCGCGGTGAAATTCCGCTCGATCAGTTGGGGGTTCCGGATGCCATTCAGCCGACGATGGTGAATCCTGAAACGGGTGATCCGCGGTCGTGGATAATTGATGGGGGCACGTTGCCGTTCAATCTGAAAATGCTGGCGATCCTCCCCGCTATTCTGGCTGCTGTGCTAATTTTTCTCGTGCAGAATGTGACCGGAAGGCTCATCAATGGGCCGGATCTGAAGTTGAAAAAAGGGGCGGCTTATCATCTGGATTTGCTGGTGCTGTCAGGCCTGGTGTTGATTTGTTCTTTATTTGGCCTTCCCTGGTTAGTCGCGGCAACAGTGCGATCACTGGCGCATGTGCGGGGACTGGCGACTGTCGAGGAGCAGATCTCCAGTTCAGGAGAGAAGAAGGAACGTTTTTTGCATGTCGAAGAGAATCGGCTGACCGCTTTTGCGATTCATGCTTTGATTGGATTATCGTTACTGGCTTTGAACATACTCTCTTACACTCCGATGGCAGTATTGTTCGGACTGTTTTTGTATATGGGGATCGTTTCGCTGCTGGGGAATCAGTTTATGGAGCGGTTGAGTCTTTGGTTGATGGATTCATCACTCTACCCGCGAACTCACTACACTCGACGCGTACCAATTCGCTTGATTCATGGATTTACACTTGTGCAGTTATTGTGTTTGATCGTGTTGTGCCTGATCAATTTGAGCCCGTACAAGTGGATGCGGTTGACGTTCCCTATTTTTATTGCGTTTCTGGTACCGGTGCGAAGTCTGCTGGATCGTATTTTCCCACCGGAAGAACTGGCGGTGCTGGATGCGACGACGGATCCGGATGAAGAGAAAACGCATTGGACATGATGTTGAGAGGCTCGCATCAAGGACCGATTTTGGGGGGCTTGGCTGCGCTTTGACCCCAGTTGTTGTATAAAAGCTGGGGGTATTCATGGAAGCCGCCCGGAGTTTTTCGGGAGGTGATCGGAAGCAGACAGGTTGGAAGCCTGTCCTACTGAGGTGTTATTTACGCTTAAAGTGTTGGCTGATAGTTGTTTGTCGACGCTCTTCGACTTACGATACTGTTCAATCTCTCATGAATACGAGTTCAATTTGTGCAGGTTACTTCATGGGTGATTGAGCAGGGATGGGAATTGCCAATCGTACAGGAAATAAAGTCTACAGAATGTCGGAAACCAATTTAACCAGTACAGGAACTCCGTTTACGGAGAGTTGGCTGGAACAATTAGAGAGTGTTCTGGGCAAGGCGGCTTGCGAGCAGATGGGATTTTATGCAATTCCTGAAACGCTGCTCTTGAGCGTGGTGGTTCCTGTCTACAATGAGTGCGAGACATTGCACCTGATTCTGGAAAAGATTCAGGAAGTTCCCATTAATAAAGAGATCATTCTGGTGGATGACTGCTCGAAGGATGGGACGCGGGATTTGCTGCAGGAAATGGAGAAAGCTCAATCGGAAGGGGAGCGGGATCCCCGAAACTGCTTTGTGTTTGCCTATCATGAGAAGAATCAGGGCAAGGGAGCGGCTCTGCGGACTGGATTTTTGAGAGCCTCGGGAGATGTCGTCATTATTCAGGATGCCGACATGGAGTATAATCCTCACGAGTATCCCCGACTGCTCAAGCCGATTGTCGAAGGGAAGGCCGATGTCGTTTACGGCAGCCGATTCCTGGGCGATCAGCCGCATCGGGTGCTTTACTATTGGCATTATCTGGGAAATAATTTTTTAACTCAGCTCTCGAACTGTTTTACCAATTTGAATTTGACGGATATGGAAACCTGTTACAAGGTGTTCCGCAAGGAAGTGCTGCAGGAGATCGCGCCGAAACTACAGCAGAACCGGTTTGGCTTTGAGCCGGAAATTACCGCGAGAATCGCTCGTCGAAATCATCGGATTTATGAGATGTCGATCAGCTATTCGGGACGGACATACGATCAAGGCAAGAAAATTGGCTGGAAAGATGGCTTTCAGGCCCTGTACTGCATTATTCGGTATGGATTAGCAGATTAAGCAGGGTAGATTCGAGTGAATTATACCGTGCCTCAGAAGCAGCTAGCAATCCGAACAACGAACATAGACTATCAACGAGCAGTAGAAACGAAGACCGGATGAACGATATTACGCCCGAGGGATCCAACCTGCCTCCAAAACCGGATGTCCGTGATCAGCAGGGGCCTCTGCAAGAAGGTTTGAAGAAAACCAGCAGTCCTTCGAATGAGTCCGCCAGTAAATCCGGCAAACAGCAACGGATGCCGTGGTCGCTGATTCTGCTCGTGGGTATCGCCTTTCTGATTATCTGGGCTGCCAATAATGGCCGCGAAGGCTCGAAGGTCGATTACGGGTTCTTCTGGAAGCAACTCAAAGAAGAGAACGTGACGGATGTTATCTTTGAAGGAAATATTCTGGCTGGAAAGTGGAAGAAAGTTCCAGAGAATCCAGAAAAAGAAACTGATAAAGAAGCCAAGCCTCTTGAAGAAACCTTCTATACACAGATACCGCATCTCGAAAGCGAACGCCTTCTGGAAGCATTGGCGGCTTCTGGCAATGATGATTATAAAGATGTGACCACTCAGCTTTCGTTCGGCACGCAAATGCTGATCATGCTGGGTGGTACGTTGCTGCTGATGTTGTTCTTCCTGACGATGATGCGACGCTCGGCTGATCCGATGTCTTCCGGGATGTTCGGTAGCTTCACAAAAAGTCCTGCGCGGGAGTTCAAGCCTTCCGATAAGCTGACGACATTCGACGATGTTGCCGGTATGGAAAATCCCAAAATGGAACTTCAGGAAGTCGTCGAGTTCCTCAAGAACCCGGCTAAGTTTCAACGACTCGGCGCTCTAATTCCCAAAGGTGTGCTCCTGATGGGCTCGCCTGGTACAGGAAAAACATTGCTCGCACGGGCGACAGCCGGCGAAGCGGAAGTGCCGTTTTACAGTATTAACGGTTCCGAGTTCATTCAGATGTTTGTCGGTGTGGGTGCGAGCCGAGTGCGGGATTTGTTCCGCATTGCCAAAGAACATTCGCCCTGCATCGTGTTCATCGATGAAATTGATGCGGTCGGTCGTATGCGTGGAGCCGGTTACGGCGGCGGGCATGATGAACGTGAGCAGACACTCAATCAAATCCTCAGCGAAATGGATGGGTTTTCGCAGAACGATGCCGTTATCGTGATTGCGGCGACAAACCGACCCGATGTACTTGATAAAGCATTAACTCGTCCCGGACGATTCGATCGACATATTGTGGTCGACCTGCCGACGAAAGAAGGTCGATTGGGCATTCTGAAAGTCCATAGCCGAAAAGTTCCGCTGGCTGATGATGTCAACCTGGATCGCGTTGCCGGAAGTACGATTGGCTATTCAGGAGCAGACCTGAAAAACCTCGTCAACGAAGCCGCTCTGCATGCAACTCGCACCGGCAAAAGCAAAGTGATGATGGAAGACTTTGAAGCAGCCGCCGATCGAGTGTTAATGGGTATCAAACGAGAAGATGTCCTTTCGGACAAAGAGAAGAAAATGACCGCCTATCACGAAGCCGGTCATACGCTGGTGGCGTGGTTCTCGCCGGAACTGGATCCGGTTCATAAAGTAACCATCGTTCCCCGCGGGCGCGCTTTGGGCGTGACTCAGTTACGTCCGGATGAAGAACGTCACAGTGTGGGCGAACAGCGATTGCATCAACAGTTGGCAATGCTCCTGGGTGGACGTGCCGCTGAGAAACTGGTCTTTAATGAATATACTGCGAATGCATCTGATGATTTAAAACGCGCAACGGATCTGTCCCGGAAAATGGTTTCCCACTGGGGGATGAGTGAAACAATCGGCCCGGCTGCGTTTCGACATGCCGAGTCGGATCCGTTCCTCGGCAAAGAAATGCACGAGATGCGGTCGTATTCTGATACGACTGCGCATCTGGTCGATCAGGAAATACAACGGGTCTTGTTCGCGGCATCGGATCAGGCGACGAATCTGCTCAACGAACACCGACGCGAACTGGATGAAATTTCCGAAGCGCTCATCGAAAAAGAGATTATCGACTCCGACGATCTGGAACGTATTCTGGGCAAACGAGTTGATTGGAAAACGAATGATTCTGCAGAGGGAGAGAGTTAACTGTTATCGGGCAAACTGCGCCTGATTTTGGGTGGCTCCGAAAGATTCTTTCGGGGCGGCGCAGCCGTATGAGGCTCTTATTAATCACAACCTAACTGAAGCTATCTGGGCCACCCGAGTCGATAATTTTAATCCTGTCAGGCACAGCCTGACCTACCAATGAGCTAATAAGCGCACACCTATTAAATCAATTTTTGAAAATGCCTGTCAGGCGGAGTTTCCCGTGGAGTCTGTATTTTTCGATCAATCAGCTGGCACCTTTGCCGATCTCGGTTTGAAGAAATCGACGGTTAAGCATCTCGAAGCGGTGGGATATCTTCATCCGAGCGAGATTCAGCAGAAGTTCATTCCCCCGGCAGTGACCGGAGCCGATTGTCTGGGCCAGTCGCAAACGGGAACTGGTAAAACCGCGGCATTCATGTTGCCTGTGATTGAGCGCCTGGGAGAACCGACGCAGGATCCGCAGGCATTAGTCCTGTGCCCGACGCGCGAACTTTCCGAGCAGGTGGCGGAAGAAACACGTAAGCTCTGTAAAGATGATATTGATATCGTCGTGGTTGTCGGCGGGCGGCCGTTGCGAAATCAGATGAAGCAGGTTGAGCAGGGCGTTGACATTGTTGTTGGAACGCCGGGGCGGGTGATCGATTTGTTCAAACGAAAATCGCTTTCATTTGAAGGATTGAAAACAGTCGTCCTCGATGAAGCCGACCGCATGCTCGATATCGGCTTCCGGCCCGATATGGAATACATTCTCAAAAACTGCCCGAAAGATCGTCAGACATTATTGCTCTCGGCGACATTGCCTCCCGAAGTCGAACGGCTTTCGAGTCGCTTTATGCGCGATCCGATCCGCATTGATATTTCGGTGAAAGATGTCACCTCCAATTCGGTCGATCAGTTTTTCTGCACGGTCGATAATCATCGTAAACTCGGGTTGCTGGTCAAACTTCTGCGGAAAGAACAGCCCCAGCAGGCGATCGTTTTTTGCCGCACCCGACGTAAAGCCGATGAACTCTACAATAAATTCAAGAGCCGCATTAAGCAGGTCGCTGCCTTGCATGGCGATTTGCCCCAAGCCAAACGCGATCGCGTGATGCAGAGTTTTCGAGATCGCAAAGTCCGGCTGCTGATCGCGACCGATATCGTGGGCCGCGGGATTGATGTCGGAGGAATTTCGCACATCATCAATTACGATATCCCCGAACATTCCGACGATTACGTGCACCGAGTCGGACGAGCCGGGCGGCTCTCATCAGACTTTAAAGGTCGAGCCTTCACCTTTGTGACACAAGATCAGGGAGGCGAGTTAACCCGCATCGAAATGCTCGTCAATCGGATGATTCCTGAGTATAAGTTTGAAGATTTCGACTCGTTCGAACCACGAAAACGTCGCCACGTATAATTTGGAGTTACAAGCTGTGTTGGCATGAGGCTAAAGTAAAAAAAGGACATCTTAAGATGCCGATGGAAACTGCTCATATCTGGCTTGGCCAATTCCACTCAGAAGAAAAACTCGTTGCATACCTGGAAGAACAGTATGACAATGATGAGGTACCCATCAGCCAATTCGCAGCCGATCAAAATGAATCGTATTATGATCATGACTGGGTGGAATATAACTTCTGTGTCTCACACGAATTGTTCGAATTAATAGACGGTGCCTCTTATTCAAATGATTATCTTGACGAAGTTATAGAAGTAGCTGCAAAAATTGGTATTGAATCTGCCAATACTTTTATCATGGCAGATTTCGAAGAATTTGATAAACCGAAATCTGTAAACACCCATAGTTATAAGCTTTGGTACATAGGAACATTCAAATGCAAAATTTGATTGATCATGCGGCAATTACCGTAACCTGAACTAAATTCTGGAAATATTTAAACTGTTCTCATGTCTTCGTCCACTCCAGTGACTCGAGCGCGACCGGGTTCCGCTCAGGAACTGTTGTTGATTGCGTTGCCGTTGATGATCAGCTTTGGTTCGCAATCGGTGATGAGCTTCATCGATCGGGTTTTCCTCACCTGGTACTCCAGCAGTGCGCTGGCGGCGACGATGCCTGCGAGTATGTTGAACTGGTCAATCATCAGTTTTGCGATGGGCGTTGCAAACTACACCGGCACTTTTGTTGCCCAGTACGAAGGGGCAGGGCGGAAGGAACGCGTTGTCCATGTGATGTGGCAATCGGTCTGGTTGTGCTTGAGCCTGGGTTTTTTGCTGGCATTATTTGCTTTGGCGGCTCCGTTCATCTTTGGCTTAGCCGGGCATCCTGCTGATGTTCAACAGGATGAAGTCACCTATTTTTCGACACTTTGCCTGGGAACTCCTGCGGCTTTACTGATGACCTCGCTCTCTGGATTTTTCTCAGGCCGGGGACAGACAGCCGTTGTCATGTGGGTGAATCTTTTCGCGGTCGCGATCAACCTGATATTTGACTATCTGCTGATTTTCGGCTTTGTTTCAGTCCCTGCACTGGGAATCTGGGGGGCGGCTCTGGCGACCGTATTTTCAAACTGTCTGGCCTGTTTGATCTTTACAGGCTTGATAATGCTGGAAGCCTCGCGGAAGAAGTATCCTCTCAGAGAAGAATTCGGCTTCGATTACGAATTGTGTCAACGCATGTTGTATTACGGCCTGGCGATGGGACTGCAGATTTTTGTCGACATTTTCGGCCTGACAATTTTTCTATTCTTTGTGGGCAAACTGGGAACAACCGCACTGGCGGCGACGAATCTGGCGTTCAATCTGAATTCCCTCGCCTTCATCCCGATGTTGGGACTGGGAACTGCGGTGATGACGCTGGTCGGAAGACGAGTTGGCGAACAAAATCCGGATTTGGCAGAAACGACCGTCCGGCATGCCTTACAACTGGGATGCACCTACATGGGGCTGTGGTGCGTGGCCTATCTGCTGATTCCCAAATTGCTGATCGCTCCATTTCGAGCCTACGCGGCTGGTGAGGAATTTGCAGAGATCGAAGCGACCGCCATCATCCTGATGCGATTCATTGCCATTTATGGAATGTTCGATGTCCTGGCCATCGTCTTTGGTTACGCACTGCGTGGAGCTGGCGATGCCCTGTACCCGTTTCTGCTTTTCCTGTCAGCCAGCGTTTTTTGCCTGATCATTCCCTCAGCCGTGATCTGGTATGTGTGGAACGGAAATCTCTACGGCACCTGGAGTGTGGTCACGTTTTATCTGTTCAGTGTGGGCGTTGGAATGTGGTGGCGATATCGGCAGGGGAAGTGGAAATCGATGTCTGTGATTGAGCGGGATGTGATTGTGTGAGGTGCACAATTAATACTTCGATGATCATTATCAACTAAGTCCCCTCTCCCTCTGGAGAAGGAACGATCACCAAGGGTGGCTGGGGTCGTAGCGCGGCGAAGCCCCCAGAATAAGTGACGCCGTCCCCCTCGCTGACGCTTCGGGTGATGATGATTCCTGAACTCTTCCCACACTTTGTCGTTTTTCAGGCTGGATTAACCCGAATATTCTGCAGGACTGCCACCAAGTAACAGGCTTTCATGTTGACCGGGGATTTTCTGCTTCCGTATCATGGGATAAGATGCTGACATAGATATTAAAGGATTGTGTCGATATTCTGATAGGATCGGCACGTACTGAGATCGTGGATTGAGTTTGATCAAAAACTTCTGCAGTGATCTGCAGTTGAGAATACAGCAATAACAGTCTTTTGACGTCCTGACGACGGCAAACAGGAAGCAATCGCAATTCCTGCAGACGAATCGTGAGCCATTAAAATGCATATAACCGGTAAAATCTTTGCCTTTCTGACGCTCTGCCTGGCGGTAGCTGCAATCATTTTGACGGCAAAAACTCTCGACAAGCAAAACGAATGGAATCGCCGCGTCGAAAAAGCCCGAGCCGACTATGAAGCCTCGCTGGCCAAGTTGCCCGATGTTGAGAGGAAGGCAAATCAACTGGAAGAAGATCTGGCCTTGGCCCGGCTGGGATGGGGACGACATTGGGATGATGTTGAAGTTGCTGCCAGTCCAAATGTTGCCAGAGGACTGATTAACGCCGGAATTGGTCGGAATGATGGCCTTGGTCAAACCACAGCAACTGGTGAGCAGTATCCATTAATGTATGCGTTTCAGGAAAATGCTGATGGAACAATGAGTTATGTTGGAGAGTTTCGAGTCACCCAGGTCGATGTCAATCGAGCCGCTTTGCAGTTATCAAGAACACCCCGCGAAGGGGAAGTTAATAACTGGAATTTCAATAACAAGTGGAGGTTCCGCGATGCCCTCCCTCCGGCCAAGCGGAAATCAGTTAGTGAACTACTCCTCAAAATGACCACAGTCGAACAACGTCTGAACGATCGTCGTCAGTTCCTGTCGATTCAACAGGACAGTCTGGCAGCTGCGAAGTCGGCTCTTGAAAACCGGATGCAGGAACTCAACGGAAATCCTCAGGCTCCCGAAGGAGCAGGGGATGAATACAGCAAAGGTTTGGTTGCGACGATGAACGCCGCAGAGGAAAGCAGAAACGCGGCTCTGGCCGAAGTTCAAAAACTCCGCGGAGAACTCGCCAGCCTGCATGCCCGCTTTGAAAAGCTGCTGGCTGAGAATAGCGAGTTGGAAAACAAACTGAGCTCGCAATCGAAAACCGCTTCGAGTGCGACCGAGCCTCCGGGGAATTGACTTCATTTCCTTAATTTACAAGCTCGAAGCGCAAGCGAGTGAGTCGCTGTTATTCATGTTTCTCCAAAGAACAGACTGAATACTCTGGGGGCTACGCTTCGCTTCGACCCCAGCCACCCACATTTTGTTTGTTATCCATCGATTTCAGAAATTCGCATCAACAGTTTGAGAAAAGCCATGCAGGATTCCACGCTGGCTGACTCCTGCATTGTGTGATAGCCAATCGTGGGAATCTGCAAAGTCGTGCCTCGAACCAGTCCATTGGAAGCGGCGATAATACGGCCCATTTCCGTACTTCCCAGCGAAGCTGGTTGACGTCCCTCAGCTATGGCAATTGCGTTGGTCTCGTCAATGTAGCGGTCTTTATAAGAGTACTTCACGTACAGTTCTTCACAGCTCGTGCGGAGTCGTTCCGTCATTTCATGGTCGAACGGAGCATTGGCATCTTTCCCACGAAGAACAACGTGCTGTAAATCAGAAGCGGCTCGATCAGGATAGGGACTGGTATCGACCACGATCAATTCATTCCTGCTCGATCCGAACCGGCGGAACCATTCGAGGAGATATCGCCAGCTTTTGCCCGATTCTTCCTGAGCGGTGAAGAAGGCAGTTCCTTCAAAATCGAGTGCGAACAGATGAACGAGGACTGCTGCGGTCAGGACGTTATCGAGTTGTCCAATGAGCCGATTGTCTTCAATGGAAAGGCGATCTGTGAATGCAACCGGCGTGCCGGCTATGAGATGATCGAGTCCACGCAACTGAAAAATCAAGTTGTTTCGAAACTCGCAGATGTAAGCTTTATCAACCACTCCACTGCCGCGATAGGCTCCCGACCAGGGTTCATAAGCCATTACTGCCTGAGTTTCAAAACGGTCGACGATCTTGTTCATCAACTGTTCCGAAACCGAATTTCCCAGCAGGTCGGATCGTTGACCAGCCACGAATGCGGCGTATTGAAATTCGTTAGGCCCAGTGCAGATCAAACCGTGGCGATCGATATGAGCAGAGAACATGGTTTGAAACGGATTGTTTCCTCGAGCCACGAGAAGACCATCATACCAGTCAACCTGAGCGCCCCGTTCTTCGAGCAGTCGTTGCAGGACTCGAAAGAAGGCGTGCTCTGCACCCACGACACTGGGCTGACGAATCAATTCTTTCAGCACATCAATCAGATCATCAAATTTCATCAGCAATAACCATCAATGGGTTGTGGCCCGTCGAATGAGCATTCGATCGTTCGCAGGAGTCGTGATCAAGTTGAGCGGAGAGAGTATCTGATCGAGCATTTCAGCAATAGACAACATTTTGCCACTTAAGGTGACCGGTTCTATCCGCAGGGGATCGGTTTGTGGAATCTGCTCTTCATCAAAATCGATGGTCACCCCCGCAAGCGCTTCCAATTCCACAAGGACTTCATTTAAAGGAGTCGGTTGATTCAGTTCAAAGGAAATCACTTTCTGATTGAATTTCTCCAGCATCGCCTGCTGAACTTCCGGCGAAACGGTCTTCAGTGGAGGTGGAGAAGAGGTCGTCTGTTCTGAGGGAACAACTTCCGGCATGATTGGTTTGTTGGTCAGGGAATCTGAAGGAGTTGATGTCGACTTGCCAGGTTCCCCGGCGACTTCAGGATCCAGCGGAAGACTATCGGCCATGGCGGCCAGGCGTCGAAATATTGTTGGGGCTGTTTTGACACTCATTTCTCGAACCGAACCATCAGCCATCAGGATCGGCATCCTTTCAGGGGACCCCGTTCCAAATCCATCCGGTCCATTAATGTACGGTTCTGCGGTGACAGCTCGAATCGATTGAGAGGCATTGGCCCAGGAAGAAAATCTCTCGGTTATTCCACTGGCGAGCCAAGTGTTGGAGAGGCCATCTTTGACATCTTCGGTACGGGTCACACGATTCCAGCCAAAGATGCCTGCTCGCGGATGATCTTTCGGCAACTCTGCAGCGTCAACACCCACACCCGAAATACCGACAATATGAGATGCAGGATAACGATCAGATCCGACAACCGTTTTCAATTCTGGATTTAGTAAGTCGCTTCGAGAGCGTCTGACAAAACGATCGTTTACAGGACTGTTCCAATCCGCATTCCAGTTCGGCGCATACTTGCTGAAAGCTTCCAGTTCAGGATCGGGACCAGCCAACCAACTCAGTCCGGTCGGTTTCCCCGGCTCATGATTTGGGTTCCATCCAGCCGTAGGGAATTGACCGGTATTGAGACGATACTCATTGATGCGAATTCCGAGTCTCTGAAGTCGATCCTCAAATGAAATTTTTTCAGGAGCAGCGGGTGCGACCGGGCCAACTGCGTTCGATGTCAATTCCGGGTCTGCAACGGAAGGATTCTGATTAACAATTTCAGGATTTTCTTCAGAGGACTTCTGTTCGTTCGAATCGAAATCAATGATAAAAAAGAGAGTCGTGCATGTGATGAGTATCAAAACGATGGCAACACTGATTGAAAATCGATGGAGAGAAGCGACCAGCACTGTGCCATCAAATTCTGGACGGGTCATCACAGAAATTTGATGCTCCGCTGTCATCTCAACGAGCAGATGAGCGGCACACTCGGGGCAATCAATTTCGGTCTGCTTTTGTCCGGACTGATGAATCCTCAATCGAGCCGCACAGTTCGGGCAAAGAAATTCACCGGCTACGATGGCCATCGTTCATCCTTGTCGATCGAGTGTTTATCACAATTCAGTAGGACAGGCATCCTGCCTGTCTTTAATGCGGGTTCTTTAACTAAGTTGCACTCGCATTTTTCGAACAATATTCAATCTTATTTTTACCACGAAGACACAAAGGCACGAAGAGATTACTAACTGTTCAACATCAAAATCATAGCACTAACTTTTATTGGGTATTCTTCAACCAAAGACTCTTTGTGTCTTCGTGCCATAGTGGTGAAATCATTAGTTAATTCGACTATCGATTCTGCCAATACTCATCTGTCTCCCAGACAGGACATTCGGATTGCACCTGCTGATATTTCTTGACCACCTGATCCTGCATGCGTTTTAATATCTTCAACTCCTGCTCAGCAAGATCATTGGTTTCGCTGGGATCATCTGCCAGATTGTATAACTCATATTTAACAAGTTGAGCCGTCTTGATCACTTTTTGGGATTCTGTATTCACACCACGCCCCAGTGAATTGCCGGCCTCGATCAAATGCGGACCATCCCAATGGGCAACAATCTTCCAGTCGCCGTCTCGCATGGCGATCTTGGGAACGCTATACGCTCGATAGTAATGCCAGAATAACGGTTGCTGGCGAGTCAGTTTTTCACCCTGAAGCAAGCCGGAGATATCGGTTCCATCGAGCACAAGATCGTCTGAAATTTCGACATCGGCCAGACTGCAAAAAGTCGGCAGGAAATCGAGACTGCAGGCCGGGACACTTGAGGTTTGATTCTCCGCTATCGTTCCTGTCCAGCGGGCAATCCCTGCGACTCTGATACCACCGTCGTAAATGTGCAGTTTCATCCCGCGAAGATCTCCGGGGGAGCCATAAGATCGGTTGGCACTGCGATAACGGTTGAGCGTTTCGGGACCATTATCGGAAGTAAAAATCACGAGTGTTTCTTCATTCAACCCGAGTTGATCGAGTTGCTTCATCAGGCGTCCCACCGCTTTATCGACATTGGCGACATTCGCGAAATATTGAGCCTGATCCCGATTCTCGGCGACATCCAGATACTGTTCGACTAACTCATCCGGACTTTCGACCGGTTCGTGAGGTTCGTGAAAACAGACATGTAGGAAGAACGGCTTTTCGGAATCTTTCCGGTCATTCAACCAGCGGATTGCTTCATCAGTCACCAGTTGGCAGGAAAACCCTTCGAGTGGTCCCACTGCTGTTCCATTCCTGACAAAGTTGACGGGATTCTCATGCCGGGGAGCGGCATTATTTTGTGTGGCGAACCAGTGTTGGAATCCGTTGTCGTCTGGTTGATCCTGATTGGGGGAATTGAATTCGCCATTACAGTGCCACTTGCCGACGACTGCTGTTTCATAACCGGCTTTGCCAAGTAGAGAGGCAATCGTAGGCGTTTCCGATTTGAGATACATCGGATGTCCCGGAGGAATCCAGTCGTAAATGCCAAGCCGGTTCGGTGTTTTGCCTGTCAATAATCCGACCCGAGCCGGAGAACAGACGGGAGCAGCGCTGTAGAAATCTGTGAAGCGAATTCCTTCTTTGGCCAACTGATTCAGATTTGGCGTCTTGATGTTTGGATGCCCGTAGCATTCGAGATCGCCATAGCCGAGGTCGTCACAGAGGATGACCAGAAAGTTTGGAGGAGCAGCCTGAGTGGAGGAACTGAAAATGGCGAATGAAAAAATCAGGAGCAGCAACAACAGGTTTCGCATTTCGAATTCCTCGATAGAAATATTGCATAAATCGGGTGGCTGGGGTCGAATGAAATAAGCTCCCAGAATGTACTTCGATCTGGGGGCTTATTTCATTCGACCCCAGCCACCCTTTCACATAACAAATATTTGCTTGTTCTTAAACATCCAGCTCTTTCACATCCAACGCATGTTTCTCGATGAACTCTCTGCGTGGTTCGACATGATCACCCATCAGCACGCGGAAAATTTCATCGGCTGCTGCGGCATCTTCCATTGTGACCTGCAGCAGATTTCGTGTTTCCGGATCCATCGTCGTCATCCACAATTCTTCCGCATCCATCTCGCCCAGTCCTTTAAAGCGGGTGATGCGTCCCTGGATCAAATCTTCTCCGAGCTTTCGCATGTCCATCAGCAGGTCGCGAAGCGAGGTCAGTTGAATTTCTTTTTTCTCGGTTTCGAGATAGTACGGATAGACAACTTCGCCATCTTTTAATCCTGCAGGAATCAAATCGTTGAGTTGGATTCCGTAGTCTTTGAGCTGTTGCAGGAGGGTGTTGATCTTACGAATTTCGTGCATGTCGATCATATACAGCTGGCTTGCCGCGGCTGCTTTCTCATCCAGCTCCTGTTCCTGATCGGTTTTCTTCTGCTGATCATCGGCCACTTCAAACTCGGTTCCCCGTCGCGCTTTTTCCTCTTCGAGGAATTGTTCCATGCCTGCTTTGTCATAGAACCAGTGGGGATCTTTGCCAATCAACACCTGGTATCGCGGGAGTTGACCATTCTGATACAGGTCGTTTTGTTGCAGGAATCGCAGGGTGACTCCGCGACGTTCCAGCGTTTCGAGAGGTTCGTTCAATTCCCGCATAATGCCGATCAGTTTCGCGAAGTGTTCCCCTTCGAAAACCGCTCCGTCGGATCGGAATACTAACCTGGAATTTGTCTGAGCGACCTCAATCAACTCCCGCATCATCGTTTCATGAGTCTGCACATAGCGGACCTGCTTGTTCTTTTGCGTCACTTTATAAAGCGGCGGCTGAGCAATATAAATGCACCGTTCCTGGACGAGCAGACGCATGTGACGGAACAGGAAGGTCAACAGAAGTGTGCGAATGTGGCTACCGTCGACATCGGCATCGGTCATCAGAATGATTTTGCCATAGCGTCGTTTGGTAATATCTTCCAGCTCGGCTCCCGGAGGAATTCCGATCGCCTTGAAGATGTTCGAGATTTCCGCATTGTCGAGCACTTTGACGAGCTGAGCTTTTTCGACATTCAGAATTTTACCACGCAAAGGCATAATCGCCTGTGTGTTGGAATCGCGACCGGTATCTGCGGATCCACCAGCCGAGTCCCCTTCGACGAGGTACACTTCGGTAATATCGAGTTCACGACTGCGACAATCCCGCAATTTTTCCGGAAGTCCCCCAGTCGTGAGGGCACCTTTACGACGGACCATTTCCCGCTGTTTCTTAGCGGCTTCACGAGCTTCTGCTGCCAGGATTCCCTTCTGCAGAATCTTCTTGGCAATTTGGGGATTCTCTTCCATGAACTTGTTGAGCTGTTCCTGAACAATCGTTGCGACTGCTCCATCGACTTCGGAATTCGTCAGCTTGATTTTCGTCTGCGATTCAAACTGCGGATTCGGAATTCGCACTGTAATAACAGCTGCCAGACCTTCGCGGAAATCTTCGCCGGTCAACGTCGCATCTTTGAAGATGTTCTCTTTCTTGCCGTAGGAATTGAGGGTTCGCGTGAGAGCAGTGCGGAAACCACTCAGATGCGTTCCCCCTTCCGGGTTATAAATTCCGTTGGCATAGCAGCGAATATTTTCGGAATAGCCATCGTTGTACTGCATCGCCATCTCGACAACAGTGACACCGTCCTTGCCTTCAATTTTGATGACATCAGGATGCAGCGGATTGTCGGCTCGATTGAGATGCTTGACGAACTCAACAAGTCCATCTTCGTAATGAAACTCATCAGATTGGCCAGACCGATCATCCACCAGGCGAATTTTCACACCTGCATTCAGGAAAGCCGCATCCTGAAGTCGTTTTCGAAGTGTCTCATAAACGAAGGTTGTATCCGGGAAGATTGTCGGATCGGGCATGAAGGTGACTTTGGTTCCGGTCTGATCGGTTGTGCCCAGTTTTGTCAGGCCGCTCGTCATTTCCCCTTTGGCAAATTCCATCGTCCAGACATGACCTTCACGACGGACTTCCGCTTCCAGCCACTCGCTACAGGCGTTGACGGCTGTAATCCCCACGCCGTGCAAACCCCCGGTTCCGGTCGCGTAACCACTTTCTCGGTCGAACTTTCCCCCGGCATGAATTTTCGTGAACACGATTTCCAGAGCCGACTTGTTCCCCTGTTGTTCCATATTGCCGACTGGAATTCCACGGCCATCATCGGATACCGTGACCGAGTTATCGGAATTGATTTTGACAGTCATCATCGAAGCATGATTATTGACGAACTCGTCGAGGACATTGTCCGTCAATTCAAAGACCAGATGATGCAGCCCGACCAGATCGGTCCCGCCAATGTACATGGCCGGCCGCAATCGAATCCCTTCGATTCCCTCCAAAGCACGAATATTGGAGGCCCCGTAATCCTGGGTTTTCTTCGTTTCGTCCATTACGCTCGATCTTCAATTCAAATTGAAAGTGGAAATTTAAAAAATCAATTCACCCCGTAGGACAGGCTTCCAGTCTGTCTGCATTGGATGTCGTTTGTCTTAGACAGACTGGAAGCCTGTCCTACCTGTTCGTTCTCATTCATTCTTCTTGCCCAACCGGGCATTCAATCGGAACTTGACGTTTTTGACATCCATATCCGGTCGATGTTTTTTGATAGTGTTCAAAATATTTCGTCGGTGAAAGCTGGCCAGTTCGCTCATTAAAACCGAGTCAGCCACTTCGACCAGCAGGATTCGGTTTCTGAGGGAGAGGATTTTTGTTCGTTGGGCGATCTCTTCATCAACACAACTGCACCAGAGTTGAGTCAACTCGCGTGACTCGAGGACCCTTCCGATTTTCCTGCTGGCGATCACTTCCTGAAGTGAACCTGCCAGGGCTCGCGGACCTCCGCCCCGAACCTGCAATTCCTGCCGACGTCGCAGCATCACTTCTTTGATCTGCTCGGCAGCTTCGGGATCAAGTTTTCGAGAGCGTTCCTTCACCAACTCGTATCCTGATTGTCTGTGATATTTGTAGGGTGCGTCCTGACGCACCATGCCTTCGAGGTAATTTCTCAAGCATTTCAATAAATTTAGTGCCGGTCTGTTTAAACCATGAAATGTTTGAAAGATCAGTCGATTTCGGTGCGTCAGGACGCACCCTACAGCTTTGTATTCGTTACGCGTCTCTTGCCAATGGCATGATGACGTATTTGTATTCTTCGCCACAGCGGAAGACAGCTGGGTCTTCGCCGCCGATCAAGCCGAGGTTGACGGTGGTTTCCGGTTCCAGTACCCGTAAAAACTCGGCGACAAATCGGGGATCGAACATGATGGCCAGTTCTTCGCCGTCGTAATCGATTGGTAACTCGACTTTGGATTGTCCGATATCGGCTGCCTGGGATTTCAAGGTGACCAATCCCGAGGAGAAAACGAAATCGACGCCACGGCTCTCGTCGCTGGTCACAATCTGCGACTGACGGACCAGGTTGTGAAACGGCCCGGAGACAAGATCGATATTGACGGGTGTTTCACTCGGCAGCACATCTCGGAAGTTCGGGAAGCGGCCTTCGACGAGTCGGGTGTAAATCATGCAGCCACCGCTGCGGATGACGACATCGTTATCACCGGGTGCGATCAGAATTTCGGAGTCATCCCCTTCGATACTGCGTTCGAGCAGGGTCATCGCTTTGCGAGGCAGGACAACCGATTTGGTTTCCGAGACATCGCCCTGAACGCCACTCATCGAATGCATGACGGCCAGACGACGGCTATCGGTTGCAGCCAGGACGATTTGAGTTGGCGACAACTCCATGAAAATTCCGCCGAGGGCGTAGCGTGTACTTTCGTCGTCGGCTGCGAAAGCAACCCGTTTGATCGCTTGTCGCAAGGCCTGACCAGAAATTGCATAGCAGTTCTCTGCATTGAAGGGAGCAACATCCGGAAATTCGCGAGGATCTTCGACGGGCAGTCGGAACTCACTCTGCCCGGCATGAATTTCGAGCATCTCTTCGGAAACGTCCAAAATCACTTCGTCGGACATCACTTCCCGCAGAATTTGTGTCAAACGCGCCGTCGGCAGCAGGACTTCTCCGGTCGATTCGGTTTCGACTTCGGGAATCTGGTATCGCATGCCGATTTCGGTATCGGTTCCCATTAACACCGCTGAACCGGTTTCCACCACAAGTTTGGTGTTTTTGAGGATATCTTTCGGCGTTCGAGACGGGACAACTCCCGCGACCGTTTGCAAAGCTGAAGCCAGCACATCCCGTTTGAATTTCAGTTGCATCGTGTGGTGTTTTCTTAGCTAAAAATCAGGCATTTAATGAATTCAATTCGATGAGCCATTGTACTCAATTTCAAGCGAAAGCGGAACCATCAGAGCCTTCTGAGACAGCCTCCCGAGAACAAAGTTCCCAGGTTCTCTCCAAGAAGAAAATGAGGGTTGAGAGATTCTGTGTTCTCCACAATTTCCATGGAGGTTATTCCTCTTCTCTTTAAAGAAATTAAAATTTCAGTAACAGTATTAAAAGAGGGGGTGGAAAATGTGGAGAAGAAGGAGGTGAAGGTTTGTAAGTATTTGGTATGAAAGAGATTATAATAATAAAATAGCATGGAATTCTCGTAGAAAACCTGTGATTTCAATGTGGAGTTAGTCAGAGAAATCGTGGAGTAAATGGCCAGTTACCCACAAAGGGAATTTCACAGTCACTTTTGAGTCGAGTTGAACTCATTTCATACACGATACGATCACAAGTTTTGGACATCGAATTTCCGATACAAATCAACTCTCGGCCCCAAAATGATCTCCAGAAGAGAGTGGTCGACCCCGCAGAAATTCTTCGGCTGACATCATTTTTTTCCCCGCTGGCTGCAGAGTTTTCACTTCAACGACGCCATCTCCCGTTGAAATGAGGAGACGATTCTCGCTATTCGTGACAATCTTCCCCGGTAAACTCGATTTCAGGGAATGATCAGCCATAACTTCATTGATAACAACACGTTCAGGTGAATTATCTTCCCTATGCAGGAACGTAAAAGGATTCGGCCAGGGTTGCATCGCACGAATATGGCAATCGATCTCCCGGCTGGTTTTTGACCAGTCGATTTCGCCTTCTGCTTTGCTGATTTTCGGCGATTTTGTTGCCAGAGAATCATCCTGAACGAGTGGTTTTGCAGTGCCAGACTCCAGCATTTGTAGTGTTTGCAGAAAGGCATCGGCGCCGACGATCGCCAGTCGATCATGGAGTTCCCCCGAGGTTTCTTTGGGGCTAATCGGAGATTCAATTTTCACAATCATCGGGCCCGCATCGAGTTTGGGGACAATCTGGAAGACCGTCACCCCGGAGACTTCATCCCCTTTCCAGATGGCATATTGAATTGGCGCCGCGCCGCGATGTCTGGGCAGAAGGGACGCATGCAGGTTGTACATGCCGAGCCGAGGGACATTGATGACATCCGCTTTGAGGATCTGTCCATAAGCGGCGACGAGCACGACATCAGGCCTCAGAGACTGCAATTTGCGAATAGAATCGGGAGTGTTGATGGAATCCGGCTGCAATAACGGGATGTTGTTTTTGAGCGCAAACTCTTTGAGAGGATGAGGATGCGGCTTTCCACGAGGATTGACCCGATCCGGCTGCGTGATCAGAGCTGAGACTCGATGATCAGACTCGACGACTGCCCTAAACCCCGGCAATGCAAATTCACCGGTCGCCATCATTACTACATTCAACGACACGGCTCATTCCTTAAAAGTAGGGTACGCTTCGTGCTTGTATTAGTGGATTACAAATTCATGACCCGGCGGCTAACTTCTTCAATTCTTTGAGGAGTTCGGCATCCGAGGGAGTCTTTTCGCGGGCCTGGGCATCGCGGAATTGTCTTTCGAAATCGTCGACGACCGGAGCGACTTTTTCACGTTCTTCCTTGGTCATTCGATCAATAAACAGGACACCCTCGATGTGATCATTCTCATGCTGGACCGCCCGGGAGGCGAGGTCGTCGAGATCGTAACTGAGCAGTTGCCCCTTTAAATTGTAGGCTTCGACGGTAATTTCTTTCGAGCGTTCGACCGGGCCGTATAATTCGGGGAAACTGAGACAGCCTTCTTCGCCAGTCACCTGGCCACGGCGTTTTTTGATGTTCGGGTTGATGAATACGATTTCTTCATCTTTCTGGTCCGGATCGGCTGTGAGATTGATGATGAACAGCTGGTAAGGCAACGCAACCTGATTGGCGGCCAGGCCGATGCCGTTGGCTGCGTACATCAGCTCGAACATTTCTTCGACGGTTTTCCGCAATTTCGCATCAATTTCGCGGACGGGAGCCGATTTGAAATGAAGAGCCGGGTGGGGGTAAAGAACAATTTCCATAAAATTCACTCAAAACTGTGCATCAAAATATCGGTTTTGATGTCAGTATAGTCTTCCGACCAGTTGATTTGAAACCAGCAGAACGGGGAGTAAGTTGAATAGTCACGACAATGGATCATGTGCTATTGTTACGAAATACGGACACTCGGCTCGCCTGTGTAAATAAGTGAGTCAATTTCGTCAGGCAGTGCCTGACCTACGAATGAGATTTCTTACCTGAAAACAAAAAAGAAGTGACGATGAGTCAAACCGAAGAAAATACGATGGATAAGATCGTTGGCTTGTGTAAGCGACGAGGATTTTTGTTTCAGTCTTCCGAAATTTACGGAGGCGTGAACGGATTCTGGGATTATGGTCCACTCGGCACGGAATTAAAGCGGAATGTTCGCGATGCCTGGTGGAAGGATATGGTCGGTGCTCACGATGAATTTTCCTGCCTGCCGAATGCAACGAAACCGTTTTCGATGGTCGGACTGGAATCGTCGATCATTATGCATCCGCAAGTTTGGAAGGTTTCCGGACATTACGATCTGTTCCACGATCATATGGTCGACTGCACCGAAACGAATAAGCGATATCGGTTCGATCATGTTCAGGGTCGCTGGGCTGAAGCGGAGAAGAAGACCAAGTCAGAAGATGGAACCGAAACATCAACGACTGTGAAGGCCTTCATTACGACAATCGCTCAGGCAGACGAGACCCAGGATGCGCTGGTCGCACAGGCATTGAAATTCTTTGGCCTCAAAGGAAAGTACAAAGATAAAATCAACTGGACGAGCGAGTTACTCAGTCTCGAAAAGATTGATCAGCTTGCGGAAGCCGTCGCTCCCGATGCCTCGAAAGCGGGAACATTTACGGAGCCACGTGAATTCAATTTGATGTTCAAAACGACGCTTGGTGCATTGGGTGGCGAAGACGATGCGGCTTTCCTGCGACCGGAGACGGCTCAGGGAATGTTCGTCAACTTCAAGAATGTGGTTGATAGTAGTCGAGTGAAAATTCCGTTTGGGATTTGTCAGATTGGCAAAAGTTTCCGCAATGAAATCACTCCGCGAAACTTTACGTTCCGCTCTCGCGAATTTGAGCAGATGGAAATCGAGTTCTTCTGTTATCCGGGAGAATCGTCCGAGTGGTACACCTACTGGCGAAACAGACGTTACAACTGGTACACCGCGCTTGGAATCAGTCCCGATAATCTCATTCTGCGGGAGCATCACAAAGAAGAACTTGCCCACTATTCGGTCGGAACAGCCGATATCGAATACGCCTTCCCGTTCCTGCCACAAGGTGAGTATGGCGAACTCGAAGGGGTTGCTCATCGCGGGGACTTCGATTTGCGTTCGCACATGGAAGGCAAGCTCGACAAAGATTTGAATGTTCAACTGAACGAGCACGGCCAGCCGAAGTATCGGGGCAGCGGAAAAGATCTGTCTTACTTCGATGATCAATCCCGTGAACGATACATTCCCCACGTAATTGAACCGTCAGCCGGAGCCGACCGGGCGACACTCGCATTCCTGTGCGAAGCCTATACCGTCGATGAAGCTCCCGATGACAAAGGGGAAATGCAGAGCCGAACTTTGCTCAAGTTCCATCCACGGCTCGCTCCGATCAAAGCAGCAGTCTTCCCACTCATCAAAAAAGAAGGCATGCCGGAAGCGGCTGCGGGGATCTATCGCGAACTACGAGAAGCGGGCATCAATTCGACGTTTGATCAACAGGGAGCGATCGGCCGTCGTTATCGACGCCAGGATGAAATCGGCACGCCGTATTGTATTACGGTTGATGGCCAGACCGCCGAGGATCAAACGGTTACCATCCGCGACCGTGATTCCCTGGAGCAGGTTCGTGTGCCTCTGAATAAGGTGACGGAAGAGATTCAGGGGCGATTGAAGGGATGATTATTGAACCACGGATGGACACAGATTTTCACAGATGTTTTTATCTGTGTTGATTCGTGTCCATCCGTGGTTCATTTTTTATCATTGGGTTCCGTAGGTTGGGTTTGCAGAACGCGTAATATCGTGCATATTCATAAATGATCTGCGCGTGTGACAGGAGTAAACACAGTTTTTTACTTCTTCAACGGCATAATAATCACCAGACCCGCAGCACGTTCTTTGTTATTGTTTCTGGCGGGCACATGACATTTCAGACACTGGGACGGTAAACGAATTGCCCCGGCGTATTGATATGTTCCGTCGGAAAATTCTTCGAAACGGTCTTTGCCTTCGGAAAGAACTTTGACGGCTTTGTGTTCAAATTCTGTCTTGGCTTCGTTGTCGAGATTCATCGCTCGGGCATTCACGGCCAGCCAGTTGACCTGGACATCATAGGAAGCGGCCAGTTCCTCAAAGACATCTTCAAGAGCATGCGAGGGAATGGTTTGGCCGGATTCATCATCGAAAAAGTCGCGATGAATGATTTGCAAGGTGCCGTGGATTGTCTCGTGCAACAACTTCGCCCGGCCTCGTGCCTCGGCTATTGTAGAGGGGTGGTTTTCATTATCGAGGACTGATTGATCAGCTGGTTTCTTCAAATCCTCGGCTTGTAGGGATTCTGGAGAAATCGATAGCAATGAGGAGTAAACTCCTGAGAAGATTCCGAAAAACAGCAATGAGAGGATAGTCAGTCGAGAGGTGAATTCAAACATTTCAGATCCTCCGAGGGCGAAGAGGCAGGAAGTAAGGGGAGAGAAAGACCGTGCATCGAGCACGTTTTACGATCCTTCAAATAACACAGAATCTGTAAGCAGTCTAATAATACACAACAATGTATAGATAGGGGAATATTAGACGGAAGGAAATTTTATTCTGGTTTTCTCCTCAGTTCCTGTGCCTGCTCTCTGTTGCCGAAAGTTTCATACAACTCAGCAACACGATTTCGTACTGGAATATCGTCTGGATGTTCTCGAAGTTTGTTTGTCATTTCCAGAAGTTCGATGCGAAGGAGTCGATACTTGTCGGCCAGTTGCTGGTGGTGACTCGATTTCTCTTCCTGATCGAGTCGTCGGTAAGCCAGAGCGAGTTTGTAATGGGCTTCGTAGTTCCAGGGTTGAGCGTTAACAACCAATTCCAGATCCTGAGCCGCTTGTTCGTTCTGGTTGAGGTCGATCAGTAATAAGCCTCGGACATGATGAGCGGCTTCCTCAGCCGTTTCCCTGCGGGCGATGTAATCGTTCATCAATTCAAGGCCCTTCGCCGCTTGCCCTTCGAGACGATAAATGCTCGCTTCCTGCAGGGTGATATCATTGGCTGAAGGGAATTGCTCTCGATATTGTTCCAGTTCAGTTCGAGCCTGCCCGGCCAATCCCTGATCAATTAACACGGCAATTAACTGCTTGAAAATGCTCTGTCGTTGTTGAGGAATCCTGGAGTATTTCAGAGCATTTCGAAACGCCTGCTCGGCTTCGACATGCTTCTTTTGAGGGAGATAGTATGTTCCAAGAATTCTCCAGGCGGTGGCATCTTCAGGATCTTCTTCGATAATCTGCTTGCTCGTCTGGATCGCAGCATCGGCTTTCCCCTGAATCAATTGAACTTCAAGCAGACTTCTCAATACTCTCAAACGTTCTGTTTCCTGAGACACAGCAGCAAGCAGCAGATTTTCCGAAAGATAGAACATCCCTCGTTGGTTTGCGGCCTGGACCAGTTGTAAGATGCTCTCCTGAGGAAGTGTTTCGGGTTGCTCGATCATTGTGAATTGCCCGAGAGCTTCGTCGGCATTTCCCAGACGGATGAGCAACGCGATCCGGAATAATTGAGCCTCGGAATGAGAATTACCCGAGAGTTGAATCGCATAAGCCAGCAATTGCTCGGCTTGCTCGGGATCGCTCGCAGCCAGTAGACTGGCCTGCTCAATCAACTGCTGTGGACGCTGAGTTCGAAGCCAGTAATATCCGCCAGCCAGGCCGATGAGTAGCAGAATCAGTAAAGCCAGCCGAAGTTTTCGCCCGGACAATTTTACGTCTCGTACAGGAGCAGAGATTTCTTTTTTCATGGATTGGAAACCTCCTCAGGTTTCAGTCCAGATCCTTCGCGGAGCGTGTGATATTCTCTGACATTCCTGTCCTGAAAGAGTTCTCTGTTTCCAGTCGGCCAGATCACTTCGATATCAACTTGCGGGATGGTCTTTTCCAAAACAAAGCGGAAACGAGGATCGCAATAACTCAGATAACTGCGACCAGTAATTTTCTGAGCAGAGGATGTCAGACTCTGTTCGAGGACCTTCACTTTGGAGCCGATGGCATCCGTTCCGCTGGTGGTTCCTTCAAGAGTGATGCCGATCCAGTTTTCTGGCGGTTGACGATTGATGAGTATCGAGATCGGGCCATCCTGTTCGGAAATCACCAGATCGGCTGCTCCATCATTATTAAGGTCTCCCGTTGCAAGCCCGCGACCGGAGTGCGGCACACTGAACCACGGTCCCGCCTGAGAAGTCATGTTCTGAAATCGACCTTCCCGATTCTGGAACAAAAACGTCGGTTGCTGATAATCGTATTGGCGATGGCGATAAACGAGATGACCGTTCGTGATCACCAGATCGGGCCAGCCATCGCTATTAAAGTCATCAAACGCAATTCCAAAACCGACATAGGGACGGCACAAACCCGCCAGGCCATAAGCCGCTGATGAGTGAGCAAACAAGCCTTCCCCTTCGTTGATGTAGAGATCGTTATCTTCGAGTTCAAAGTTGGCGACCGTCAGATCAATCAGACCATCGTGATTCACATCGGCCGCATCGACACCCATACTTCCTTCGGGTGCCCCGTATTCGTTGCCGGAAAGTCCTGATGCGACCGCTCGTTCGATCCAGGTTCCATCGGTTTGACCGTAGTACATAAAATTTCGCTGAACATCATTGGCGACATACAAATCCAGATGACCATTATTGTCGAAATCGGCTGCGAGAACTCCGAGTCCTTTGCCGTTTTGAATCAAGCCATATTCCGTGGAAGCATCTTGAAATGTCTCATCGGATTGCTGAATGAGCAGGGTATCGCGGGCGCCTTCGAAGCTACTGGGAACACAGACATCTCTCAAGCCGG
>TARA_R100000789_G_scaffold100590_2_pt1 | contig 25555 bp, 17 predicted proteins | sample TARA_R100000789 | Tara Oceans TARA_R100000789 (sample SAMEA2623403) | marine metagenome | biome: marine biome (ENVO:00000447); feature: mesopelagic zone (ENVO:00000213); material: "saline water (ENVO:00002010), including plankton (ENVO:xxxxxxxx)" | depth 450 m
ACTGCTGTCTTCTGGAATCGCCTCTACGAACCACACGAGCAGGAAGCAGACGAACAAATTATCACTGAATTGTCGGATGATGGCGTTGTCTGCGAGTTATTTCCCGCCAGTTTGCTGGTCGATCCCTCAGACGTCTATACACAAAGCGAAAACCCGTATCAGGTTTTCACGCCGTTCTGGAAAGCCTGCCGCAAAAGGCTCGAATTCGCCAAACCATTACCGAAACCCCAAAAGCTTGCTGCCCCGGATAGATTTCCTGAAAGTTTCGATCTTAAAGATTTGAATCTGGATCCCACAATCGACTGGGCAGGAGGGCTGGAGGAAATGTGGAACCCTGGAACCAAAGGAGCAGAGAGGAATCTCAAAAAATTCCTGAAGGAAAGCATTGAGGATTACAAGGAGGAACGAAATATCCCCAATCATTATGGAACTTCGCGGCTCTCTCCACATCTGCACTTTGGAGAAATCACCCCTCGCCAGATTTACTGGGAAACACAGGAAGTCATTGAAAAATTCAAGGATCAGCACAAACAGGATGCCATCGACAATGCTGAGACTTATCTTTCAGAAATCGGTTGGCGGGAATTTGCTTATTACGTGCTCTATCACTTTCCCCACACTGTTAGTGAGCCGTTGCAGGAGAAGTTTCAGGAATTTAAGTGGAAAACCAGTCAGAAATGGCTGAAAGCGTGGCAGAAAGGGCAGACGGGATATCCGATAGTGGATGCCGGGATGCGGGAATTGTGGCATACGGGCTGGATGCATAATCGAGTTCGGATGATTGTCGCTTCCTTTCTGACGAAAGACCTGCAGATTCACTGGAAGGAGGGGGCAGACTGGTTTATGGACACACTCGTTGATGCCGATCTGGCAAATAATACCTTGGGATGGCAGTGGACTTCCGGTTGTGGTGCGGATGCTGCCCCTTATTTCCGAGTCTTTAATCCGACGACACAGTCGGAAAAATTCGACAAACAGGGAGAATATCTACGCAAATGGTGCCCGGAACTGGCTGATTTGCCCAATAAATGGATCCACAAACCCTTTGAGGCTCCTGAAGACATTCTCAAGAAGGCTGCAGTGGAACTAGGGAAAGATTATCCAGAGCCGATTGTCGATCATGGAGAACAACGCGAAGTAGCCCTCGAAAAATGGGAAAAAATCAAGTAACAGAGTGCAAATTGAGCCAGCGATGGCTCTGTCTTCTGAATTTGTGCCACAGCTCTGTGAGCCGTGTTTTGAGTGTATTGACTCGTATTTCGTACTACTGACAGTGCAGTGGCTCAATAGATTTATTGATTTTCGTCATGAGAAATAAATCTCTCAGCGATTCTTGGCCACGAATTGGCAGATTTCCGGTGCTCTGATGTCGTGCGCGAGTTGAGAATCGAAGTTCTGCTGGTTAGACTGAGCCTGATTGACCACTGGCGTGTCCTGCTGGACGTGGCTTTTCTTATGTGGTCCTCGACTGAAGTTCGCCCCCGATGTAATTGGAGGCTCCAGTTCTAATAAGGACAGATCAGTCAATGTTGTTCCGTTATGGTTGTTGAGAACTTTTTATGAAACATGTTTTATCGGCTCTGGTCATGAATCAGCCTGGTGTGCTGGCTCATATTTCTGGAATGTTGGCCTCCCGCGCTTTCAATATTGAAAGTCTGGCGGTCGGCGAAACAGACATTCCCGAATTCTCTCGAATGACATTCGTCGTCAGTGGAGACGATCGCGTCCTGGATCAGGTCCGAAAACAGCTGGAAAAAATCGTCACTGTGGTGCAGGTGATTGATTTCTCGAATAAAGATTTCGTTGAACGCGATTTGATGCTCATCAAAGTTCGCACCGAAGGGACCTCGATGACTCAGGTCAAAGAGATGGTCGATATTTTCCGTGCGAAAATTGTCGATGTTCGTCCGCACCAGGTGATGATCGAAATCTCCGGTCCGGAGCAGAAAATCGCGGCTTTTGTCGATGTGATGCGTCCTTTCGGGATCATCGAACTGGTTCGCACCGGGCGAATTGCTCTGACACGCGAAAACATCGAAAAACCAGCCCTGTATGATCTGCAACCAGTGAATGCTCCCGTCAAATAGTGGGAATCGAAGCGTTTTTGGGAATCCCTGCATTTCCGAAGACATTTCTTCATAAATGTGGAAAGCCACGTTTGATCGCGGACTTTCTTTCTGACCAGTCATCTCGACAATAATGTCGTACTCTATTGAAATGTGAAAGCTCTGAAACGATGTCAATTAAAGTTTATTACGATGCCGATGCCGATCTCTCTTTACTCAAAGATAAGACCATCGCCATTCTCGGATACGGTAGCCAGGGGCATGCCCAGGCTCAAAACCTGCGAGACAGCGGTTGCAATGTGGTGATCGGTCAGCGTAAAGGCAGCCCGAACTACGATCTGGCTGTCGAACATGGTTTCGAGCCAATGCCAGCCGACGAAGCGACCGATGCCGGCGATCTGATCAACATTCTCCTGCCCGATGAAGTGCAGGGCGATGTCTTCCGTGCTCAAATTAAAGATCGCCTCAAACCAGGCAATCTGCTGATGTGCTCTCATGGTTTCAATATTCACTTCGGACAAATCACTCCCCCAGAAGGTGTCGATACCGCTCTGGTTGCACCGAAAGGCCCGGGGCATCTGGTGCGAAGTGAGTACGTTAAAGGGGGCGGCGTCCCTTCATTGATCGCCATGGGTGATGGTGCTTCTGAAGAATCACGCAGCCTGGCACTGGCTTATGCTAAGGGAATTGGCGGAACACGCGGCGGTGTGATTGAAACTTCGTTTGCAGAAGAAACCGAAACCGATCTGTTCGGTGAGCAGGTTGTGCTGTGCGGCGGTGTTTCTGCTCTGGTTAAAGCAGGCTTTGAAACACTCGTTGAAGCGGGTTATCAGCCTGAAATGGCTTACTTCGAATGTATGCACGAACTGAAACTGATTGTCGACCTGTTCTATCAGGGCGGACTCAACTACATGCGTTACAGCGTTTCCAACACAGCAGAGTTCGGCGATTATACTCGCGGTCCTCGAATTGTGACCGATGAAACCAAAAAGGAAATGAAACGCATCCTGACCGAAATTCAGACCGGTCAGTTCGCCAAGGAATGGATCCTGGAAAACAAAGCCAATCAGGCAGCTTTCAAATCGGTTCGTCGTCAGGAACGAACTCACGAAATCGAAAAAGTCGGTCGTGAACTTCGCAGCATGATGAGTTGGATTGATTCCAAAGAAGTGTAATTCTCTGAGTAGAGATATATGAATTGAAGATAAAACCGTCGCCGTAAACAGGGCGACGGTTTTTTTATGCGTCGATATAACCTTCGCGAATTGCGAGTCGTGACAGATAAACGCGATCGTGCAACATTAACCGCTGCATGATTCGGTATTTGTGACTGTCGATCGATTTTTCAGAGAGATTCATGTCAGTGGCAACTTCTTTTACCGTTTTGCCTTTGGCCAACTGCACAAAGACTTCCAATTGCCGGGATGTTAATTTTGATGCGACACAATCTCCGGCTAGCTGAGGTTTGCCTTCAGAAAGATCCAGCATTTGACGGGCTTTAGAACTCCAGAACTGCTTCATACGTCCCGTCGTAAGTTGAGAGATAATCGAAACAATTTCCTCAACTGGAGAATCCATGGTAATCCAACCACTCGCACCGAGTTGGAGAGCCCAGCCAAGCCAGGCGGGTTTAATTTTCTGCGTCAGAAATACCATTGGAATTTTACATTCCTGAAGTCTTTTCGCTCGTGCAAATGTTGCATGAGGATCATTGAGAGGATCGAGAATCGCAATCACAGGAATTCCTGAATTTGCACCCATTAATTCATCGATAATGTGGTCAGAGTGAATTTCTGGTTTGATGCCATGGATGCTCAAACTCTGACTCAGAACTTGCCCCAAACAGGTGGAGATTTCAGAAAGTAGCGCTACGCCTGAATAATTGAGAGAGGAATAGTCAAAAATAGACTTGTCTGGCATTGATGCAAGGTTCATGTGCGGCTTCGAAGAAAGCATTGTTAGCCCCATAATTCCGTTCATAGTTGCGACAAAATTTTCAATGTACAAGTCAGTACAGTTTTTCATCGTCTCTAAAGAATTTGTGGGTGCAGTCGAAGATTCGCCAAATGGGAAGTCTAAAAAAATTTCTGTGATGAATTAAAAAATAGCAGGTAAATAACTTCAAAATGTGTTTAACTCTATTTTCAAAGGAGTACTCAGTTAAAATCGTATCAGTTTATTAAAATGATGAAATTGGTCAGTATTTTGGGAGTATACCTTTAGTAGTCGGGAATCTAGAAATTGAGAGGGAAATAGTTTATTAATAAATTATTGATTACTGATTTTGGATGTCACATCTTCGATCAATTGAGCCGCTTGCATTTCGATGGTAATTTCAGAATGCTTGCGAAATTGGTCGCGCGTATCTGCAGCAGTTTTGACTTCGCGATCGATACGAACTTTCCATTGCACGGTCCCGAATGGGATGTCATCTGCCACCCAAACCTCGGTGGTGTTTGTGGTACGGGATTGTGGATCTTCGATGGCGGATTGACACTCGATTTTCTGAGCATCGTATTGCCCGGCTGTCACCGAAATCGATTCTGTACCAGCCACCGTCATTTTCTCATTCAGGAAAACCTGTGAGAGAACCGGAAAGATTTGAAGAACCGGGTGTTTAAATTCTTCGACTTCTCCATCACCAATTTTCTGGAAACCCTTCACAACAGGCACGAAGGCATTGGGGACTTCAGCTTGAAAGAATTCAATGCCATTGATGGCCGATTCAGGCACGAGCACTTTATAAATTCGAGTTCCACCTGGTCCAGATTCCAAATTTCCATCGACCTGCTGGCCTGTCACAACTTCGTATTCGAGCCAGACACACGCGACATTCTCTCCCTGAAAGTCGGCCATCTCTCGTTCCAGGCAGCGAATTTCCATTGTGCGGCGCCAGTCGAGAGATAGATCTCCCTGGGTGCTTTGAGGACGGTAAGTGGTCTGGCGATAGTCGCCTGTGTATTTGACCCCCGTACCAGATTCCGGCAAATTCCAGACCAGCCCTTGTGCAGATGCCAGGGAAGAAGTTGCAAGCAAGCAGAGTACGCTCAAACAAAGGCTACGAGCGGGAAGGCATGTCAGTAGGGAAGTCAACATCCACTATTCCTCTTGAACGTCAGGGAAACCACGAGTGTGAAGCATTAGCCGCAGTCGCGACTTTGCCGGATTCAAAGCTATACTGTCGTCGGCTGACCGGGAAATTGCAATCCCGACCTTTACTGGAAGCTTAATTGTCTGCAAATCGAATGTTACGATTGACATGAACCACATAATTTATTGAATCCCGTTCAGAACCAAGGTTGGCAATCACTCCATTAAAGACAGGTATTAACGATTATCCTGATTTTATCGATCGTCGAACTACAAGGCTCGCCACGTTCCCTTACTACACAATTATAAGATGTATCCTTTGTTATGACCGATGAGAACCAAATCCAGAAACGTCGTCAACAAGCTTTGACAATCTGGCGTGCAGGTGTAGCCGAAATCGATTCGAGACACTTGATCGCAAATAATGTGAAATTACAAAATGATTTGCTTGTACTGGGAGATCAGAAGTTCTCTTTGGATCAGTTCAGGAATTTGATTGTCGTTGGTGGTGGCAAAGCCGGTCAGGGAATGGTCGCAGGGCTTGAAGAACAACTTGGCTCCGAGTTCCTCAATAAGCGTGTTAAAGGTTGGGTGAATGTGCCGGCTGATTGTCTCGATGAAAATCGAAATGAAAACAAGACTGCCATTCATGTCCATGCCGCTCGCCCAGCCGGGGTGAACGAACCTCGTCCAGCTGGAGTGGAGGGTACAAAGCAAATTTTAGAACTGGTTGAAAATGCAGATCCACAAGATCTGGTCCTGGTCCTGCTCTCTGGCGGAGGGAGTGCATTATTACCTGCTCCAGTGGATGCAATCTCCCTTGAGGATAAACTGTTTGTCACGCGAGAACTGAGCAGACGAGGAGCCACCATTGAGGAACTGAATTTCGTTCGTCGCCATCTCTCAAAAATTAAAGGGGGTGGTTTAGCAAGGTCCTGTCGCGCAAATACGATAATGACCATGATCATTTCCGATGTCATCGGTGATCCTCTCGAAACAATCGCTTCAGGACCAACAGTTGCCGCAGAGCGGGATCCCGCTCATGCACTTTCGATTTTGAAGAAGTATCTGAGGCAGGAAATTCCAGAATCAATCAAGATCTACCTCGCTGAAATTGGGAGACAGAATTCTCAAGCAGAGAGTTCATGCAATGTCTTCAATCAGATCATTGGCAGCAATGCTATTGCCTTAAACGCCTGTGAGCAAGCAGCAGAAAAACTCGGATTTGATTTCGTCAATACTGGTTCGTTCAATCAGGGGGAAGCTCATCTACTGGCTCAAAAAATCATTCGAGAAGCCCTCAATCAGGGAGAAAAAATCAGTAAGCCACTCTGCCTGCTCTATGGCGGCGAAACAACGGTCTCATTAAACGGGGTGGATGTTCCCGGAAAAGGTGGCCGAAATCAGGAAGTGGCACTTGCAGTTGTGCAGGAATTGAATAAGCATCCCAAGCTGGCAGACAGATTTGTTTTAATTGCAGGCGGTACAGACGGTGAAGATGGTCCCACCGATGCCGCAGGCGGCTTTGCGGATCTGGACGTCATTCGTCAATCAGAAAAGATGAACTTATCCCCTGCAGATTTTCTGGCAAGACATGATGCCTACCATTTTCTGGAGTCATGCAGTGGCCTGCTGAAAACTGGCCCGACTCACACGAATGTCATGGACATTACGATTGCACTGATTTGGCCCAATTGAACTGGTCTCCGACTTGATGCTGGATTGAACCGCCAAGTCGCCAAGTGAAATAAGAAGATCTAAAACATCAAAATAGATTTGAGTTGATCAGTTTTGTTTTTACCACGAAGGCACGAAGATACAAAGAGATTTATGAATCGTGAAAATCAATAACAAAACATCATTATGAATTTGAGGTCTTGTTGTTACAGAACTCTTCGTGCCTTTGTGCCTTCGTGGTTCCAATAATATTTATTGAAAGAACTCTTGTTTATCCTGGTGTCCAGGCGATTCAAAATATTTTAATAGCTCCGTTATCGGCTTCACTTTCCCCTATTCCACAAACGGAACGCCCTGTTCCAGATATCGCCAGTTCTTCAGGTAAGAAATTAAATCGGCCATCTGTTCTTTGGAGATGTTCTTCTCGAATTGCTGAGGCATGAAAGAGACGCCGTCGGAAGCAAACTCGTCGATTTCTTCCCGCTGGAGCGATATCGTGGTTCCTTTGGCCTGTTTGAGTGTGATGGAGTATGGGGTTTCTTCGGCAAGAATTCCGGTCGCGATTTTTCCCTCTGCGGTGACGGCAGTATAACTGAAGTAGTTATTATCAATCGCGCGATTCGGATCGAGAATGGACGTCAATAATTCGTCGCTGCGTTTGGTGCGGGTATCGCTGATGTCCGGCCCGACGCGGACGCCATCAGTTCCAATTTGATGACAGATTGCACAATGCTGCTTGAACAGTTCATGCCCGCGAACGGCTGCGGGGCGATCCAGTTTCTGCTGTTCGAGACTCGAGAGATAAGCGGCTAAAACCGCATCGCGATTCGATTCTGTTTGTGACGATTTCAATTTGTTGTACAACGCAGAAACTTGCTGATCACGAGATCGCGCAATTCGCGTCTGCTGATCTCCAGCCAGTTCGCGGAATTTGAGTTTTCCCTGTTCAATCGTTTTGAGAAGCATCAACGTTCGCGGAGTCGATTTCAGACAGAATTCAATCAACTCCCGCCGCATGGCCGGGGTTTCACTACGGATGAGGTTCACCAGATTTTCTGTCTGCTCTTGTGTAATGGTATGGTCTCCACCTGCCAGAGAATTCAGGGCAGCGATTCTCAAGTCGACAGGTAATGTCGGATCTTCAATCAAGGGATCCAATACCCCTCGGGTCGTTCCGGCTGGGAGATACTCCAACAGAGAGATGATACTCACTTTGTCATTCAGGGAGGATTCTCGTACTTGCTGCGTCTGGTCATCCGTCTGACTGAAAGGAGATATTAATTCTTCTGTGAAAGAGGCGATCTGCTGAGCAGCTAATTTGTGATCCGGTTTATTAATAAAAGTGGATATCAGTTTTGACAAAACCACGCCTCTCGATTTTAACCCGGAACCAAGACCTGAAAGGACAGGACTGATTTCAGAATTGGATCGTGGAGGCGTTTGCTGAAACAGAATTACCAAGACGGCATCGACTTGTTCGGGCTGATTAATTCGGCCGATTAACTCGGCGATCTGCTGTGCATAACTTACTTTTTGGACGACTTCGACATTTGAATTCAGGACTGTATTCAGCAGATCAACCAGTTGTTCAGAATCAAATAAAAGTAAAGTTGCCAGGACAGACCAGGAATCTGAGTTGTACTTCACAACGGAATCGACAACCGAGGGCATGATCTCTACGTCATCAACAGAAAAATTCTGCAGAGCCAGCAGGGCTTCATAACGGACAGGTCCATGAACATCTTTCAGGCACTTCAGCACGGCTGGCAACAGTTTCGCATCAGAAAATTCGGAATCCTTCTGATTCTGAAAATCGCTGATCATGCCCAATGTCTCTTTCAGGACACGGGGGTCCTTGTGTTTCAATCCGGAAAGCAGATGCTCCTCTTTCAATAGCCGAAAATACCTCTGCAATCGAATGGCCACAAGGAATTGTTCACCAGAGGATTGCTCAGTCAGCCATCGCTGCGTGGTTTTAAGAATACCTTCATCCTGATTTTCAATGATGATCCGAAACGCAGTATCCCGCTTCCATTCACTTTTACTGTTCAACCATTCCAGCAGAATCAGGTGTCGTTTTAATTCATCCTCTGGAAGAACATTGTTGATGGAGGTGACTTCTGATCCTGGATTCGCAACTGTGATTTTCCAGATCCTTCCGCGATCATTTCCCAATGTCAAATCGGGACGTTTTTTCAATTCATCCGGCATGAACTGAGGATGTTCGATGACTGCTCGATACATGTCGGCTACATACAATGATCCATCCGGGCCAATTTTCACATTGACCGGACGAAACCATTCATCGCGACTGGCCAGGAATTCATTTTCCTGATGCGGTTGCCTGGCTGCAAATGTGGAACCGGAGTATGTCAACTGATCTCGATGAATGAGATTGGCTGTTGGGTCGCAGGCGTAAATGAAGGAATTCTTTAAACCGGGATCCTCATTTGGATATAAGCTGATATCCCTTAATTGGTGAGATTGGGAACTGAGAACTCCACAAGCAGCTGTGAATTGACCCTGATGCAAATTCGAGGTGGTCCAGTTGCCGGTCAGTGCGGAGAGTTTGGAATCGACGCCGGAGGGGGAGACATCATGGACCAGGCTTTTAATGACGGCTCGCGGTTGTCGCTCGAGTTGATCGTAAGAAAGCATCACCTGCATACAGGGGTTGCGGTTTGAGCAGATGAGTCGATTTCCCCATTGGTCAAACGACATTCCAAACTGACCATTACCCGCGATTGATTCGCACTTTCCCGTGTGTGGATCAAAACGAAAATCTTTTCCTCGTAATTCAATCGGCTCTGTCAGTTGAGGCCAGTCTGCACGGACAGAAGTGACTGTGCCGCCGCGGAGTCCATTGGCGACATAGATGAAACCATCTGGACCCAATGTCGGATGATTAGCTCGCAATTGAGGGTTCTCTTGTGCAAAACCTTCCAGCCAGGTTTCCCGTTCATCAAATTTGTCGTTGCCGTTGGTGTCTTTGAAGTACTCCACTTTGCCGGAAAGCGTCACGATGACACCACCTTTCCACGGCAGGATTCCTGTGGCAAATAGCAAATTGTCCGCAAAGGTGACAGCGGTTTCGTAATATCCATCGCCATCCGTATCTCGCAAAACTTTAATACGGCTCTTCCCGGATTCTCCTTCTGCAGGGCCATTGGGATAATCCCGCATTTCGACGACCCAGAGTCGGCCGGTTTCATCAAAGGCCATCGCGACAGGATCGATGACTTCGGGTTCGCTGGCCACGAGCGATAATTGATATCCTTCTCGCAATTCAAAGGATTGCTTCGCATCGTCTGTTGAGATTGGTCCAGCTTGAATGATAGGAGCTGCGAAAAATCCAATAGAAATGATTGTGATCGCTAGTATCGTCAGTCGTTGCATGTCGGGCATCCTCTGGAAAAGCCAAAATCGGTTGGATGTGGGGTGGGAGCTGCTTTTTGATTATACTTGAATACAAAAAAGAAATGGACACTCAGGGCAAGTATCCATTTCGATTTTTTTAGTTGGCAGGCGGTGGAGGCGGCGGTGGAGTTGGTGCAGTGAACTGCGGGATCACATTAATGGGAGACCAGGCAGGCATCCCCTGTGTCCAGGCATAGGCATTTGCGGGAACCTGACCAGCAGCCAGTCCCTGTATAATCTGTTGAGCAGTGTAAGGACCTTCGCTGGAACCATTGCTGGAAACATGCCAGACACCTCCACCCGGTGGAGGCGGTGGAGCAGACATGCCAGCTTGACCTTGGAAACCTGGAGCATTGACCATTTGATTGGCCATGGCAAAGCCCATTCCCAGTCCCATCCCTTCAGCCGCTCCTCCTCCGGAAGGATTGTCGGCTGCTGCCAGCATCGCCTTGCCCATCTGGAATTGTTGATAGCGGCCCATATCGCCAATCACGCCCATGCTGGATCGAGTGTCGATCGCCTTCTCGACTTCTTCGGGCAGCGAAATATTCACTATGAACAATTGCGGAATATCGAGACCATATTCATCATCGATTCTCTCGGCTACATGAGCACGTAACTGATCGGAAAGGTCTCGATATTTGCCCGCCAGATCAAGAGCAGCAATGTTCGATTCCCCGAGGATGTCGGCCAGAGAAGTCGAAATCATCGACCGCATCAATTCTGTGACTTCATCAGTTTCAAATTCACTATCAGTCCCGACGAGTTCTTTGAGCAGGGCACGAGGCTCTGTTGCTTTCAGCACATAAGTTCCGAAAGCACGGAGACGGATCGGACCGAAGTCAGCATCCCGCATCATAATCGGGTTAGGTGTCCCCCATTTCAAATCGGTGATTTGACGCGTGCTGACAAAATAGACTTCCGATTTGAACGGACTGTCAAATCCGTACTTCCAACCCTGAAGGGTAGAGAGAATCGGCAGGTTATCGGTTGTTAATTTGTAATGGCCGGGCTCAAACACATCGGCCAGTTCACCACGATGCACGAAGACGGCCATCTGTCCGGGGCGGACAATCAACTGAGCTCCGTGCTTGATCTGATTGTGATAGCGGGGAAATCTCCAGACAATGGTGTGCCGGGAGTCATCGATCCACTCGATGATATCGATCAGTTCGGCTCGGAGTTTATCGAAAAATCCCATGATCAATTGTCCTTATTAATCTCAAGTCTTCGTTTAATAACGCTAATAAAACTGTCCCCTCTCCCTCTGGGAGAGGGGTAGGGTGAGGGGAAACGACGGTGTCACTGATTATAACGTCGAAGTATCCCCTCATCCGGCCTTCAGCCCTTCTCCCCAAGGAGAAGGAAAGTTCACCGCTCCCCAAGGAAAAGGAAAAGATCACCGCTCCCCAAGGAGAAGGAAAGTAAAACCTCTTCTATGAAAGGCGGTTTTCTTAATTGGCTCGCACGAGTATGATACATTGAACAGGTCGCCTCGTCATCAAATTTCGACGTGACAACACTCTGAAAATAAAAATCGTATTCTGATGGATAATAGAGAATGAAAGTCATCCTGGCCAATCCGCGTGGTTTTTGTGCAGGCGTGAATATGGCAATTTTGTGTCTCGAAGAGACGGTTCGCATGTTTGGCGCTAACGTGTACGTCTTTCATGAGATTGTTCACAATAAGCATGTTGTCGATCGATTCACTAATGAGGGAGTCACTTTCGTCAATCACATCGATGAAGTGCCTGAAAATTCGATCCTCCTTTTCAGTGCGCATGGCGTTTCTCCAGAAATTCGTCAACTGGCTCGTGAACGTAATCTGCAGACAATTGATGCGACCTGCCCTTTAGTAACGAAAGTTCATCTCGAAGCGATCAAATATTCCAAGAATGGTTACAATATTATTCTGATCGGCCACGAAGGTCACGATGAAGTGATCGGGACCATGGGCGAAGCTCCCGAGAGTATTACGCTCGTCGAAACGGCTGAGGATGTCGCACGTCTCAGCTTTGCCGACGACGCCAAAATTGCTTATTTGACACAAACGACTTTATCGGTTCAGGAGGCGAGTGTTGTCATCGCAGCTTTGAAAGAAAAGTTTCCGCAGATCGAATCTCCTCCAAAAGAAGATATCTGTTATGCGACAACGAATCGTCAGGAAGCCGTCTCGAAATTGACAGATGAAGCGGATCTCGTTCTCGTATTAGGGAGTCAGAATAGCTCCAACAGCAAACGGTTACAGGAAATTGCCGAGGGTATGGGACGACCTTCTTACCTGATTGATGGTGCCCATGAAATTCAGCCAGAGTGGTTTGAATCCGAGGAAATTAAAACGGTACTCATCACAGCCGGTGCCAGTGCTCCGGAAGTTGTTGTGCAGGAATGTCTGAATTATCTGGAGCAGACCCTCGGTGCAGAAATCGATGAGAGGACGATTCGTCAGGAAAGTGTAACATTTCCATTACCTAAAGATTTGCGACGCCTGCAAGTCAATTCCTGAAGTGAGTATTCAAAAAATCAAATGGGTGGCTGGGGTCGCAGCGAAGCGCAGCCCCCGATTCGTAGATAAGAGATAGGGAGTAGAGAGTAGTTTGGGTGAACGGAACGCGTATCACAACGCCTTGGAACTCAATTCCGAAATCGATATCCCAGTTATTGTTGGGTTACGCTTCGCTAACCCAAACTACAGATTGTTGAATATATTACGAACGATTAAGACAGTGGAGCCAGTATGTCAGAAACTGCAGAGGATCATCGACTGGCGTGCATTGCATTGAATCTGGTGAATGGTGTCGGCCCACGATTGCAAACAACTTTACTGGAACGCTTTCCGAATCCTTACGACATATTCAAAGCCCCGGCTTCGCAGTTGATGTCCGTCCCCGGAGTTGGGAAGAAATTGCTTTCGACTCTGGATGCCAACAATCATCGAGACATGGCTCGTCGTGAGTTAGAGGATTGCGACCGCGAAGAGATTTCAGTCATTACCAATCGCGATGTCAGCTACCCTGCGATGTTGAAACAAATCTGCGATCCTCCCCTGGTTCTTTATTGTCGTGGCAGAATCCTGGCTTCGGATCAACTGGCGGTCGCAATTGTCGGTTCTCGCAATTGCACATTGTATGGTCGTCGCATGGCGGAACAATTCGCCAGTGGGCTGGCTCGGGCCGGCGTGACGATTATCAGCGGATTAGCACGCGGAATTGATGCCGTCGCACATCGAGCCGCTTTGCAGGCTGGGGGAAGAACTATCGCCGTCTGTGCCAGTGGGCTATTGAAAATGTATCCGCCTGAACATTCGAATCTGGCACTGGAGATTGCACAGAGTGGAGCAGTGATTTCGGAATCGCCATTGCTTCGCCAGCCCACGCGAGGTTTGTTTCCGCAACGAAACCGGATCGTCTCCGGCATGAGTCTAGGAGTCATTGTCATCGAGGCTTCCACGACAAGCGGAACTCTTCATACTGCTCGACATGCAATGGAGCAGGGGAGAGAAGTGTTTGCTGTTCCCGGCCCACTTGATAGCCGGGAGAGTGCGGGCTGCCATCAATTGATTCGAGATGGCGTGCAACTGGTGCGAGGAGTCGATGATGTGCTGCAGGAACTGGGACCGTTAATGGAGCCCGTTCAGGTTCAAAAGCCCGTACAACAGTCAACTCCGGTTGATCGAGCACAAGATTCCAATGTGAAGCCAAATGATACTCCGCCCATTCGAGTTCCTCGCGAACTCAACCTGAGTGATCAACAGTCGATGATTCTAAAACTCATTGATTCCACACCGATCCTGGTCGATGAAATCATTGAACGCTCAGGCATCGAACCTTCGCGTGTGCTCTCGACACTGACCATCCTGCAAATGAAAAAACTGATCGATCGATTGCCGGGAAATCTGGTGACTCGATCGAAACATGTTTAATGGGTTGAGGGTTGAGGGTTGAGGGTTGAGGGTTGAAGGTTGAAGGTTGAAGGTTGAAGGATTCTTGTCCCTGGACCAATAAAAAACGACAGCCTTAATACAGACTGCCGTTTTTTGTTTCAACTCAGTATCAGTTGATAGAGCAGATATCTCTAGAACTGTTGCATTTCGAACTGAGTGGCTCGATATGCGGACAGGTGTTTGGCACCTGTTTTGAGGGCTTCCTGAAAATAAGGAATTGCAGCTTCCCGACCAGTCAGATTCGATAAACGCAATCCGATGAAGTAATTCCCTTCACACTTCTGAGCAGTAGCTGCTACCGGATCTTCCGGATTCACCTTGGCAAGCAGGGCTTCACTTTCGACTTTACCCATCAAATACAGCGTGACCAGATCGATCCAGTCCCGTTCTTTTTCTGGTTTGGCCAGTGTGCCTGCAAATCGATTGTTGGCTTCCTGAGCTTGTCCGGAAAGAACCAGTGAGGCGTAGATCCAGGGATCGAGGAATCGGAGTTTGCCATTGATATTGATCGCCTGATCAAAATGCTTGAAGGCGACGTCGTATTGCTTCAGGAAGAAGTGAGCAAAACCAAGATCGGCGTGCGCCATGGGGTTTTTCGGGAACAGTTCGACTGCTTTGCTGTAATCAGCAATCGCGCCCTGAGAATTCCCCTGTCGCATTTCTGCATTGGCACGCAATGCATAGATGGAAGGATTTTCCGGTTGCAGTTCGATCGCTTTATCGAAACTTTTCTGAGCTTCGGCTGGTCGATCCGTTTCCATCAGCATGTAGCCGAGATTGATATGAGCGACAAAGAACTTTGGTTCAACTTCAATCGTTTTACGGAAGTCAGCAATGGCCTGATCTTTCTGATCGATTTCCTTATAGAACATTCCGCGGTTGTTATACCCGATCGGATGATCTGGGAATGCGGCGATGAACTGATTGAACGCACCCAGTGCTTCCTGATTTTTGCCCGACATTGCATACGCATCAGCCATCGCGGTTAATGAAGGCATGTGCTTAGGCTCGATTTTGAGTGCTTCTTTGAAATCAGCAACTCCGCGATCGATGGTTTCGTCCAACTGCAACTTAGCCAGTCCACGCTGGTAGAGAATGCTGGCTCGATTATTGGGTGGCATCTGGAGTCGATCCAGAATTTGTGTCGCCACATTGATCGAAGTTTCCGCATGCTCTGGACGTTCTTCGAGCATGGAAAGATTTGTCATGCCATACAGGTAAGGCAAATAATATTCTGGTTTTTGAGATTGAGATGCTTCAATCGCAGCGCGGGCATCGGCGACACCATCACGAACCATGGCTGCATTGCCCGTTTGCAGTCCCATTTCGACGCGGGAACTGGCACGAATGAACAGTGCTGAGTCCTGTTTTGGAGAAGTTTTCAGAACTTCATTGGCCAGATTCATCGCCTGATCGTATTGGCGGGAATCGTAAGCAGCCTGAGCACCTTCCAGTGATTTTGTCTGTTCCTGAGAAAGACTGACTGGCTGAGCAGAAACACCCTGAGCATAAACGGTGGGAGCGAGAATCAAAACCGAAAACGCCGAAAGCAGTCCGGATTTCCGCAGGATTGACTTGAAACCTAGAATTTTCACGTGTTTTCCTTCCATGGAATTAAAGTTCAATCGGCTGAGTCAAATCGGCCGCTTTTATTGTTTGTCAACAAATTCTTCATTGAAACACCATATCTTTTGATGGGTATGGTGTCATTGAGTTTACGTCCTCAATATGTTGATAAGGTCTCGAATTTGCGTCAATGTCAGATTTTGGAAAAATCGGCACAAAGCGGCGTTTCCCCGCAGTTTGTTTTTTCGATATATTCCATTCAGTCATAACAAATTCACAAACCCGTTCTGCAACAAGATTTGACTGCTTTGAGTTCATCTCCTTTACGTATTCTGTATGTCATTCCCACGCTTGATCAATCTGGCGCAGAAAAACAGTTGCAATTACTGGCAACTGGGTTAGCTGGAAATGATTATGAGATTCGAGTCGTTGCGTTAAATCGAGGGGGTTACTACGAAAAGCAGCTAAATAAAGCAGGTATACAAGTCGACATCCTCAAAAAGCGGTTTCGCATAGATCCGGTCACTCATTTTCGACTGAAGAAAATCATCCGGGATTTCCAGCCGGATATCGTGCACAGCTGGCTCTTTGCGGCTAACTCGCATGTTCGAATGATTCATAAACGGAATTCGCGATGGAAATGCATTGTCTCGGAACGTTGTGTCGATTCCTGGAAAGCGGGCTGGCAACTTCAGCTGGACCGACGCCTCATTCGCTCGACGCACGCCATGGTTGTAAATTCGGCAAGCGTCGCGGAGTTTTATCAACAGCAGGGAGTTCCGGAATCTTTAATCCGCGTGATCAATAATGGAATTGATATTCCAGAAAAGGGATCTTCGGTTCAGGCAGACGCGACACGTAAATCATGGCGGAAACGATATGGATTACCAGAAGATGCATACGTCGTTTTATCGATTGGTCGCCTTGCCCGACAAAAGCGATTGGACAGCCTCCTTTGGGCAACACATATGCTCAGCTTGTCGGAAAAGAACGTGCATACCGTCTTCGCAGGGGATGGACCTGAGCGGGAGCGGATGTCGGAATTAATCGAGAAATATGAAATCGAAGGCTGGGCTCACTTTCTGGGGCATCAAAACGAAACAGATGAGCTGTTCCGAAATGCCGATGCATTTTGGCTCGGTAGCGATTTTGAAGGGCAATCGAACAGTTTAATGGAGGCGATGGCCTGGGGCTTGCCGGTAGTCGTTTCCGATATTTCTCCGAACCGTGAACTGGTGACCGATCAAATGAACGGTGTTATCGTTCCCACGGAAGATAGTGCAGCCTTTGCCAAAGCGATTCGTCAATTCAAAAACGATCCGGAACTGGCGAAAAAGTTGGGACATTCTGCCCGTCAGACCATGCAGGAAAAGTTTTCTGTCTCACAGATGATTGAAGAGCATAAGCAGTTATATGAGTCACTGACAATAAATATACAGACTACATAAGACGACAGATTATAAAGGCAAACAATGTGCGGAATCTGTGGAGCGATCTGGTCGGAAGAGTCCCGTTCGATCAGTGAAGAACAACTGAAGCAGATGACCGATACGCTTTCGCATCGCGGCCCCGATGCCCGTGGCTTGCATTGGGAACAAAATTCTATTTTGGGAGTCGGGCTGGGACATCGCAGGCTCTCGATTATTGATCTGGCAGCTGGCCAGCAACCGATGTGGAATGAAGATCATTCGGTATGCGTCGTCTTCAATGGCGAAATTTATAACTATCGCGAATTGCAAAAAGACTTGAAAGCAAAAGGCCATCAATTTACGACTGATTGCGATACCGAAGTTCTGGTGCATCTTTATGAAGACTATGGTCGAGAGATGGTGCATCATCTTCGTGGCATGTTCGCCTTTGCGATTTGGGATCGTAAACACTTCTCCATGTTGCTGGCACGAGATCGTTTCGGTCAGAAACCGCTCATCTATCGGCAGGAAGAAAGTCGTCTGCTCTTTGCTAGTGAGATGAAAGCGATTCTGCAAATACCAGGGATTCCGCGTGAAGTCGACCCCAATGCACTCGATCTATTTCTGACCTGGCAATATGTGCCTGCTCCCTGGTCGATGCTCAAGGGGTTTCAGAAATTACTGCCCGGGCACACGGCTGTCTGGCAGGAAAATCGACTTGATATCCAGCAATATTGGACACCAACTTCCATTCGCGGTACCGATTCTGCCAATGAGCAAACACGTCGGGATACTCGCAATTTGAGTTATGCTCAGACACAGGAAAAGCTTAAAGAGACATTAACGGAAGCAGTCCGTTTGCGACTTCGCAGTGATGTGCCCCTTGGAGCCTTTCTTTCGGGCGGTATCGATTCCACATTAATCACCGGTTTAATGCAGAAAGAGTTGGATCGGCCGGTCGAGACATTTTCGATTGGTTTTGACATCGCCCATTTTGATGAACGCTCCTTTGCCCGGATGGCTGCGAAATCGCTCGGCACAAATCATCATGAGAAAATCGTCGCTCCGTCAGCGGTCGAATCTCTACCGGAACTTGTCTGGCATTATGAAGAACCTTATGCCGACAGCTCGGCAATTCCAACAATGGCTCTGTGTGAGTTCACGCGTGAAGCCGTCAAAGTTGCATTAACGGGAGATGGCGGAGATGAACTGTTTATCGGGTACGATCGCTACCGGGCAGCCGGTTTGGGGGCTCGGATTGATCGACTGCCTGGACCGCTACGTTCCATTTTGAAATCATCCCACTGGCAAAAGATGCCGGCGTCACTCAAGCAGAAGAGTTTCTCTCGAAGACTGAAACGCTTTCTGACAACAGCTGCTCTTTCTCCCGAGCAGCGATATATGACTTGGATCAGTTATTTTGACGCGGCTCACAGGAATGACATCTACTCGAGTGGATTCCGTGAAAAAATAAGCGGATTTCACTCGGAAGAGTGGATGACAGAATTGTATGAGCAGACAGCCGAGAACGATTTTGTCTCACGAACTGCAGCCGTCGATCAGATTTCCTATTTGCCGAATGATATCCTGACGAAAGTCGATATCGCCAGCATGGCTTACGGCCTCGAATGCCGGAGCCCGTTTCTGGATCATCAAGTCGCTGATCTGGCGACGTCCATGCCACTCAATTACAAGTTGAAGGGTCGCTACGGCAAGCAGATTCTCCGGGATACATTTGCCGATCTGATTCCCGAGCCGATTCTGCAACGCTCAAAAATGGGATTCGGCGTTCCTGTCGATCACTGGTTCCGTAACGAACTCAAACCGCTACTGCATGATGTGCTGTTGAGCGAACGGGCGATGAGCCGTGGTTATTTTGAACCTGCGAAAATTCAGAGGCTTGTCGAAGAACATACCACTGGTCTGTGCGATCACAGCAAACATCTCTGGGCGTTACTTGTTCTTGAAGTCTGGTGTCGAATGTTTATCGATACATCAGAAGTTTCGGCGAGACGTCCAACAAATAACGGCGTGTTTTAAATCGATGGTCTTCTGAACTTACCACGCCCATCATTTCGTTCTGGGAGGTGCCACCCATTGCGATCGATTGAGTAATATAAGCACGAAACGCAAGTGAGTGTGTTGTTAATACTGTCGACTCACTCACTCACTCACTTGCGCTTCGTGCTTGTAATTGACTATTCAGAGCTCTGTTTTTGCTTGAAGAGTTTTACGCCGCGGAAGGTGTATTCAATTCCGCTGTAAATGGTGATCGCAATCGTCAGCCAGAGAATGACGTCTCGAGTAATCAGAAATAGGGGGACATTTTCCAGTTGTGGCATCAGGCTGACAAGGCAGAATGGAATCGCAATCGATTGAAGCACCATCTTCATCTTGCCTATCCAGGCAGCTGAGAAATCGATCCCCTGTTGCTCAAAGAATCCACGCAAGCTGGTGATATAAAGTTCGCGGACAATGATTGCTAACGTCATCCAGGGAGTAATTCCGCTGCCCGTTACGCTTTGCAGAAAGATGAATGATCCACAAATAATGACTTTATCAACCAGCGGATCGAGAATGCGTCCAAATATGGTGACGAGGTTATATTTTCGAGCAAGATATCCATCGACTGCATCAGTAGCCACAGCGACAATAAAAACGATGGTTGCAGTCAGCCACCAGTCAGTGAGTGAAATGATGGCAAATAACACAAAAGACAAGATGAGGCGAGACATCGAAATGATGTTCGGAGAATTCAGGATCTGTTCTGAATTCTGCGGTTGGTGAGATACTTCTGGAGCAGAGGATGGATTACTGATAACTAAACCTCGTCGTCTACTTCATCGGAAGCGACCACACCAATGAGGTCGTAATCCTGAGTCCCTATGATTTCGACCGGTACGAATTCTCCAATTTGGAGTCCTTCGCCCTGAACGTATACTGTTCCATCAATTTCCGGAGTGTCGGCATAAGTGCGGCCCTGGTAAAGTCCCGGTTCGACTTCTTCGTCGATCAGCACATCCAGTTCGTAGCCGACAAGCGATTCGCCAAAGTCGAAGGCGATCTGCTGCTGGTCGGCCATCAAGGTTTCAACTCTTTGCTGCTTTATCTCTTCTGGCAGATGTCCATCCAGTTTTACCGCAGGAGTTCCCGGTTCGATTGAATAGGGAAAGACGCCCATGCGCTGGAAGCGGGTGTTCTTGACGAACTCCCGCAGTTCTTCAAATTGTTCTTCGGTTTCTCCGGGGAAGCCGACGACAAATGTGGTGCGCAGGACGAGATTGGGAATACGTGTTCGCAGTTTTTCGACCAGCTCAATTGTGCGATCCCGATCGACCCTCCGTTGCATCCGCTTGAGCACTTTGCTGTTAATGTGTTGAAGCGGCATATCCAGATACGGAATAATCTTGCTCGATGTCGCAATCTTATCGATCAGGGCGTCTGTGAAATTGACAGGATACAGGTACATCAATCGGATCCATTGAATCCCTTCAACCTGCTCGAGTTCATTCAGCAAATCGACAAGACGAACCTCGCCATAAAGATCCATGCCGTAATATGTGGTGTCCTGAGCAACAAGAATTAACTCTTTAACCCCATCGGCTGCCAGTTCCTGAGCTTCTTCGATAATCGCTTCAATCGGCTTTGTGACGTGCTTGCCTCGCATTTTGGGAATCGAGCAGAAGGTGCAGGTTCGATTGCAACCTTCAGAGATTTTGAGATAAGCGTAATGCGCTGGCGTAATTCGGAGGCGGGCTCGATCATCCATGGCGCGAATCGGAGCAGGGCGGAACAGATCGCGTTGCTCATTGTGATGCCCAACCAGACGATCAGCCACTTTGCTGATTTCATCCCGTCCAAATACACCCACCACATGATCGATTTCTGGCAAGCGGGCACGCAGGTCACCGCCAATTCGTTCGGGAAGACAGCCCGCGACAATTACGCCTTTCGTCTTACCCTGACGCTTAAGTTCGAGCATCTCTTCGATGACATCAAACGATTCTTTCCGCGAACTGTCAATGAAGCCGCAGGTATTAATGATGACAAAATCACTCCCCTCGGGATTCGCAACCAGGGAGTAGCCATCCACTGCCAGCGTCCCCAGCATTTTCTCGCTGTCCACAAGATTTTTCGGGCAACCGAGCGAGACAAACGCATATTGTCCCTTAAATCCATCACTTTCAATTTCGGTGACGGTGCAGATTTGTTCGGTAAGATCGAGAATTGGGAGTTGGGTCATAAATCTGTTTTTTCAGTGTAAAAGTGCTTGTCAAGCAGGCATTATACCGCGGGATTCCAAGAACGGAAGCGGTTGATTTAACCATTTCTCGGGTGAATTCAAGCATCAGATTAGAATCGAAGCGATTTCATCGGCAAACAGGAGTCCAGCTAGTGTGATTTTCAGACAGAATGGCTCCTTTTGAATCCAGCCTTTTTCAATCAGATCGTTGATTTCAGTTTCGTAGCAGGCAGCGATATCAATTCCAGTTGCATTCTTGAGGTCATCAAGATTAACTCCCTGTCGTCTTCGCAACCCGATGGCCAGAAGTTCACGGGCACGTTCTTCAGCTGTTAAATCATCAGTCGAAACAATAGGAGATTGATTCTGTTCCAGTCGATTCATCCAGGTAAAGGAACTGCGATGATTGGAGTGTCGCTGCCCGTTCACAAAAGATGCGGCTCCGGGACCAAATGCGAGGTATGGTCTGCCAGACCAGTAAATATTGTTGTGTCGAGATTGTGACCCTGCTTTCGCGAAATTGGAAATTTCATAATGATCGTAATTGGCTTTGGTCAACTCCGAGATGGTTTTCAGGTACATCTCAACTTCCATCTGCTCGTCAGTCGACTGGAAATTTCCTTTATTCCGGTCACTCCAGAAACGAGTTCCTTTTTCGTAGGTTAATGCATAACTGGAAATATGAGGCGGCTGAAAAGAGATCGCTTTTAAGAGCATCTGTTGCCATTCGGCCATTGTTTGGCCGGGAATTGCAAAAATGAGATCCAGCGAAAAGTTGCTGAAATTCTGCTGAATCAGTTCAATCGCTGTTTCAGTTTGTTGAACTGAATGTGTCCGCTCCAGTTGAATTAATCGAGAATCATCGAAAGCCTGCACACCAAGACTGACACGATTGACGCCCACTGATTTGAGAACCTGTATTTTGTCTGCAGTCAGGCCATCGGGGTTTGCTTCAATAGTGAATTCCGCATCAGGAGCTAATAAAAAGGAGTCACTTAAGATGCTGAAAAGCTCTTCAAGTTCATTGGCTGAAAGCAAAGTCGGTGTGCCGCCCCCGATGTAAAGAGTGTCGACTTCCAAGAGATGTGAATCGAGATGTGGAGAGGTTTCCAGTTCTTTCCGCAATGCGTTCAGATACCGCGGGATCAACTCGGCTCGATTGGCGATAATCGAAAAATCACAATATCCACAACGATGTTCACAGAAGGGAACGTGCACATAAATGGAACGGACAGGCAGAGACATGAACGTCGAGGGAACTTCCGTTTCAGACTTCGCAGAATCACACATCGTTTACTCGCGAGGTCGACGGAGTCGAATGCCGTAGATCTTTAAGGGCTTGGGGCCGTATTTCGTGTCGTATGTCCCCAGAATAATGTCGCCTTCTTCATAATTGGGGAGTTCATGATCTTCAATCAGAACACGGCGATTGATTTGAGCGGTCAATTTTCCATCCAGAACACTTACGGTCAGCGGCTCGTTTCCGCGACAATCGTAACGAGCAATTTCAATATCAGAGGCTTCAATCCCTTTGCTTCGAGCAAACTGTGTAATGAACCACGGACTGCCACTGGTTTTGAGCGTGACATTATAAAGTCCATGTCCACGGCCATCTTTATAGCCATATAGAAGATACCAGCCTCCTTCGCCTTCCGCATTAATTCCCATTTCCAATTCAAAATCTTTGGCGGAACCAAGATTTAAAGCCGCACTTCGACCGGAAGCCTGATGGAGGGCTCCCTGCGCAATCCCCCAGGTCCCATCGACAATGACATGATTCAGTCGAAAAATATCCTTCTCAAGTTCTCCCGAGAACTCGAAATCGGTTATGACTTCGAGGGGATACTTTTCCAGGTCAGTTTGTGAGACGGTTATTTTGGGAGATGCTCGATACAAATACTCCCACGGCCCCATTTTGACCACTGTTTCCTGTGACAGACATTCCGTCGAAATGGAGATCATTACGCAGAGGAATAGCAATATTATAAGAGAGGTGTTGGTGGACGGATGTTTTAATGATTGGCAGATCATTGGTGCTTCACCTTATACAATCGAGTTCATCAGGTCGACATTTATTCATGAGCAGACAATTGATAATGCGCTATTGAGATCGCTTTGAGAAGTCCACGAGCCTTATTTAATGTTTCTTCGTATTCCATCGAGGGAACGCTATCGGCCACCAAGCCGGCTCCCGCCTGGACATAAACCTGATTTTTCTGTTTAACCAGTGTCCGCAAGGCGATGCAGGTATCCATGTCGCCCGTGAAATCGATATAGCCGACTGCTCCCGCATAAGGGCCGCGGCGGTGTCGTTCGAGTTCATCGATGATCTGCATTGCTCGGACTTTGGGGGCACCCGAAACAGTGCCTGCAGGAAGAGCTGCTCGCAAGGCATCCAATGCAGATAACTCTTTGCGTAATTGCCCTGTCACATTGGACGTGATGTGCATGACGTGACTGTATCGCTCGACAACCATCACATCTTTGACTTCAATCGAATTGTACTCGGCAACGCGGCCGACATCGTTTCTGGCCAGATCGACGAGCATCACATGCTCAGCCCGTTCTTTGGGATCCGCCAGCAAATCCGCTTCGAGTGCCTGATCCTCCTCGACTGTTTTGCCACGAGGTCGGGTTCCAGCCAGCGGTCGAACAGTCACTTCGCCATGCTCGACGCGCGTCATAATTTCTGGGGAACTGCCGACCAGCGTTACTTCAGGAGATTTCACCAGGAACATAAACGGACTGGGATTCACCACCCGCAATGCCCGATAAATCGCCAGCTCACTGGCAGAGGTTTCGAGTTGTAATCGCTGGCTGAGAACCACCTGAAAAATATCGCCCGCCCGAATGTATTCCTTGCTAGCTTCTACAGCCGCCTCAAATTCGGAGCGTTCAAAATTTGAAATCCACTCCAGAGACCGTTCATCATCGAGTCGTATTTGTTCTGGAGGAATCGGGTTGGGATTGGATTCCAGTTGACGGCACAAGTCCTGCAGCGTATCGCTGGCCTGTTCGTAGGCTGCTTCGAGAGATTTCTCATCAACTTTCGCAATCGCCACCACGAATATCGTTTTGTTGATGTGATCAAAAATTACCATGCGATTATACAGACCAAACAGCATATCAGGGACATGCCGGTCGTCTTCGGGAGCATTGGGAAGATGTTCGGTATAGCGGACGACATCATACCCCGCATAGCCGACGGCTCCCCCGCAAAAACGGGGTAACTGAGGATGCGGAGCCATCTGATAGGGAGCCATCAGTTCGCCAAGAAGATTCAGCGGATCATCGCAGGTCAGGGATCGCGAATTTCCCTTTTCGACAATGGTGACATCGTTCCCTTTGGCTTGAATCGTCAGAAAAGGATTAGAGCCGATAAAACTGTATCGTCCAATCCGCTCGCCTCCAACCACGCTCTCAAACAGAAAGGAATGTTCTTCCTTGTGAAGCCTGCGATAGGCCTCGACAGGAGAGAGAGAATCTCCCGTCATTTGGCAAAAGACAGGCACCAGGGTTTGCCCCTGAGCCTGTTGTTGAAACGTTTCAAAATCCGGAAGTGGCGTCATGAGTTGAGTTCAATAACGATGAGTGAATTGAGATTGAATTTGTGAAGCGTAATCCAAGAGATTTCATAAAACAACACGTTCCCAGGCCAGACCCCAGAAACGTGTTGAAAGTTCATCAATTTTCTTATCGAGCATACTCGACAGAGCGGGTTTCTCGCATGACGGCGACTTTCACTTCGCCCGGATACGTCAAATTCTCCTCGACGGCTTTGGCGATTTCGCGAGCCAGAGCAGCTGCTTCGCGGTCGTTGACGTCCCGAGGATCGACAATCACGCGAACTTCCCGGCCAGCTTGAACGGCATAACACTGTTCGACGCCGGGGAAGCCACAAACAAGACCTTCGAGTTCTTCGAGTCGTTTCGCATACTTTTCGAGAGTTTCCCGACGGGCACCCGGACGGGCAGCTGAAATCGCATCGGCAGCGGCGACCAGTACAGTGTAAATATAGTCTGGCCGAATATCATCGTGATGACCGGCTGCGGAGTGGACGACTTCTTCGCCTTCAGAATATCGTTTGAGCAAATCGGCTCCGATGGCGGGGTGCCCCCCTTCCATTTCGTGGTCTGCTGCTTTG
>TARA_R100000789_G_scaffold4642_2_pt1 | contig 25510 bp, 23 predicted proteins | sample TARA_R100000789 | Tara Oceans TARA_R100000789 (sample SAMEA2623403) | marine metagenome | biome: marine biome (ENVO:00000447); feature: mesopelagic zone (ENVO:00000213); material: "saline water (ENVO:00002010), including plankton (ENVO:xxxxxxxx)" | depth 450 m
CTGGAACTTGGCGTCCAGATCGTCGCGGTAATCAGCCCACCAGTTGTAGTTGTTCACAAAGGTGTTCGTCGCGTTGTTGGGATCGGTCGGCATGTGCGGCGCCATTTCGATACCAAGATCGGCGTGGGTCGACACCAGCGGAGCCGAGCTTTCGCGGGCCGGACCGTACGAGATGTACTTGGCCTGATCCGCCAGACGCTGCGTGTCTGTTGCGAAGTGCAGGAAGTCCATCACGCGGGCCAGACGGTCCTCGGGCAGACCCTCGGGGACTACCCATCCGTCAAGGTCGAACATCTGCCATTCCCACGCCATGCCAATCGGCTGGTCTTGCTCGACAATCGCCGAGAACAGACGGCCGTTGTAGGCTGACGCCATGAAGACTTCGCCATCCGCCAGCAGCTGGATCGGCTCTGCCGAAGACGACCACCAGATGGTTTCGTCCTTGATCGTCTCCAGCTTGGCCAACGCGCGCGACTGACCTTCTTCGGTCTCAAGCATGTCGTAGACGTCGCCGTACTCCACGCCGTCACACAGCAGTGCCCATTCCATGTTGGCGATCGGCTGCTTGTTCAAAGCGCGCTTGCCCGGATAGGTTTCCAGGTCGAACACGTCACATGCACCGGACGGCGCTTCGGCCCCTTCGGGCACCATGTCAGTGCGATAGCCAAACGTGGTCGAGAACACGATCTGCGGGATAAAGCAGTCGGAAACGATCATGTCGCCAAAGTCATCCGAGGCATCGACGCCGTCCGGCGACGCTGCCAGAACTTCATCATGGTCGACTTCCATCGCCAAACCTTCGTCACACAGACGGATGGCGTCGGCGGCTTCCACGTCGACCAGATCCCATGTGATGTTGCCAGCTTCGTTCATGGCGCGCAGCTTGGCCACCGCCTCGGACGAGCTTTCGTCCCAAGTGATGGACACGCCGTCCTTCATCGCCATGTAGGGCTCGGCATAGGCTTTCTGCTGCGAAGCCTGGTAGGCACCGCCCCAGCTGACCAGCGTCATGTCCATTGCCATGTCGGCATGGCTTTCGGCAAACGCGCCGGACGCAGCAACGGTCAGAGCCGAGGTCGCCAGCAGAGTCTTGGTGAGTTTCATGTTATACTCCCTTTGGTTACCCGAATTGTTTGGAGGGACGGGTTACGGGCTTGTACACCGCCCCCAGGTCGCGTCCCGCCGGCCTTGCCGGCCACAGGACGCGGCGTTTCGGATCACCCGGCGTCCAGCGCCCGGCAATCCTCGGGCAGCCAGCCGATCTCGATCTGGCTGCCAGGTTCCAGCCGCACCTGATCCGGTGCGTTGCGGGTCTTGATGACAAAATCATCCTTGCCCGCCACGCGCAGCCGGGTGCGAAAGATGTCGCCCATGTAGATGAATTCCAGCACTTCAGCCTTCAAGGTGTGCACGCCGTCCTTCAGGCGGTCCTTGTTGAACTCCACCCTTTCGGGACGGATGGACACGCGAGTCCGCTCGCCCACCTTGCTGACGTTCACCGGGGTTGCGTCCAGCACCTCGCCGTCATCCAGTTGGACGACGCAGGTGTTACCGCTGATTTCCTTCACCACGCCTTCCAGCGTGTTGTTCTCACCAATAAACTGCGCGACGAAGCTATTCTGCGGCTTTTCGTATAGCTCATCCGGCGGGGCCAACTGCTGGATGCGGCCGTCGTTGAAGACGGCTACGCGGTCCGACATGGTCAGTGCCTCTGTCTGGTCGTGGGTCACATAAACCACGGTGATCCCCAGCTGGTGCGCCAGATTGGTGATCTCGAACTGCATGTGCTCGCGCAGCTGTTTGTCCAGCGCGCCCAGTGGTTCGTCCATCAGAACCAGTTCCGGTTCAAACACCAGCGCACGGGCCAGCGCGATCCGCTGCTGTTGACCGCCCGACAACTGCGCGGGTCGGCGGCCGCCAAAGGCCCCCATCTGCACCATATCCAGCGCGTGCTTGACCTTTTTCTCACGCTCGGATTTGCCCAGCTTGCGGACTTCCAGCGGGAAGGAAAGATTTTCTGCCACCGTCATGTGCGGGAAAAGCGCGTAATTCTGGAACACCATCCCGATGCCACGCTTGTGCGGTGGAATGTTGTTGATCGAAACGCCATCCAGCATGATATCGCCATGTGTTGCGGTCTCAAAACCCGCAAGCATCATCAGACAAGTTGTCTTGCCCGACCCGGACGGCCCAAGCATGGTCAGGAACTCACCCTTCGGCATGCTCAGATTGAGATCTTTCACGACCAGCGTTTCGCCGTCATAGCTTTTTTGCACGCGCTCAAAGGCAACGAATGCGTCGCCACTTGCTCCATCGGCCACGTCAGACTCCCTGTCTGTTATGTCGCGGATTTTCCCGCTGTCTTGAAGCCAGACTAAAGCGCGTGATGGGAGGGGTTGCAAGTAAATCGCTGGTTTCTGCGCATCTGATGCGCAAATCCGGTCGGTCCGGTCAGAAAATCAGCACCATACAGGCTCTTTGGACTCTGATTTCCAAAGTTTCGGGACGACCGACCGGGCGTTTCGTCCTACTTCCCCAACGCCTCGGGTACGATCAGCCGGGTGCCAAGGGTGATCCGGGTCGCGATCTGGTTCAGATGGTCCGACCGAAAGGCCACGCAACCCTCGGTCGGGAATCCCGGTCGTCGCCAACGATGCAGGAAAATGGCTGAGCCCCGCCCCCGTTCGGCCCGGGGCCAGTTCCAATCCGTGAGGATCACCAGATCATATAGCCGGTCACCGCGTCGCAGTCTCTCATGGCTCCACGCATAAGGCGCACGCACCAAAAGGTTGTAATCTTCGTGCGTCACATCATCCGACCACAGATCTGATGGACCGATCGGAACAGCCCAATCGGTGGGTCGTGCGATCCGGTCTGGCCGGTAAAGCATGCCGACAATTCGGTGCACGCCCGCAGGCGTCGCCCCGTCGCCTTCGCGCTTGTCGACGGTGACATCGCCTTTTCCGATCACGCAGGGCCAGCACCGACCCGCAAACCGCAGGCCCATCCGGGTCAGAACCATGTCGTTGACCGTCAGCACCCGGTCAGGCCGCCTCTGCCCGAGAGACCCGGCCCATAACCTCTGCTGCAATCTCAAACGACCGCAGCCGCGCCGTATGGTCGTGGATTTGACCAGTGAGGATCACCTCATCGGGTTGATGACGCGCAATCAGGGCGCGCATCTGGCCCTCGACCTGCCCGGGATCGCCCACCGCGCTGATCCGCAGTGCCTCATCCAACGCGGGCATCGCACTGGCGGGCACCACCGTCGCCAGATCATCGACAGGTGCAGGCAACTTGCCCGGTTTCCCCGTGCGCAGCCGGAAAAAAGCCTGCTGCATGGTGGTCCGCAACCGCCGCGCCTCGGCCTCGGTGTCTGCCGCAAAGACGTTGACCGCCATCATCGCATGCGGTTTTTCCAGTGACTCCGAGGGCTTGAAATACCGTCGGTAGACCTCCAGCGCCTGTTCCAACATGGCGGGCGCAAAATGAGAGGCAAAGGCATACGGCAGGCCCAGCATCGCCGCCACCTGCGCCCCGTGCAGCGATGATCCAAGTATCCACAAAGGCACTTGCGTTCCCTCCCCCGGCAGCGCCCGTACCGGGCGGATCTCTTGTGGCGAACCCAGCAAATCGCGCAGTTCCGCAACCTCATTGTGAAACTGCTCTGACCGTTCAGGATGGACCCCAAGCGCGCGCATGACCGCATGATCACCGCCGGGCGCGCGGCCTAGTCCAAGGTCAATCCTGTCAGGATATAGCGTAGCAAGCGTGCCAAACGCCTCCGCCACCGCTAGCGGCGCGTGATTGGGCAGCATGATGCCCCCTGCCCCGACTCGCATCCGAGAGGTCAGACCGGCCACATGACCAATCAGAACTGCCGTCGCCGCCGAGGCAATGCCCGGCATGTTGTGGTGTTCGGCCATCCAATAGCGATGATAGCCCCAGTCCTCGGCGTGGCGAGCAAGGTCGCCGGTATTGCGCAGGGCGTCAGCGATAGCGAACCCTTCGGGGACGGGCGACAGGTCGAGCAGGGAATAATGCATGGGGAAGGCTCCTTTGACCGCAAAGCTATGCACGGAACGCAAGGGAACAAGCCCCCGCCGCCATCATAGCAGATGCCCGGATTTCGCGGCCTTTACCGCTAGGTAGCGGCTGTTGAACGGCGTCTCACCCACCTTCAGAGGCACGCGGTCTGCCACGGCGATGCCGCAACTCTCCATCATCCGCATTTTGGCGGGGTTGTTCGTCATCAAACGGACAGAGGAAAACCCGAGTTGTTCAAGAATCTGCGCACCTAAACGAAAGTCTCTTTCGTCGTCCTCAAACCCTAGCCGGTGATTGGCCTCGACCGTGTCGAACCCCTGATCCTGCAAGGCATAGGCGCGCATCTTGTTGGCCAGACCGATCCCGCGCCCTTCCTGTTGCAGGTACAGCAGCACGCCCGCCCCCTCCTGCCCCATCTGCGCCAGTGCCGCATTCAACTGCGGACCGCAGTCGCATTTCAGCGACCCCAGCAGGTCGCCGGTAAAACAGGCCGAATGCAGTCGCGCCAGCACCGGCTTGGCCCGGTCGGGGCGACCAATCTCTATGGCGTAATGCTCCTCGGATCCGTCCTTGGGTCGGTAGATGTGCAGCCGCGCATTCTCTGCCGCACGCAGCGGCACACGGGCCGACACGACGTGATCTAGCTCAGGCAACGCGTCGAGCAGCGGCGCGGCCTCTGCCGCATTGATCGACAACAGGCCCTCCGTCGTCATCCTATCCGCCGAAACCCCAACCACCAATGCAGCAGGCAACAGGCGCGCGCCTTTGCACAGTTGAAGCGCCAGTCGGTGCAGCACGGCCGATCCACCGCGCCGCGTCTGCAGTGGCCCCTTCATGGGGTTCGCCAGATCGTCCGCCGGGTCTGCCAGATCCTGAACCCAAGACAACTGTGCCTCTTTGGGAACCACCACGCGCGCGACGCCATCGTCATAGGCGCGCGCCTTGAGTGTCGCCGCCCTGCGCCCGGTCAGCGCCAGATCCAGCGGTCCCAGCGCGCGCAACTCATACAGCCGCGCCTCTGACAGTGTCTCGGCAGAGGCAACCAGCACCGTCTGACCGCCACCCGTCAGCCCGACAGGTACGCCCATCCGCAGATCCGCCCGCGCCCGGGCAAGTGTTTCATTCAGGTCAGGCCTCAGTCCCACCTGTGCCTCCTTCGGCTGGCCAACTTCCCGACATTCTGTAACATTTCGCCCTCACGCACACGAGGCCGTGAACCGCTTGCAGCAAAGGTTGCCGGAGGCGCACTCTGGTCACAAATGGCAGGAAACGCAACACGGAGACCCGAGCCCATGGCGCAACTGCGAAACATCCTGCTGGTCGATGACGAAGAAGACCTGCGCGAGGCGCTGGCCGAGCAGTTGATCATGACCGAAGACTTTGAAGTTTTCGAGGCTGACAGCGGCGCCACCGCCATGTCACGCGTCAAGGAACAGATCTACGATCTGATCATTCTGGACGTCGGCCTGCCCGACACCGACGGGCGCGAGCTGTGCCGCCTGATGCGCAAGCAGGGGGTCAAATCGCCGATCCTGATGCTGACCGGCCACGACAGCGATTCCGACACCATTCTGGGTCTGGACGCAGGGGCCAACGATTATGTCACCAAACCGTTCAAGTTTCCCGTCCTTCTGGCCCGCATCCGCGCCCAACTGCGCCAGCACGAACAGTCCGAGGATGCGGTATTCACCGTCGGCCCGTACACCTTCAAACCGGCGATGAAGATGCTAGTTACCGAAGAGGACCGAAAGATCCGCCTGACGGAGAAGGAAACCAATATCCTCAAGTTCCTATACCGATCGACCGAAGGCGTGGTGCCACGCGATACCCTGCTGCATGAAGTCTGGGGCTACAACGCAGGGGTGACAACGCACACGCTGGAAACCCACATCTACCGCTTGCGCCAAAAGATAGAGCCGGATCCCTCGAACGCCCGCCTGCTGGTCACCGAATCTGGCGGCTATCGATTGGTGAGCTGAAGGTAGGGTGTGCTTAGGTCGAATTGTGTCGATCAAAGTTCCCGGAGTAATGTCGGCTGTGTCCGGTTTTGACGTGGGTCAAAATCATAGGATTTGGTCATTTTTAGATCGAACCCATCAGATCCCGTTGCATGTGCGGGTTTTCACATGCACCTCCCTGTTGGACTTGGCCGGGCCTAGTGCCCGGCCTTTTTTTGTCCGCCGCTAAGGTAAGCGTCGCCTGCCGCGCTGTCCTTATCGCTGGCCTCTCGCAGGGTATCGCGCAGGCCCAACACATCGTCACGCAATCTGATTGCCTGTTTCATCGACAGCCCGGTCCGGTCCAGAAAGCAGCGTGACACCTCAACACTATGCGCCTGCAGTGCCCGCCCTGTCTTTGTCAACGCAATCCTCACCTGCCGCTCATCCGCCGGGTCGCGACGCCGGGTCAGCATGCCCTTCGCCTCCAGCCGTTTGACCAAGGGCGTCAGCGTGTTGGACGCCAGTTGCAGTTGTGTCGCCAGAGCACCCAGCGTCTGATCATCCTCGGCCCACAGTGCCGCCAGCACCAGATACTGCGGATAGGTCAACCCCAGCGGATCAAGCAGCGGCTTGTAGGCCTGTTGCATCGCATGTCCGGCTGAGTACAGGGCAAAACACAGCATGTCCGAGGGAGAAAGAGTATTTGTCATATGAAATGAATAAATCGCGCACGATATAATCGCAAGCGTTGACAACGCTCGAGCGGGACCACTTATATCGTGGAGGATACAATCTCACACGAAAGGAGCATTTCATGAGCGTGGATGCAAAATACTGGACCGAAGCCTGGGCCACCGGCGGCGGCCGCAATGGCACTGCTGGCCTTGCCTCGGGGATGCTGACCGTGACCATGACCAGCCCCACTGAACTGGGTGGTTCCGGCAAGGGGCACAACCCCGAAGAATTGTTCGCCACCGGCTATGCCGCCTGCTACCTTGGCGCGATGCGCTTTGCCGCGCAAAACGAGAACCTAGGTGATGTCCCAGACGACGCGCGCGTCACCGCCAATGTGGGCATAGGCCCGCGCGATGACGGCGGCTTTGGCCTCAAGGTCAAACTGACTGTCGCGCTGCCCGGCGTTGACCGTGATGTGGCAGAAAAAATCGTCGAGCGCGGCCATTTCATTTGCCCCTATTCGAACGCAACACAAGGCAACATCTCGGTCGAAACCGAACTGCTGTGATGGCGTGGCGCGGGGGGCTCAGGCTCCTCGCGCCTCAATGAACTGGCGGACCGCCTCCTGCACATGGCGAAAGCGGTCGCCTCCCAGATGTTTGCCACCGTACCATCGCGTCACCACGACAATGGTGTCGCGCAGATCCTCGCGTTCCAACATTCGCAGGATCACCATGCCCGCGCCACTTTCACCGTCGTCGTTTTTCAACGGCCCGTCTGTCGTCAGGCAGGCCCATGTGTTGTGCGTGGCTTTGGCAAATTTTTTGCGCCGCTTCAGTTCTTTCAGGAAAAGCGCCGCCTCTTCGGGCGTGTGGCAAGGGCCGCCAGACACCGCATAGCGTGACCCCCGGTCGCTTATGATATTCTCCAGGACCTGCATGTCCCCGCCCTAGGACCCCGGGACGCCATATGCAAGACCTGCGCCCGTGCGGCGCTAGCAAGGCACACCGTTTGCCGGACAGGCCGTTGCCCCTCACAACGCTCACCGATCCGTCCGGACATGGGATGGTGCGGCCGCCGTGGACCCGGACCGCCCGCGCCGATCCGGCTGCTGCTTGAAATGGCGAAAGCGCGAAACCCTGCGGGGCCAAGACCCCTGCGCCTCCCCAAAAGGGAACCCGCGGCTTTGGTCTCCACCCGATCTTAACATCAGAAAATTTCATCTAAACCATAATTCTTATTCGTTTTCCTTGTTTTATAAAAACTTGTATTCCAATCCGCACAGGGAGGAGGCCGGGCCGGACTGCCTTGACGGGACAATCCCCCCCGACACGAGGCCCGGCCAACTGACCCTGAGCCGCCCACAGAAAAGGAGCGACCATGAAACTGATGATCTCGCGCGGTCTGACCGCAACTGCCGCCGCCCTGAGCCTGTCCCTGCTGGGTGGCTGTTCCGCTGAACGCGCTTTCGACAACACCGTCGATGCCTCACTTTTTGTCGGCAAGACCGCTGTGAAGGCCACCGCCGGAGCAACTAAGCTGGCGGTCAAGGGCACCCGCTCTGTGGTGCGCGGCGCGAACGACGACCTGTAATCCCCGGATCAGACGAAAAAAGCCCCGGACTTTCGGTCCGGGGCTTTCTATTTGTCAGGAAGACCTGGGGGCGGATCAGCCCTCGGCGTCTTCTTTCGCGTCGTTGGAGACTTCTTCGCCGGTTGTCTGATCGACCATCTTCATCGCCAGACGCACCTTGCCACGATCGTCAAAGCCCAACAGCTTGACGTAGACCTCTTGGCCTTCCTTCAGCACGTCGGAAGGATGGTTCAGGCGCTTGTTCTCGATCTGGCTGACATGCACCAGACCGTCACGCTTGCCAAAGAAGTTCACAAAGGCGCCAAAGTCGACGATCTTGACGACAGTGCCTTTGTAGACCTTGCCCTCTTCCGGCTCTGCCACGATCGAATAGATCATGTCATAGGCCTTTTTGATGGACTCGCCGTCCGGCGAAGCGATCTTGATGATGCCTTCGTCGTTGATATCGACCTTTGCGCCAGACACTTCGACGATCTCGCGGATCACCTTGCCGCCCGAACCGATCACTTCACGGATCTTGTCAGTCGGGATCTGCATGGTCTCGATGCGCGGCGCGTGAACGCTGAACTCACCCGCCGTGGTGATCGCCTTGGACATTTCGCCCAGAATGTGCAGACGGCCCGTCTTGGCCTGTGCCAGCGCGGCTTTCATGATCTCAGGCGTGATGCCCGCAACCTTGATGTCCATCTGCAACGAGGTGATGCCGTTTTCCGTACCGGCCACCTTGAAGTCCATGTCGCCAAGGTGATCCTCATCACCCAGGATGTCGGACAGGATGCCATAAGAACCATCCTCTTCCAGCACCAGACCCATGGCCACACCGGCCACCGGCGCCTTGAGCGGAACACCTGCGTCCATCATCGACAAGGAGCCACCGCAAACCGACGCCATCGAGCTGGAGCCGTTGGATTCAGTGATCTCGGACACGATGCGGATGGTATAGGGGAAATCCGTCGCCGCCGGCAGAACCGCCTGCAAGGCACGCCATGCCAGCTTGCCATGACCGATCTCGCGACGGCCCGGGCCGCTCACACGGCCAACTTCGCCAACCGAATAGGGGGGGAAGTTGTAGTGCAGCAGGAAGTTGGATTTGAAGTTGCCGTGCAGGGCGTCGATGAACTGCTCATCGTCGCCGGTGCCCAGCGTGGTCACGGCCAGCGCCTGGGTTTCACCGCGGGTGAACAGCGCCGACCCGTGGGTCCGCGGCAACAGGCCGGTTTCCGACACGATCGGACGGATTTGGTCCAGCGCACGGCCATCAATACGGCGACCATTCTTGACCACGTCACCGCGCAGCACCATCGATTCCAGCTTTTTCATTGCCGGTCCAAGGTTGGCATCTGCAAGCTGATCTTCGTTCAGACCAGCCTTGATCTCATCCTTCAGCGCGGACACGGCAGCAACGCGTTCCTGCTTGTCCGAAATCGCATAAGCGGCGCGCATCTTCTCTTCGCCAAGACCTTTGACGACTTCGAACAGCGCCGAGTAATCGGGGGCCTGAAAGTCAAACGGCTCTTTCGCGGCTTCTTCGGCCAGTTCGATGATCGTGTCGATCACCGGCTGGATGCTTTCATGTGCGAACATGACCGCGCCCAGCATCTCATCCTCGGTCAGCTCATAGGCCTCGGATTCGACCATCATGACCGCGTCCTTGGTGCCCGCGACAACCAGATCGAGCCGCTGCTCGGGGTTGTTGCGCAGCTGGTGCATGTCGTCGACTGTCGGGTTCAGGACGTATTCGCCGTCCTCGAAACCAACGCGCGCGCCCGCGATCGGGCCACGGAACGGAGCACCGGAAATGGTCAGCGCGGCAGAAGCGGCGATCATGGCGACGATGTCGGGGTCGTTGACAAGGTCGTGGCTCAGCACGGTGCACATGACCAAGACTTCGTTCTTGAAGCCGGGCACAAACAGCGGGCGGATCGGACGGTCGATCAGGCGCGCTGTCAGCGTTTCTTTCTCGGTGGGCCGTGCCTCACGCTTGAAGAAACCGCCGGGCACCTTGCCGGCCGCATAGTATTTTTCCTGATAATGGACGGTCAGGGGAAAGAAATCCTGGCCTTCCTTCTGCTGCTTTGCAAACGTCACGTTGGCCATGACGGATGTTTCGCCCAGGGTGGCAATGACGGTGCCGTCTGCCTGGCGGGCAACCTTGCCCGTTTCCAGCGTGAGCGTTTCTTCGCCCCACTGCAGCGTCTTTTTCACTTCTTTGAACATCAAAAATCCTCTTGGAGGCACTCCCAAGCCCCTTGGCCCGGGTCCTCCGATTGACTAGCGGCCCCATTGCCGCCGACCCTTTCATCATCCCATGCGCCGGGTCAGTGCGTCACGTCTCAGATGCGAGGCCCATACAGCAGACAGCAGCCTTTGTGAAGCCGTCCAATAGCCCCACCTCGCCGGCTGCTGGGGAATTATCGCTTGGCGTCAAAAGCTTTCGCCACATTGCCTGCGCCGTGCTACAGGCCGAACAGTTATTTCAAGTGAAGCGCCCCCATGACCCTGCTGCAGATCACCTCTCTCCTCATCGTGCTTGCCGGGGTTTTCGGCACCATCAACTACTTCTTCTTCCGGCTGCCTTCGGCGATCGGCATCCTTGTGGTGGCACTGCTGGCCTCGATGGCGGCGCTGGGTCTGGATGTGGCGATGCCCACCTTGGGGATTGCCGACACACTGCGCGGCGTGGTGACGGGCATCGACTTTTCTGACGCACTGCTGGAGGGGATGCTGGGGCTGTTGCTGTTTGCCGGAGCGCTGCATGTCAAGCTGTCGGATCTGCGCGCGGTCTGGCCCACCGTCCTGCTGATGGCGACCATCGGCGTGGCGCTGTCGACGGCCGTCATCGGCATGGGCTTTCATTGGCTGACCGGCGCACCGATCCTGATTGCACTGGTCTTTGGTGCTCTGATCTCACCCACCGACCCTGTGGCCGTCATGGGTGTTCTGAAACAGGCCAATCTGCGCAAGTCACTGGAAACGCAGGTCGCGGGCGAAAGCCTGTTCAATGACGGCGTCGGCTACGTCGTGTTTCTTGTTCTTGTCGGCCTTGCCTTTCCAGCGCTGTCGCATGGCGGCTCCCACGGCAGCCCGGCGATGGACGCGGCCAAGCTATTTGCACAAGAGGCGCTGGGCGGTGCTGTTCTGGGCATCGTTCTGGGCTGGCTGACCTTTCGCGTCATGCGCCATATCGACGACTACGCACTTGAGGTGCTGCTGACCCTCGCGCTGGCCTTTGGCGGCTACGAATTGGCGATTTTCCTACATTTCTCCGCGCCCATCGCGGCGGTTTGCGCGGGCCTGCTGATTGGCGACATCGGCGCCAAGCACGGCATGTCCGAGGAAACCCGCGAATATGTGGAAAAGTTCTGGGTGCTGGTGGATGAGATCCTGAACGCCGTCCTGTTCATGCTCATCGGTGTCGAGATTTTCGCCGTCGAGCTTGAGGCAAACATGCTGATCACCGGCGCGCTGTGCATCGCACTGGCGCTGTTCGGACGGCTGACTGCCGTGGTGGTGCCGATCCTGATGCTAAAGCCTTTTCGCACCTTTGCGCCCGGCGTCATGCCGATCATGACCTGGGGAGGACTGAAGGGCGGTATCTCTGTCGCGCTGGCGCTGTCACTGCCGGATGGAGAGTGGAAACCGTTGATCCTGACCGTGACCTATGTGATCGTCGTCTTCTCGATCATCGTGCAGGGATTGACCGTGGGCAAACTCGCCAGCCGGGTCGGGCGGGAACCTGACCTTGTTTGACGAAGGCGGTCCAGCTAGGACCCACCGCGAAAGGCTCTGTCCCAGCCACGCCGACCGGCGTAGCGCGGCGACCCCAAAGCCCCGGACTGGTCATCGCCTCCGTTGGCACGGTCTGTGGATACTGGATTTCATTGCGCAATGTCTTGTCAAACCGTCATGCAAAGATCTGCAGGACCGTTCCTGTGCGCGCGCCGGTCAACCCTAGGAAAACGGCTGTCCTTGGCCATGACCGAATGTCCGACCTCGTAACCCTCCCAACGCAAAAGCCAGAAACGCGAAACGCCCGCCTCCTGTCGGAGACGGGCGCGTATCGCTTATTCGAGGACGCTCGCGTTTAGCGGCGGATGCCCAAGCTGGAGATCAGCGACTTGTAGCGCGCTTCGTCCTTGGCCTTGAGATAATCCAGAAGCTTGCGGCGCTGTGCCACCATCATCAGAAGGCCACGACGCGAGTGGTTGTCCTTCTTGTGGCTCTTGAAATGTTCGGTCAGCGTAGTGATACGCGATGTCAGGATGGCCACCTGCACTTCGGGCGAGCCGGTGTCGCCTTCCTTGGTGGCGTATTCCTTCATCAGGCGGGTCTTTTCTTCCGCAGTAATCGACATCGGGGTCTCCTTTTCGGATCAAAGGGTTATGGCACAAGCCGGGATGTCGTCCAGCAAAGCCCGTGGAGAGGTCCGCAGTAGCGGATGCGCGCAGGTACGTGATTCCTCGCCGCTTGGCAAGGCGGCAATCCTCAACCCGCCAACCCGAGTGCCGCAGCGTCGCTTTCACCGACCAGAAAGATGGACGACAGCGGCGGAGCCTCATCGGTGGGCAAGTTCGCCAGCACCCTACCGCCCAGCCTGATCTCGGTCGTGTCGGGATCATCCTTGCTGAGCCGCATTTCCAACTCTGGTTCCGGCCCTGGCGTGCTGTCATCAAAGACAATCAGCAGCTGGTCTTCCGCCGCGTCATAGTCAAGCCACTCAATCGGCTCTGACCGGGCATCGGCCATTCTGTCACCGGGCATTGCGTCGCCGGGCAACGCTTGCTCCTGCGCAGCATCGCCAACCTCGATCCGGAATCCATGCAGCTTGAGCACCTCAGCCGCGCCCTGCGCCTCTTCGACCGGCTCGGCAGATGGCTCCCCGGCCTCCGAAGGGGCCGCATCAAAAAAATTGATCAAACCCATGCGATCGAACAGCGACCGCCCATCCGCCAACGCATCGTCGTCATGCCGGTGCCATACCCCATCCTGTTCGGGATCGACGTCGAGAGAGGCCGCAACGGCATCAAGTTCGTCGCCGTCCTCGTGAGGCGTGTCGTCGGTGTCATCGCCCATGCTGACAATGGCAACAGATCCCAGCGCCATGAGCCCCATGAGCCCGGCCAATAGATACATCGGTACTGCCCCGTTACGTGCCCACAGGTGGCGACGCACGAAATGCCCGGGCCACCTAGAGAACAGCCCCGAGTGTCGCACCCCACGGTTAAACAGTGCTTACTCGGTGATCTCGATCTTGATTTCCTGGATCAGGGCAGTGGCCAGATCACCGAGGATGGGAATAAATTCGATCTGGCTGAGCACCAGAACCGCCACCGACACCAACGCCGTGGCCCCGACCGCCGTGCCAAGGCCCAGCATCAGGCCCCGCAGGAACTGAAAGAACATCAAGCGCGGCACATTATTGTGGATTCGCACAAAGCGATGGCTGTTCAACAGCGCAACCTCATCGGCAAGCCGGGCAAGCTCTAGGCGCAAGTCGTCGTCAGATTCAGGCGGCATAGCGCATCTCCTTTGGCCAGGGTTCCGGTAGAACCGCATAGGACACATATAGCGGGTGGCGCGGATGTCCGGCCTTTGTCAAACCCAGATGGCGCACATCGCCCGAAAGCAAGGCCGCCGCTTTTGCCCCGGCGCCCTGCAACGCGCCATGTACGCCCCAGGCCGCCAGCGTCAGATCCGCAGCGCCCGACCAATCCGCCAAAAGCACGGCATTCTCCGGCCCCTCAGGATCATTGGCACGGCGCAGATCCTCTGGCCGGGTGGCGCGATAGGCAAACAGGTTGGCAATCCGCATCGCCCCATAGCCCAACGCCCGCGTCCGCCGCTGGCAGCGTTCGATGGTCGGATCGTTTTGCAGCTCGCTGGCGGTTGAGGGGTTCAGCATCACAAACAACACCTCTCCGGCATCGGCATTCCAAACCCGGCGCAACCCATAACGATAGGTTTCACAAGGCGAATACCACGCGGTGCTGCGCTGCCCGTCCTGATGTGCATGCCGTTCGATCATGCGGCCAAGCTGCCTCGCTCGCGCGGGACGTTCAAGGGCGATTGACATTCCGCGTCCCCTGCGGCCCCCTGCCCGCAGCCAGACGGAGCATTTCATGAACATCCAGATGATCGAGGCCGCCGCCACCCGCGCGCAGGGCGTCACCCGCCGCACGCCGCTGCTGTCCGCGCAGGCGCTGGACGCCATCGCGGGGCGGCGCGTTCTGGTAAAACCCGAATGCCTGCAACACACTGGCAGCTTCAAGTTTCGCGGCGCATGGTCGGCGCTGACCGCCCTGCCCGAAGACCAGCGCGCCAAAGGCGTGATCGCCTTTTCCTCGGGCAACCATGCGCAAGGCGTGGCGTTGGCCGCACAAAAACTGGGCGTTCCCGCCGTTATCCTGATGCCGTCAGACGCCCCCGCAGCCAAGATCGATGGCACGCGGTCCTACGGGGCAGAGGTGGTCCTGTATGACCGGGGCCGCGAAAGCCGTGAACAGATCGGGGCCGAAATTGCCGCCGCCCGCGATCTGACGCTGGTCAGACCCTATGACGATCCGCAGGTCATCGCCGGTCAGGGCACCTGCGGGCTGGAGATCGCAGAACAAGCCACAGAGACAGGCGTGACAGAGGCGGACGTGCTGGTCTGCTGCGGTGGCGGCGGACTAACCGCCGGAATCGCGCTGGCGCTGGAGGCACGCGCCCCCGGCTTGCGCCCGCGCCCCGCTGAACCGGCCGGATTTGACGATACCGCCCGTTCGCTACGCTCTGGCCAGCGGGAAACCAACGCCCGCGAGGCCGGTGGCCTGTGCGACGCTATCCTGACGCCCAGCCCCGGAGAGATCACCTTTCCGATCAACGCCCGCCTCTGCGGTCCAGGCATCGTTGTCACCGACGATGAGGTGTTGCAGGCCATGGCGCTGGCCGCCCGCCACCTTAAGGTCATCGCTGAACCGGGCGGTGCCGCAGCCCTGGCCGCAGCCCTGTTTCACGGCTCGGAAATTGCGGGCGACACGGTCATCTGCACCATCTCTGGCGGCAACCTTGACCCGGATTTGCTGATCCGCGCGTTGTCAGGCTAAAGACCGGGTCCGGAATTCCCCCGCCCCCAAGGCGCGCCGCAAGTGCTATAGTACAACCTTGGACTCAAGGGGACTACAGATGAAACGCCTTGCCACGCTCTCTGCTGCTGCCCTGCTTTATGCCGTTCCCGCCACAGCACAGGAACTGATCGGCTTTGACCTCGACTCCTTTGGTCACACCGTCCTGTCACGCAAACAGTTCGGCGGTGATGCCATCCCCGAGGCCGCCTTTGGCGCCTACAACAACGAATTCATCTCGACCTATTCGGCGAAATCGATCTTTGCCAGTATCGGACGGTCCGTGGGCCGTCTGGACGTGGCCACCGACAACGGCGTCTTTCCTTGCACCGCCTTTCTGGTGGCCGATGACCTGATCATGACCAACAACCATTGCGTCCCGGGCATCATTGACAATGAAAAGGCCAACGCGACCTCTATCGTCGGGGTGCGGTTTGTCATGGGCTACACCAATGAGGGTGTGACAGAAGGCACCACCTCATTCCTTGTCGATCCCGCCCCGGTCGAGACGTCCAAGCCGCTGGATTACACCGTCCTGCGCATTCTCGGCGACACTCCCGGACGTGATTTCGGGACGCTGCAACTTGCCTCTGCTACGCCTCTCGACAATGACCCCTACTGGATCATCGGCCACCCGATGGGTGAGGCGCAGCGCATCAGCCGTGAGAAATGCCGCGCCAACGCACCCGCGCTGTCGGATGGCAAACTACTGCACACCTGCGATACGCTGCCCGGCAACTCCGGCTCTCCGGTGATCGACGCAACCTCACGTCAGGTGATCGGACTGCACCACGCGGGATCTGCTCGCAACAGCATCAACTACGCGATCCCGATGGCACAGATCCTTGCCAACAGCGCTGTGCTGACCGCCGCCACCGGCACCGCGCCCTCCCCCGCGCCGGACACGTCAGAAACGCGCGCCTTTGCCAGCCTGTCAGAGGCGCTGGATCTGTCCGACGACACCGCCCGCCGCACCGCGCTGGAGGCGCTGGTGGCAGAGGCCCCTGACACAGCCGCCGCGCGCACGGCCACCCGCCTGATTGCCGCGATGCAGTCGGTGCCAGCCCCGACACCGCCTGAACCCACGCTGGCCGAGCGCATGGCCGCCGATGCCGACGTGCAGGACTGCGACCGCCTTGCCGGGGACCGCTATCACCCCGACCGGGCGCGCGGTCTGATGCTGGCCAAGGGCATGGTGTTCGAACAAATCGACCCGGACCCCGCCATCGCCGCTTGCCGCCGCGCGCTGGACACCTTTCCCAATCACCCCCGCCTGACCGGTTTTCTCGCAGAGGCCCTAAGCGCAGCAGAACGATCCGACGAGGCGTTTACCGCCTACCGCACCGCCGCCCTCGCCGGGGATGCAATTGGTCAGGCCGGGCTTGGGATCTCGTATCTCTGGGGCTTGGGGACAGATCGCGATCCACAAGTAGCCCGCGAATGGTTTGAAAAATCCGCAGCCCAGGGCCATCCCATCGCCAAGACAGCCCTAGGCGTGATCTACCAGCACGGGCAGGGCGTCACCGCCGACCCGGACCGGGCACTGAAGCTGTATCAGGAGGGGGCCGACGCAGGCTATCACGGCGCGCAAGACCAGTTGGGGGACATTTACCGTGCGGGCGAAATCGTCCCGCAGTCCGACAAAACCGCCGCCGAGTGGTTCGAAAAATCTGCCGCACAGGGCAACTCGAGTGCGCAATTCAACCTTGGCCAGCTTTACATGTTGGGCAACGGCGTCGAGAAATCCGATGCCCGCGCCGCCCAGCTATACCGCGACGCCGCCGAACAGGATTTTTCAGATGCCCAATTGGCCTTGGGCAATATGTACCTGTGGGGGCGTGGCGTGACCCAATCTGACACCGAGGCCGCCCGCTGGTACAAGACGGCTGCGGACGGCAATAACCCCGGCGCGCTGTTCGCCCTTGCCTGGCTCACCGAACAGGGCCGGGGCGTTGCGGCCGACCCGGCAGAGGCTGCACGCCTGTACATCGCCTCTTTGAAAGCAGGCAACGACTGGTCCCTCAACCGCGCGAGTACAGACTGGACCACCGATACTGCTCGTGCGCTGCAACAGGCGCTGGCTGCCGAGGGCGTCTATTCCGGCACAACCGATGGCCGCATCGGCCAGCAGACACAAGAGGCGATGCGCCGTCTCCTGCCGTAATGACCTGTCACATATTCCCAAACCCGCAGTCCGGCCTTTTGTGATAGGCTGCAGAAAATTTTTTTCAAAGGTGGCGTATAGCTCATGTCATTCAAAAAATCACTGTTCGCCGCCTTGCTGATCGCCTCGCCCGCCCTGTCACAACAGGACCTGATCGGCTTTGATCTGTCGTCTTTTGGCAAGACCATCCTGTCGAACAATCAGGCGGCAGGGGGCGACATCATGCTTGAGGCCGCTTTTGGCTCCTACAACAATGAATTCATCGCGACCTATTCACCAAAATCCGTCTTTGCCAAGATGGGCCGCGCCGTGGGGCGGCTGGACGTGGCCACGGACGCGGGCGTCTTTCCCTGCACCGCCTTTTTGGTCGACGACGACCTGTTGATGACCAACCACCACTGCGTACCTGGCATACTGGATCATGAACGCGCCGGGGCCACCGCCATTGTCGGCGTGCAATTCGTCGCGGGCTACCTACAAGAAGGCATCGAAGAAGGCAGCGAGCGGTTTCTGGTCAACCCAGTCCCGGTCGAGACCAGCAAGACGCTGGATTACACCCTGCTGCGCATCTTGGGGTCCAAGCCCGGCAGGCAATACGGCACTTTGGCGCTGGCGGGGGTCGACCCGGACGACAATGCGCCGTTCTGGATCATCGGCCACCCGATGGGAGAGGCGCAGCGCATCAGCCGTGAGAAATGCCGCGCCAACGCACCTGCCCTGTCCAGGGACCGCGTATTGCACACCTGCGATACACTGCCCGGCAATTCCGGCTCTCCTGTGATCGACGCGGGCACCCAGCAGGTGATCGCGCTGCACCACGCAGGGTCGGCCCGCAACAGCATCAACTACGCCGTGCCGATGACCGCTATCCTGCGCAACAGCACCGTGTTGAAATCCGCCACCCCCATTGTCGCCCCGGCCCCTGCCAAACCGGACCGCGACACGCAGGCCGACCGCGCGCTGGCGCGGCTGTTCGGACTGCAGGACGACACCGCACTGAAGGCCGGACTGGGCAAGCTGATCACCGACTTCCCCGGCACCCCGGCGGCGCGCAGCGCGCAACTCCGGCTGGACCGGCTGCAGAGCTCGCAAAAGGTGGCAAGCGACCGGGCGCAACTGGCCAAGGCCAATGAGGCCCTGTTGGCGGCGCTGGTCTTGACCGACACCGACGCCCAGCGTCGCGCGCTGGAGGAGATGTTGCGCACCTATGGCGACACCCCCGCCGCTGCCGCCGCCCGCGCAACGCTGCTAACGCTAACACGCCCCAAGACGGCGGAACCCGTGGCACAGCCCAAGCCTATTCCCAAGACCGCGCCGACGCCGACCTCAACCGCCAAGGCAACCGCCGCCCCGAGACCGGCAAAACCCGCCAACGCGCCGATGATCGAAACAACAACCATCGCCGCCAGACTCTATGCGCCGGGTTCGGTCCTCAAGGCTTACGGCCATTCGATTCATGACACGCCATCAACCAAGGCACGCGTGGTGAACAGATCAACCGGATCGCTCGTTCTGGGCGAGCATGTCTTTGAGAACTGGTACAAGGTTCAGGGCCGGACGAGAGAATACGTGCAGGTCAGGTCAGGACTGAAAATCCTTGTGTCCGCAACGTCGGATGCGGCGACCCCGCCGTCAAAAACCACCACCGCGCCGATGACCGAAACGACAACCGTCGCCGCCAGACTCTATGCGCCGGGTTCGGTCCTCAAGGCTTACGGCCATTCGATTTATGACACGCCATCAACCAAGGCACGCGTCGTAACCAGATCATCCGGATCGCTAGTTCTTGGGGAACATCTCTTCGAGAACTGGTACAAGGTTCAGGGCCGGACGAGAGAATACGTGCAGGTCAGGTCAGGACTGAAAATTCTCGTGTCCGCGAAAACCGAGCCACCTTCCAAACCCAAGACCGTCACGGCCAGGACCTACACCGCTGGCACCGTCGTCCAGATCGGCAGCCGTCCGGTCCGCAAAAAGCCGATCTCCTACGAGCCGCCGGTGTCTTCCGTGCATCATCGAGTCAAGATAGGCAGCCATGTCATGGGCGACTGGTACACGATCTTCGGCGACAGCAACAGATTTGTGGAACTGCCGCCGGGCCTCACGATCCTCAGCAGCGACAATTGACCAACCCGGCCTAGTCCAGCACCCGCGCCTCATCCTGCAACATCACCGGGATGCCGTCGCGGATCGGATAAGCCAACCCGGCTGCGGTGCTGATCAATTCCTGCTTGTCCACGTCATAGCGCAGCCCGGTTTGGGTCACCGGGCAAATCAGCGCCTCCAGCATGCGACGGTCAAATTCCGTTGTCATTGCATCAGATCCTCTTCTCCGCCCCGCAGGGTGTATTCGATCAGCGTCACCAATGTCTCGCGCCGCGTACTGAGTGACGGCGCCTCCAGCAGCGCCTGCTTGTCCTCTGGACTGAACTCCAGCAGCATCGACAGAGAATTGAGCAACAGCTCGTCATCCGCCTCTTGCAGCGTGTCCCAATCCGCCGACAACTCTTTGGACACGAAGTAGCGGTTCAACAGGTTCATGAACGCGCTGCGGTCAAACCCGGCATCTGTCTCGGCCCCTTGTTGATCGCGCTCGAACCCGTCCCAGCTTACCTCACAGCGACGATAGGGCGTGAAGCCATCGACCTCTTTCAGAATGCGATAGCGCGACAGCCCGGTCAGCGTGACCATATAGCGCCCGTCCTCGGTCTCAGAAAACTGGGTTACGCGGCCGGCACAGCCGATCCGGTGCAACCCGTCCTCATCGCGCCCCGGGACAACGTGCGGCTGCACCATTCCGATCAGGCGTGCCTCTGTCTTGAGACAATCATCCAGCATCGCAAGGTAACGCGGCTCGAAGATATGCAAGGGCAAACGCGCCCGGGGCAACAAAAGCGCGCCGGGCAGCGGAAAGACCGGGATCGTCCCCGGCAGATCTTTGAACCGTTTCATGCCGGACAAGGTAGACTGCCCACCCGATCAGGCAAATATCATCGAGCTCAGTTTGCGTCGTCCATTCAGAACCACCGGATCATTGGCTTTCAGTGCATCGAAGATGGTGAACAGCTGTGTCTTTGCCGCGCCGTCATTCCACTCGCGGTCGCGCCGGAAGATGTCCAGCAACTGTTCCACAGCGCCCTCAGCATCACCCGCCGCGTACAACGCCTGCGCCAGATCGAACCGCGCCTGCAGGTCTGCCGGATCGGCCTCGACCTTGGCTGTCAACTCGGTGATCGGACCAGCATCCGCGGCCTGCCGGGCAAGCTGCAACTGCGCATGGGCGGCTTCCAGTTCAGGGGCCTTGGAGATCTCTACCGGGGCCCCGTTCAGGATCGCCTCGGCCTGATCCAGATCGTCCATCGCGATATGCGCCCGCACCAGACCGCCGTAGGCCCCGGCATGGGTCGGCTCCTCACCCAGGATCGCCGCAAAGGTCTGCGCAGCATCCACAGCCGCGCCCTGCTCCAGCATTTCCTCAGCTGCCGCCACCGCATCGTCCAACCCGCCAGAGGCATCCCCGCCAGAGGCCTGCACCACGCGGTCGACAAAAGCTTTGATCTCGGATTGCGGCTGTGCGCCCTGAAACCCGTCAACCGGCTGGCCCTTGTAAAAGGCATAGACCGTCGGGATCGACTGGATCTGCAACTGGCCGGCGATGTTCTGCGCCTCGTCCACGTTGACCTTGACCATGCGCACCGCGCCTTTGGCCGCCTTCACCGCGTCCTCCAGCATCGGGCCCAAAGTCTTGCACGGGCCGCACCAAGGCGCCCAGAAATCGACAATGACCGGCGTCTCGGCAGAACCATCTACGACCTCGGCCATGAACTCCGCTTCAGAGATATCCTTGACCAAATTGTCCGCAGCCTGTTGGCCGCCACCCAGTTCCAGCATCTCGCCCCCATAAGGTTCTATGTGCGCTTTACGAGGTAGATGGCGCAGGGGAAACAGATTTGCAAGGGTGGGTGCGCAGCCCTGCGGTCACTTGCCAGCTTCTATTTTAGGCGGGTCATCGCTATCGCGAACAAAAGAATGGCGAGGCTAAAATGGACTACAGACGCGATATTGATGGGCTGCGCGCTATAGCGGTTCTTCCAGTTATCCTGTTCCACGCCGGCTTTTCGTGGTTTTCGGGTGGCTTTGTGGGCGTCGATGTCTTCTTTGTCATTTCGGGATTTCTAATCACCTCTCTCCTCGCCGAGGATCTGAGGCAAGGCCGCTTTTCAATTGGGCGGTTCTACGAACGTCGCGTCCGGCGCATCTTGCCTGCGCTCTTTCTGGTAATTCTTGTCTGCATTCCCTTCGCATGGCTCTGGATGCTGCCCGCTGATTTCGAGGATTTCGCGGGCAGTCTGTCGATTACCATCTTCCTCTCGAACCAGTATTTTATGAACGAGGTTGACTATTTCAATACCGAGGCTGACTTACAGCCTCTGCTGCACACTTGGAGCTTGGCGGTTGAGGAACAGTATTATCTCTTTTTCCCGCCCCTACTTTGGCTTGTCTGGAAAACCGGGCGGCGCGGAACGCTGGCTATAGTCTCACTTCTGGTGGCAATCAGCCTCGTTGTGGCGGTGATTGGCGCAGCTACCGCGCCTGATCTCACGTTCTACTTTTCGCCAGCGAGGTTCTGGGAGATCGGGATCGGCTCAATCTGTGCCCTTTTTCTATTGGGCAGGAAACGCCGCCAGCATGGGGGGGCCACCGCGCTGGGTCTAGCTCTGATCGCCTACGCTGTCGTCTTTTACGATAAAACCGTTCCTATGCCGAGCTTCTGGACTCTGCCGCCCGTGCTGGGAACCGCGCTTGTCTTGCTGTTCGGAGGCTCGGCTTGCCTTGCGGGTAGGCTTCTTTGCGCGGCGCCGGTGGTTGGCATCGGGCTGATCAGCTATTCCGCCTACCTTTGGCACCAGCCCTTGTTTGCTTTCGCCCGCCTATATGAGTTGTCCGCACCACCACCGTCTCTCATGCTTCTGCTGTCCGTCCTTTCGCTGATGCTTGCTTGGCTGACTTGGTGGTTCGTTGAACGGCCGTTCCGCCGCCGTGAACGGCCGTTCCTGCCTAGGCGTCCGGTTCTGTTTTCCAGTTTTGCGGCTTTGGGCACTGTAATTCTCGCCTTCGGGGTCTGGGGTTTCAAAAGCGAGGGTCTGCCACAGCGCCTGCCGGATAGAGCACGCGCCTTTGCCGCCTTCGAAGAGGACAGAAGCCCACAACGCGACCTCTGCTTGCTGACCTATCGTGCGCCCGTGCCCGATCTACCCTTGGCCGGTTGCGGGCTTCCCAATGCCTCGGCAACAAATCCAGACGTCGTTCTGATCGGCGACAGCCATTCCAACGCTTTCGCCCGGCAAGCGCAAATCGCACTGGTCGAAGCGGGCTTTGCTACGGATGCGCTAGCCTACAGCGGCTGCCCCGCGATCGGAGGATTGGTCCAACTCAACCGCAAATCCGCCGAAGGGTGTCTGGACTATCAACGCCAGATCGTCGCCTCTGCGCGCAGCCGTGACGCGAAGGCGGTCATCGTCTCGATCCGCTGGCCCGGCTACCTCAGCGGATATCGCTATGACAACGGCGAAGGCGGCGTCGAAGCGGGTCCGACAATGACGGCCGATCTCTTTGATCGCTACAACGAGAAACGCGCGCCAGACGATCCCCAACGCCGCGCAGACGTTTTGGCAGCCTATGAGGCGGGGCTGCGCGACCTCTCGTCAGAGTTCGCCGTGGTCGTAGTAGACCCGGTGCCAGAGGTCGGCTGGAATGTTCCCCGCGCGGCGGCCCTTTGTGAACTACAGGGGCGACAATCCTGTCGGGATGGCCACTCCTACGATAACTACCTCGACCGCAACCGCCCCATTCTCCAGATGCTGGACCGTTTAGAGCGTGAGGGGCTCATCCATCGTGCGGAAATCGCTCCGGCGTTCTGTGACACGATCCCCGGCGGCCGGTGCCGTATGTTCGACGACGTGGGGCAACCTCTATACTTCGACGACGACCACCTTGCTCATGGCACAGGTGCCGTTCTGATCGCGCCCGTCATTGTCGACGCCCTGCGCCGTGCCCTGCTCGTGCAAGAAGCGCTGTAGCGCAGGACACTGCGGCAACGAGCCTTTTTTGCAAAGCTCCTATAGGTCGAAGGTGGCAAAAACCGGCGCGTGGTCCGACGGCTTTTCCCACCCGCGCGCGTCGCGCAAGACGCGGCTGGAATGAGAGGCGTTTACAATGTCCGGGGTGGCCCAGACATGGTCCAGCCGCCGACCTTTGTTCGCCTCATTCCAGTCCCGTGCACGGTAGGACCACCAGCTATACAGCTTGCCCACAGGCAAGTCCTTACGGGTGACATCCACCCAGCCCCCGGCATCTTGCGCCTGTTGCAGCGCCTCAACCTCGACCGGCGTGTGTGAGATCACCTTGAGCATCTTCTTGTGATCCCAGACATCGTCCTCCATCGGCGCGATGTTCAGATCGCCGACAAGAATGGCCTTTTCGGGACGTTCCGCCGCAAACCAGTCGCGCATTTCGGCGACGTAATCCAGCTTTTGACCGAACTTCACGTTCTTCTCCCGGTCCGGAAAATCGCCGCCAGCGGGAACGTAAAAGTTGTGAATTGTCAGCCCGTTTTCCAGTTTCGCCGCCACATGGCGCGCATGTCCGAGACCAGCGAAATCCTTGTCCCCCACGTCCTCCAGCGGCAACTTGGACAGGATCGCGACCCCGTTGTACCCCTTTTCGCCTCGCGCCACCATGTGGTGGTAGCCAAGCGCCGCGAACACATCGTGCGGTATTTTTGCGACCGGCGATTTGCATTCCTGAAGGCATAAAACGTCTGGCGCCTGCTCAGACAACAGCTTTTCGACCAGCCCCGCCCGCAAACGGACAGAGTTGATGTTCCAGGTGGCTAGTGTAGTCGGCATGTGGGATCTCCGGATCAGGTGGCGCGAGACTGCCAAGCCCATCCCCGGTGCGCAACCGGGTTTGGCCAGGGTTTTGGTCGACGGAACCCCGCCTCTAGATGATCTCGTCCTCATCGTACAAGGGTGGCGCGTCCAGATCGTCCTCGAACCGTTCCGCCGCGGCCTCGGCGCGCGCCATTTCGCGTGGTTCGGCGACATGAAACAGAGCATCACCCTCATTGACGACAGGCAGGTCCGAACGACCGATCACAATGCCGGTGACATCCGCTACCACTTCGGCCTCGCGTTCTCCGAACGGGTCAGACACCACACCAAGCACCTGACCTTTCTCAACAAAATCGCCCCGCCGTTTCAGCGTCCGCAACAGCCCGCCAGACGGCGCACGCATCCAGGACGACCGTTCGCAATAAACCGACGGCCCGCGCGCGCGCGGAACACCGCGCCCGGCGATCATGTCCAGCTTGGCCATGACCCGCAGAATGCCCGCAACCCCGGTGCGTGCGGCATGTTCGTCAAACCGCAGCCCCTCGCCGGCCTCGAACAACAACAAATCCACGCCCGCCTCGGACGCGGCCAAGCGCAGCGATCCTTCGCGTGTCTTGGAGGTCATCGTAACCGGCGCGGCAAAAACCTCGCCAAGCTCGCGCAGGCGCGGGTTGCCGGGGGTCAGGCGGATTTGCGGCAGGTTCGTCCGGCCCACCGCCGCCGAATGCAGATCAATGCCGACATCGCAGCGGGTCACGATCTGGGTCAGGAACAGATGCGCCAATCGGGCCGCCAATGACCCCGCCGGAGAGCCCGGAAAACACCGGTTCAAATCGCGCCGATCCGGCAGGTACCGCGATCTGTTTATAAACCCAAAGGAGTTTACAATCGGCACAGCCACCAGCGTGCCGGACATCCGCGACAGCGGCGCGGCGCGCAACAAACGCCGTACAATCTCTGCCCCGATGACCTCATCGCCGTGGACGCCAGCCGAGACAAACATCACCGTGCCGGGCCGCTTGCCGTGTATCACATGGGCTGACAACGTGACCGGCGAGTGATCCGACAGCACCGAGACCGGCAGGTCCACCGTGC
>TARA_R100000789_G_scaffold7097_3_pt1 | contig 25281 bp, 35 predicted proteins | sample TARA_R100000789 | Tara Oceans TARA_R100000789 (sample SAMEA2623403) | marine metagenome | biome: marine biome (ENVO:00000447); feature: mesopelagic zone (ENVO:00000213); material: "saline water (ENVO:00002010), including plankton (ENVO:xxxxxxxx)" | depth 450 m
GTTGTCCGTTTGAAGAGCGCCGAGAAGTGTGACGGGCTGCGATTTGCAACAGAGGCCATATCGGCCACTGTGATCGCGCCATGCAATTTTGCACGAACGAACTCGTCCAAATGACGCAGATCGGCGGGTGATAGGCCAGGCGTTTTGGGCGCGAGATTTTTATTTCCCGCCAGATGACGCAGACGATCCGCGAGGAGCTGAAGGGCGCTGTCCGCGAAAAGGTTGCACCCTGATCCGTCATCCCCGCCTTCGTGCCAGAGAGTGTCACACAGGTCGGTGAGAAGCTGGTCCTGGAACGGGGCAGTGTAGAGCTTGCCGAGGCGCTCGACGGCGGCTTTTCCGGCCGGGTCCATATCGTCGCTGAACATCGCGACCGGCAGGCAGACACCGAGAAACCCGTGCCGGTCGGAGAGTGACACATCTGAGGCTGCATCCGGGGGGACGAGCGTGAGATCGTCACGACGCCATCTGCCGGTCCAACGCCCCGCTCCCCAGTCAAATTTCGCTTCCCTCACGCCCTTTCTGGCGAGGTAGAGCAGAACGGTCGGCATTGCTGGATCGGGAAACTGACCGGCAGGCTGATCGGCCGAGAACATCGCCACCGGCTGACGCCCGATGACCTTGCGGTCTGTCAGATACCGGGCGTAGGGACCGCGCGCATAGTAGTCGGCATGGTCCAGATAGGTGTCGTCGTTTTGGGTCTGTGTCATTGTCTATCCGATTGAAACAGGAGGATTCTACTAAACGCCCGGAAATTCTGAAAGATCGGATGCCGGACTGCGCGTATCTTGGCCGGGTCCGCAGTGGCGGGCCAAACAAACAAGAAGTCGAGGCAGGCAAATAATCATGAACAGTTTTTCACTATTGAAGGTTGCTCTGTTGACAACCTGTGTCTGGGGCGTGGCGGCGATGGCCGATGATACGTTGTACCCTGAAGAAGGGCCGTTTCGGCCCGGCGAGGGGTTCGGCACCCCGGCAACTTGCGAGACCATGCCCGACTGGATTGACCGCGCGCCGGAGGTCAACGGCCGGGTAAGCATGGTGATCGAGGGACCAATTGTCGAAAGCCATTGGGACGGCGCGCTGGCCTATCTCATCATGTGCCAGCCGGAGCAGGTTCAGGTCATGTGCGTGACCTACTACCCCGAGGATGTGACGGGCGAGCCGGTCCAGTTCGCGGGCGGCTATAACCGCGCCGGAGAGCGTCAGATCATTCTTGACCCCTGTTTGACTTATTCGGTCGATGGAGAACCGGTTGAAGAGAATTAGGAGTTGGACCGACCCCCTGAGATTGCCGCCGCGCATCGCCTTTTTCAGCATTGCTGCGGTGAGGTCACAATTGTCAGACATGACGTTTCCTCGGTATTTAACTTGAATAGATACCAACTGTACGGTATGTATCTGCCATGCCACGACCGACCAAACAATCCCCCGAGCGCGGAGATGCACGAACCAGGCTGCTCGAAGCGGCCCGCGACGTGGTCCGCCAGAAAGGTTTTGCCGCAACATCCGTTGACGACCTGTGCCAAGAGGCGGGGGTCACGAAGGGCGCGTTCTTCCACCACTTTAAGACAAAGGAGGCGCTTGGTGTGGCTGCGGCAAACCACTGGGCAGAGACGACCAGCGCCCTATTCGCGAGCGCATCCTTTCATGAGCTGGACGATCCGCTGGACCGAGTGCTCGCCTATCTCGATCTCCGCAAAGGGATAATCGGCGGAGAGGTTTTCGAGTTCACCTGTCTCGTAGGCACCATGACGCAGGAAGTTCATGAAAGCGCTCCGGCAATCCGCGATGCCTGTGCACAAAGCATCTTCGGCCATGCCGCCACGCTTGAGGCGGATATCGAAGCGGCTAGGCAACAGCGTGGCATTGACGCCGACTGGACTGCTGAAAGCCTTGCCCGTCATACGCAGGCGGTGCTTCAGGGCGGGTTCATTCTCGCCAAGGCGACGGGCGACCCGGAGCTTGCCCGTGAGAGCGTTGATCATCTGCGAAACTACATCGAACAGCTTTTTGGCGTAGCCGGATGACTACCCAAATAACTCTCGTTTCAACAGCTGTCACAACCCCGGATGTAACCAGATCAAACGGAAAGGACTAGAATAATGACTGACCGACCAAATGCCCGAATGTGCATCTTTTTCAAAGACTGTTCGGAAGAAGCCGTGCGGTTCTACGCCGAGACCATTCCGAATACCCATGTCGATCATGTGCAGCCAATCGGCTCAAGTATGAACATGGTGCTTTTCAGGGTCATGGATACACACTTTATGGCGTTGGATGGCAATGAGAATTTTGCGCCCAGCAAAGATCACTCGATCTCGATTGCGACCCTCAATCAGGCCGAAACTGACCGGCTCTGGGAGGCGCTGAGCGAGGGCGGCAGCGAAGGGCCGTGCGGATGGTTGTGTGACCGTTTCGGCGTCCATTGGCAGGTCGTTCCGACTGCAATGACCCATATGTTGAGTGACCCGGATCGGGAAGCTGCCGGCCGGGTGCAATCTGCGATGATGAAGATGAAGAAGATCGACATCGCCAGCTTGGAGGCAGCCTTCCGGGGCGAGACCTGACAAAGGCATCGCCTTTTTAGGAGAACTGTGACCGGCTTCGGGAATGAGAGATGACCAAGATTCAAGGCAGTAAGGACTGCGGCAATTCACCCAAGAACAAGTTCGCGCAGGATGTTGCGATTGCGTTGGAGTCCGGCAAGGCAGATGCAGAGATTTTCAGCGAAGATGTTGTCTGGAGCCGAAGTATTGATAGCCCGACCGACGGACGAGACGAAATTATGAAGTATCTGGCGTCGCAGGCGAAGCCCGCGGAAATCACCGTCGATCACGCCGTTTCCCACGGTAAGGTTGGCGCGGCCAGCGGAGAGGTTGTTTTCGCAAACGGACACCGCCGCCGGTTCTGCCATGTGCTGGAGTTCACCAGTGCCAAGGCGAATTGCGTATCCGTAGTCCAAAGCTACTCCTGACCGGCCTTTCCGCCGTGGTTGGGGCAACAGGGAGGCCATTAAATTGAGCGATGCAGAGACGAATATCTCAAGGAAAATCGCGGTGTACGGCGCGAACGGTCACACCGGGCGGCTTGTCGTCAGTGAATTGCTCAGGCGTGGAGTGAGCCCGATTGCGGTGGCGAGAAGCTCCGAGGCTATTTCGGCGGCCCAGTTTCCCGGGGAGGTTACACGTCGGTGTGCGACCGTCGATGATCCCTTGAGCCTCGATACGGCGTTCGAAGGCGCGGAGGCGGTCATCAACTGTGCAGGCGCGTTTCTGGATACCGCCAATGCGATCGCAGGGGCCGCCGTCCGAAAGCGACTCCACTATCTCGATGTGACAGCGGAGCAGGCCAGCGTCCAGGAAACCCTCGAGACCTTCGACAGCTCCGCACGCGAAGCCGGGGTCGTCGTGCTGCCCGCCATGGGCTTCTTCGGCGGCTTGGCGGATTTGCTCGCCACGGTAGCGACGAAGGGGTGGGCCAGCGTAGATGGCATAAACGTCATGATCGGTCTCGACAGTTGGCATCCGACACGGGGAACGCGTCTGACCGGCGAGCGCAACACCGCGCGGCGATTGATGGTGGAAAAAGGGGCTCTCGTTCCCGTGCAATTGCCACCCGCCAAAGGTGAGTGGACCTTCGCGCAGCCGGTCGGACATCAGCGAACACTGGAAGTACCTCTCTCCGAGATCATACTGATCTCGCGACACCTCAAACCGAAGGCAGTCCGGACCTTCCTGAGCGCCAACGCGATCGAGGACATTCGCGATGTATCGACACCGACGCCACAACTCGATGAAACCGGAAGGTCGCCACAAAGATTCGTTGTCGAAATCGTTGCAAGGTCGGGCCAAGAAGAAAGACGGGTTGTGGCACAGGGGCGTGACATCTACGCATCCTCGGCACCGCTCGTCTGTGAGGCTGTCGGGCGGCTCCTTCGGCCGGAATTCAATCGAGCCGGTGCATACACCCCGGGCCAAATCTTCGATGCGGCCGATCTGCTTAATGCACTCCGCTCCGAACACTTCACGCTGAACGTGTTGGAAGACTGACCCGCGAGTGCATCTCGCCGTCTAACCATTGTTCAAAACAACGGTGCTTGGGGGCCGGAGCGGCACATCACTAGCCACAGTAGACGCGATCAATCCGGCCGCTGTCGTCTACCAGAAAGTTCAGTCGATTGGCCTTGAACTCCATCGTTATGATATCTCCGGGATGCAAAATCCGCACCGACACGGGTAAATCAGAAGCGACGATTACAGCTCCGTCCCTGCCGACATAGCCCTGATAGCGTGACGCGCCGCATTCATCTGCGCCTCCTCCCCCAGGGGCCGGTGTCCCCGCGGGCTCACATGCAGAGAGAGCAAGAATATAGAAAAAGTACTGCAAACGATTGATGTGGCGTTTCATTGTCGTGATTCCTTCGATGCTGAGCGCAAACTTCACTTCGGTCCAATAGCCGACGTTTTTCCCCCGTAAACGCCGAGGAAGAACCCCACTGCCTCCTCTGCATGTTCGCGCAGGGCAGCGTCCTTCGGGATGCCTGCATCGCCGAGCAGCATCGCGGAGTTCAGCGGCGCTCCCATCACGATCCAGTTGAACTGCACGGCCGCCTTCTCCGGGTCGGAAGCATTCAGCGCTCCCGTGGCAGAGTAATGTGAGATAGCCCTCGTCAGGCGTTGGATCGAGCGTCGCGGCCCAGTCTCGTGCAGCGATTTTCCGAGCATGGGGAAACGGTCCACCTCACCGATGATCATGCGCCGCAGGCGCATGAGCCTGGGCGTCAGGACCACCCTGAGCTGATCGAGCGCGATATCGGTAAGACAGATGCGCGCGCTCGGCTCACTGAACACCTCCGAGTCGCCCCGATCTTCTCCGATCTCGGAGGCCGCTTCGGCGGTCATCGACTGGACGACTTCAAGAAACAGAGCCTCCTTGTTGTTGAAGTGTGCATACACGGTCTGTTTCGACACGCTGGCGCGCTCGGCCACAGCATCCATGCTGGCACCGAGGAAGCCATGTTCCGGAAATACCTCCTCTGCCGCGTCGATAATCCTGGCGCGGGTTCGGCGCAGGCGAGTGTCCGCTCCATTCGACATTTTTTCGCTCCCTTTCCACGCGTCGGATCAAGACTACTACGCTTTCCTTGACAAATCAAACTGGACGGTCCAGTCTAATCAACGAAGATCAACTGCGGGAGCTGTAGGGATGTCAACCGAAGTCACGAGCGTCCGATGCCTCTGCGGCAAAGTGGAACTGGAGGCGGTGGGCATTCCGATCCTGACGACCGTCTGTCATTGCGATGGCTGTCGCGAGGCTGCGGATGAACTTGAGGAGCTGCCGGGCGCGGAACCCGTCAAGATGGCGGATGGCGGCGTTCCCTACGTCGTTTATCGCAAGGATCGTGTGATCTGCCTGAAAGGTGCCGAGCACCTGCGCGAACATCGGCTAAAACCGGATTCGCCAACCCGCCGGGTGGTGGCAACCTGCTGCAACAGCTTTCTCATGCTGGATTTCACCCATGGACACTGGATCACCCTGGTGCGCCAGCGCGTCGAGGCGACACAAGCGGTCGAGGCTGCACCACATCCGGCCCGCACGTCGCCGATGTTTTTTGTCCGGCTTTTCGCGAGCTGGCTGCCGATGGGCTTCAAGACCCCGAAGATTGACTACGTGAACGGAGTGCTCTGAGATGTCGGAAGACAAGATCGAGATCGAGAATGCTGGAAGTCCGGGGCACATCCAGCGGGTGGACAGGGCGAAGTTCACTGCCATGCGGGATGCGCTGCTTTCGGTGCTGCCCGATGAGCCTCCGGGAATGAAGGTGCCCGACGCCAAGGCGGAACTGCTGCCGAAATTGCCGGATGACCTGTTTCCCGGCGGTGCCAAGGCGGGCTGGTGGCTGAAGGCAGCCCAGCTCGATCTCGAGGCGAAGGGCATCATCGCCCGCGCACCCAAACCCCCTGTGCGACTCTACCGGGTTAAATGAGATGAGGCTGACCGTCTGCGCCGCTTCACTCGCACTCTTCACGCCCGTCTCAACGGCACTCTCACAAACCACAGGATCGACTGATATGGCCGCACAATCCCGGATGCTTGAGGTGAACGGTGCCTCGCTCTACTTCGAAATTCGCGGCAGCGGCCCGCTGTTGCTGCTCATTCCCGGCGGACCACAGGATGCCGGGGTGTTCGTCGGACTCGCCGAGGCGCTGGCGGATGAGTTCACCACCGTCGCTGTCGATCCGCGCTGCAATTCGCGCAGCGTCTGCGATGCACGGGACACCGATCTAGACGTGGCGCTCCTTGCCAGTGACATGGCGGCGATCATCGCCCATCTTGGTAACGCTCCGGTGCATGTTTTCGGCACCAGCGGCGGGGCGCAAATTGCCCTCGCGCTTGCGGCAAACCACCCGGAAGGGATTGCAACAGTCATAGCACACGAGCCGCCTGCGGTGATGCTTCTCGATGATCCCAGCGAGGCCCTGGCTGCTGACGAGAGAGTTTATACCGCGTATCAGAACGGCGGCGCTCAGTCGGCCTTCCAGACCTTCCTGGAAGTGAGCGGCATGGCAAACGGCGAGGCTCCGCCCCAACCGCAATCGGCGGAGGAGGCAGCGACGTTCGGACGGATCAACGGCAACATGGAGTATTTCTTCGCCCATGGAATGCGTCCCCTTACTGCCTTCACGCCCGATGTTGCGAAGTTGGTGGACGGACCGGGGCGCATCGTGGTCGGGGCGGGTGAGGCGACCGAAGGTGAATCCACGCACCAGGCCAGCCTGGCGCTCGCCGAACAGCTCGGGCAGGAACCGGTGATTTTCCCGGGAGATCACGTGGCCTATACCTACGCGCCGGAGGCCTTTGCCGAAGTCGTCTCTCGAACCCTTCGCTGAACCGACGCGAACTGGCCGGGTTGGAATTTTTCACCAGTATCGGTCGTTATCGTCGGTGACATAGACGCTTGGATTTTGGCAGAAACTGCTGTGCGGAGAGTGTCTGGAACAACTCAAAGCAGTCCTAATACTATCTTTCGTCCCAGCCCTTCCCGCCGATGATTTTCGAATGGGCCTTCTCTATGTGCCGCGCCCGCGTTTCTGACTGCTTGGCGTCCGAGAAGTGCAGAACCCAACCGCGCTGCCGTCCCGGCGTCAGTTCCTTGAAGGCTTCCGCCAGCTCGGGATCGTCATCAAGCGCGTCCTGTAACTCGTCGGGATAGTCGAGATTGTCCTTTTCGGTGAACTCAACTTCCAGGCCGTCCTTTTCCGCCTGTATCGCCTTGTCGATGAAACACCTGATCGTGTCCTCGCCGTCTTCGATCTCTTCCGGGCTCTCGAAATGAAGCCGCCGCATAGCCTGGGAGTGCTTGCCGGGCTGGACGAGAAGGCCGTCCTCGTCTTTTAGGAGCGACCCCTTGAAGAACCCGACAGCACAGGAGTTTTTCATCCCGTAGATGATGGCGACGTTGCTGCCCTGCCAAGCATAGCAGAGCTTGCCCCATTTTACGCGCTCTTCGAGGCTGGAATCGAGTAGTATATCGCGCAGCCTGCGCCGCTCGTCCTGCCAGTTTTTCTGGTTCAGAAGGCTCTCGACTTCGGAATCGTCCGCCATGCCTGTCCCTCTGTCTCAATGCGGCGCGACGAAGAGCCGCCCGAGCGCGATCACCGCGCAGACGACCGCGACACCCAGCCAGTAATACATCGGCCCGTTATCCTCTGCCCCGGCGCGCAGGTGGACGCCGGAGAAGACCAGCATTTCCACCGCGATACCGATGGCCGCGACCGGCACCAGCCATGCCAGTGACGGCGCGACAGCAGGGATGACCAGACCGACGGCGCAGAGCAGTTCGAGCGGGATCAGGGCCATCCACGCCGCGCTCGGGATTGCGGCCAGCGTCGGTACGGCCTGTTCCGAGTTGAACAGCTTCCAGCCCGCGCCGATGGCTGTGTGCAGCGCCAGCAGCGCCTGAAGTATCCAGAGGGCGATGTTCATCGCGCGTCCTCTTCATCGAGACCGGCGACGACCTTCTCCAGATTGTCGAGGAACCGTTCCCAACCGGCCCTGGCCCCGTGATAGGCCTGATCCTGATCGGGTCCGAACCCGGATTGCTCCATCTTCAGATGCGTGCCGGTGGGGGTTTCAGTGAGGGTCCAAGTGACGACGCTTTCCAGCCCGTGCGCCGCCCATGTGTAGGACAGGCTCTTGTGCGGCTCGACGGCCAGTACCTCGCAGGACACCTTGCCCCAGTCGGCTTCCAGATCGAAGCGGTGACCGACTTCCGGCTTGAAATCGCTTTTCATCAGCCAGTCCTCCATGAGGTGCTTCTGCGTCAGCGCACGCCAGACCTTTTCCGGCGCGTGTTGCAGCTCGCGTTCCTTCACCACCGAGCGCGTGTTCGTGTCGGTTTCCATCACTGATCCATCCTCTTCAGAAGGTCTTCAAATCCATCGAGTTTTGCATCCCAGAAGCCGCTCATGCGGCAGGTCCAGTCCACCAACGGCGCAAGCGCTTCGGTGCGGGCGGTGTAGTGTGTCTGACGACCTTCGTGCCGCCCACTGACCAGGCCGGCCTGTTTTAGGACGCGCAGATGTTTCGAGACCGCCGGTTGCGAGATACCGGCATGGTCCGTAAGCGTTGCGACGGTTTGTTCGCCGCCAAGGCACAGACGCTCGAAGAGGGCCCGGCGGGTCGGGTCCGAAAGCGACCGGAAAACTTCGTCCTGCGCGAGCGGCATGGGAATCATATCTCCAAAGTTATGAATTATTCATAGCCTTGGGGTTATGTTTCTGTCAACGCTGAACAGAGAGGGTCACTTGTCAGCGAATTAACCAACGCTATACTGAAGTAAATGCTTCAGTATGATTCCAGCCTGGACGCGGCTTTCGCCGCGCTTGCCGACCCCACGAGGCGCGCAGTCGTTGCCCGCCTGTGCGACGGCGAGCTGAGCGTCGGCAAACTGGCGGAACCGCTCGACATGTCGCTCTCGGCCGTGGGCCAGCATCTACGCATTCTGGAACAATCCGGTCTGATCGTAAGCGAAAAGCGGGGCCGCACCCGCTTCTGCCGCGTCGATCAGAAAGCACTCTCTGCGGTCGAGACTTGGCTGACCGAGCGCCGCCGACGCGCGGAACAGCGGCTGAATCGGCTGCAAGCCTTCGTTGAACGAAAAGGAGAATCCGATGATTGACCAGATCACACCCGACACGATCAAATCCGAGCGCTTTCTGGCTGCGCCGCCGGAGCGGGTCTTCCAAGCATGGGCGGATCGGGAACAGCGCCTGGAATGGGACGTGCCGGGCAACGATTGGGTTATCGCGGAGTTCCAGCAGGATTTCCGCGAGGACGGGATCGAGACATCCCGTTTCGGCCCCGAGGGCGACCCTGTGGCCGAGAGCTTCGGCCGGTTTCTCAACATTGACCCGCCGCACCGGATCGTCAGCGCCGGGGTGATGCGATCCGCGCGCACGGGTGAAGTCACTTCGGCAACCATGATGACGCTGCACCTGAAAGCCGAAGGGGACGGAACCCGTCTGACCCTCATCGATCAGTCGGTCTTTCTTGGAAAGGGTGAGACGGCCGACATGCGCCGACACGGCTGGGATGAAATCCTCGACAAGCTGGAACGGTATATCGCGCACGAAAGGGAGAAATGACCATGAGCAACGCGAATGAATCGATGCGCCAACCTACGGAGCTTGATGTGTTTTCGGGGGAATGGCGCGCCGAAGGAACGTCCTACGGCGGAACCGACCAGTCCGGCGACGATCCGAAGGCGAACGGGGAAAAATGGGAGAGCGAGCACAAGGCTTGGTGGCACACCGGCGGGTTCTTCCAGATCGAGGACGAACGCGCGCGCCCCGGCGGCGCGGTATTCGACACCCATTGGGTTCGGGGCATCGACCCGGAAACCGGCAGGATGTTCGCCAGCTCGTTCGAGAACCACGGCCACTTGCGCGCCTACGATCTGACGCGGGATGGCGACACCTGGACCCTGAGCGGACCGACCGAGCGCGCGACAATCAAGTTCACCAAGGATAACCGCAGGCAGGAGATCGTCTGGGAGTGGAAGCCCGAAGATCAGTGGTTGCCGCTCTGCGATCGAACAGCCGTTCGCGTCGATTGATAAGCCCGCGAAACCCACGGAGGAAAAGAGCATGACAGAAATCACTTTTGGGACAGTTACCGTCGAGCGCGAAACCGGAGCCACGGCAGAGTGGGTTTTCGCTGCGTTCGCCGACGCTTCACAGAGGGAAAAATGGGGTGCGCCGTCCGATACGGCCGCGTTCATCGTCGAACAGGATGAGTTCGAGGAGGGTGGAACGGACCTGACCCGCTGCGGCTCCAGGGACGATCCATCCATCCTCGTTACCACGCGCTACCATGTCATCGAAGCGCCTCACCTGATCATCCACACCGAAACAGTGTCCGATGGCGGCAATACGCTTGCCAGTATCCTGACGACCATCGAGATCGACAACTCAGGGGGGCTCAGGATCACGGCCCAGGTTGCGTCCCTTGTCGGACAGGAAATGATCGACAATACCGAGCGTGGCCAGAACGGTTCAGCGGACAGTCTGGTTCGTTACCTGAAGGAAACTACAGAATGAGCAGTGTCGTGCTGGATGCGGCAATGTCGATTGACGGTTTCTGGGCCGACGAGAACGGCAACAGCATCTTTCCCGTCGAGGAGATGCATCGTGCCGGTTTGATCGCCCCACTGGTCCTGCGAACCGGCGCAGTCGTGATGAGCCGGGCATCGTTTGACATGGCCGACGACCCGGACTGGTTTGCAGGCAATTATGAGTATCAGGTTCCTGTTCTGGTTTTCGGTGGCGAGCGCCCCGACACCCAACCGAAGGAGAACGGCCTAATCTCCTTCGCATTTCTTCCGGATTTCACGGCCGCTCTAACGGCCGCCCGTCAGGTGTGCGGCGAGCGCGACATCATGATTATCGGTGAGGCCAGCGCCGCCCAGTCTGCCATGGAAAGTGGCGAGGTGGATGAAATCTATCTGCGCCTGGTTCCGCGCTTCCTGGGGAAAGGCATCGCGCTTTTCGACACCCCTGCGTTGAACCGCGACTATAGGCGCACCAGTGTCACGATGACGAAAGAGGCGACACACATACACCTGACAGCCCTTTGAGCTGCTGGCCGCATCTAAGAAGCCGACGCTGCCCATAGTTCCCAAGTGCGGCGCTTCAGCTATTTTCAGGTTGAATCAAACGTTCAGGAGGCAAGTAAATGGCGGTATTGCGGATCGTTGCAAATGTCGCGGCAACTACACCAGCAGACGTGCAAGCGTTCTACATCGACCTTTTCGGGCTTGAGGTCCTGATGGACTTCGGGTGGATGGTAACACTTGGCTCCGAGGCACAAGCGACGACCTAGATGAGCCTGATGAGTGAAGGCGGATCGGGTGCGCCGGTGCCCGATCTTTCCATCGAGGTCGATGACGTGGACGTGGTTCATGACCGGGCGAAGCAGTTGGGTTGCGAGATCGTCTACGATCTGACGGACGAGCCATGGGGTGTGCGCCGATTCTTCGTAGCCGACCCCACCGGCAAAATTCTCAACGTCCTGTCGCACAGCTCGTGACGCGACCGAACGTCTATCGCCTTCGTCTGGGGTTCATGCCGACTTTGCTATAAACGGTCGATACTATCGCCCGACTCGCCACAGGTCTGGGCATCGAGACGTGGACGCTGTTGAAAGCGTCACCCTGACAGTTTCATTTTCCTTCAAATGTCCTCGGCGGGAATGCCCGCGAGTGCAGGGGCAGACGACCTTATACGCGACGGCCCGGTGTCTCGCCCGTCACCTGCCGGAACATCGCTGTCATATGCGACTGACTGGAAAAACCGCTTGCGAGTGCAATGTCCACAAGGCCCCGTTCGGGAAATGCGGCGATCAGTTCCTTTGCCCGCTCCACGCGGAGAGCCAGAACATGGCTGTAGGGCGTCCCTCCCGTTGTGCGCTTGAACAGAAGCGTGAAATGAGACGGGCAGTGATCGACGACAGCGGCGAGATCGGCAACCTTGATCGGTTGATCCAGATGGGTATGGATGAAATCGTCCACCCGTTTCAGGGCGGAAAGCGACAGCCGCGAGAGCGCTCGCGGGGGCATAGGTGACCGAGCGAGATACCGGAGACGCTCCACGAGAAACTGAAGGACACTGTCCGCGAACATGCTGTAGGCAACATCACTTACGCCTTCGCGCCAGAGCGTTGCGAAAAGCTCCCTTATGAGATGATCCTAGAACGGGGCGGCATAGAGTTTGCCCAGATTTTCAATCGCGTCATAGCCAGCGGTATCGTGTTCATCGGCAAACATGCTGACGGGCAGACAGAGGCCGAAGAAGCTGTGACGGTCCGACAGCGTAACATCGGACGCCGCGCCTGAAGGAACCAGCGTCAGATCGTTTCTTCGCCATGCTCCTTTCCATCGTCCAGCCCCCCAGTCGAACCGCGCCTGCTTTACGCCCTGCCTGGCCAGATAGAGAAGAACAGTCGGCATCGCGGGATCGGGGAAGTGACCCGCAGGCTGTTCGACCGAAAACATGGAGACCGCTTCACGGCCGACAATCTTTCGATCCGTCAGATACCGGGCATAAGGACCGCGCCGGTAGAAGTCGGCATGGTCCGAGAAGTCAGGGTTGGGCGTAGTCTGGGCCATGATGTTTCCGTTTGGTGCAGAGGATTCTAGTAAACGCCCGGGAATTCTGAAAGATCGGATGCCAGACTGCGCGTATCTTGGCCGAGTCCGCGCAGACGGACCGAATCAGCAATCAATCGAGGCAGGCATAATTTCATGAGCTACATCAGAATATCGGGTTTGGGTTTGTTGGCGTCTCTGGCGTGGTGCGCCGTCGCGGCAGAAGAACCAGTTTTTGACGAGGACGGTCCTTTCCGCCAAGGCGAAGGGTTCGGCACACCGGTAACCTGCAAAACAATGGCAGATTGGATCGACCGTGTACCGGACTACAGCGGCAGGATATCAATGGTGATAGACGGGGAAATCGTGGAGAGCCATTGGGATGGCGCTCTTGCATATCTGATCATGTGCGAACCCGAAGATATTCAGGTGATGTGCGTCACCTATTATCCCCGGGAAGTGACCGGTGAAACAATAAGGTTTGCAGGCGGTTACAACCGGAATGGAGAGAGACAAATCATTCTTGATCCCTGTCTGGTGTATCCGGCCGACGACAGTTCGGACCTTCTCGATTAATTACCTTCGTTGCGCAAATCACGAATGGCTTCAGAGAACAGAAACTATTGCCAAAACCTCCCGACATAGCAGGCGTGGTTTTGGCAGGTTTATGCGAGCTTATTTTGTCGCAAAAACGGTGGATTCCGCCTGTGATAGAAACGCTTTGATATTTGACCTCCGAGCGCTCGACAACAGACCTTCACCGACGAATTGGGCCCTGTCTGCAGAGCGGACAATGGGCGATTTCGCTACCCTTGCGCCAATGTCGGGTTTGACAAAAACAGTATCTTAATTCGTTCACTGACGAAGCGTTCGTTCTGGTTGCATTTCTGTATTGCGGATAGGCTGGCGAAGCGCGGCCCGCTTTCGGGCGAGCCTTTGCCGACCAGCGCGCCGTTTATTTGGAAAGCCGGTTGGGAGATGGTCGATGACGGATAGACAGCTAAAGGGGCAATGCCTGTGCCGCGCGGTGACCTATGCCGTGTCCGACAGTTTCGAGTATGCAATGAACTGCCACTGCTCCGGCTGTCGCCGGGCGACGGGTGCCGCGTTCAAACCGATGGCGGGGATCGGAATCGACAGCGTCAAGGTGGTGTCCGGGCATGATGACCTGATGCGCTATGGCGACGGCACGGACCACGATCTGCATTGCCGAACCTGTGGGTCCTTTCTCTATTCGGTCGTAAAGGACGGCACCTTCGCGCATGTGGCTATGGGAACATTGCTCGATACCCCTGCAATTCGACCGACTGCGCACATCTTCGTCGGCTCCAAAGCGGATTGGTTCGAGATCACGGACGATCTTCCGCAACATTAGAGTTCGGGTGAGCGGGATGCTTCTCCGGCCGCCTTCACCACAGCAAGGAAGAGACACATCATGACGGACAGCAATACACTAGCAAACAAGATCGGAGCGATCACGCTCTTCACCGAAGACCGGGAGGCGGCGAAGGCGTTCTATCGAAATTTCCTGTCGGCAGAGCCGGTATACGAGGATGACGATTCTGCCGTTTTCATGGTGGGCGATACGATGGTGAATGTGTTGCGAATCAGCGCGGTGCCCGAACTCATCGAGCCATCGAAGCGGGCTGCGGAGGGCCTGCGCTCCGTTTACACGCTACCCGTGGACGACGTGGACAAGGCTGTCACGGACCTGTCGGGGCGGGGCATCGAACCGCAGAGTGGGCCGATAGATCGTCCTTGGGGCATCCGAACCGCCAACTTTGTCGATCCCGATGGTCATCTGTGGGAGCTAAGCTGCGATCTGGAATAGAGCGCATCGCCGGACGGCGAAAACGGTCGATTCTGCTGCTACGATCCAGCGCACGTGAAACCAACCAGATAACCCGGACAAAAACCCCGGCAGAAGAGATTCTGACACATTTTTGCGTTTGTCGGCTAGCTGTTGCGGCAAGGTCTAGAAGCTGGGAATCAAAGCTACCACTCACATCGCCGGGACGAAACGCGACTCGAGCGGTATTTATCCTCTTGAAATGTTCCTTTTCTGTTCCCACTCTACACAAATTAGTTGCTGGGGAGAATTTGATGAGGCAGTTGTCGATCGAGAACAGTCTTCGTGATGTGGTCAGCCGTCTTGAGCGGCAAGTCGAGCTGGCGACCTCCCAAGGGCGCACGGACATTAATCTGGCGCTGGAAGATGCGTTCATTCCGATCCTGAAGGCGGCCTACAACCTTCCGAACCTCGTCAACCTGAACCGTAAGCGGAAAAACTATCCGGGCATCGATTTGGGTGATGACGGCGACCGGGTGGCGTTCCAGATTACCTCGACGACCACGCTCGACAAAGTGCAGAAGACCGTCCAACAGTTTATGGACCGATCCTACTACAACAGCTTCGATGAACTCTACGTTCTGATGCTGACACCAAAACAGTCCTCCTACAGCCAAACGGCGGTCGACAAGCTCCTAACCGACCGGTTCGCCTTCAATTGCAAGAAGCATATCATCGACCTGGGAGACCTTCTTGGACAGGTGTCGGGTCTGCGTGTCACCGCACAGGAACGCATCCTACGCGAGTTCGAGCACATCCTGGGCGAGGTCGACGCCTATGTCAGCTTCAGTGCCGAGACCGTTGCGACGCCGACCACTATCACGTCCAATCTGCAAGCTATCACGCTGCCCGCAGCGGTCCACGTCGCCGAACTTGCGATCGACGACAAGGCGGTTATCGCGCAGGCGAAGTCGGAGCTGGGCTACGGAGGACGATCCAAGAACCGCCGTTCCACGGTCAAGATGGCCCTTCTTCTGGAGGGCGTCGAGACCGATGCCTGGGTTTACCACGACGGCAGACTATTCGCATTCGAGGATATGGAACGGACTGGACTGGCCGCGGTCGTGGACACCGGGACGGTTGAACGCTTGGACGCTACGGACCTTTCTTCCTCGACGGAGACGGACAACCTGAACATCTTCAAGCAGCTCCTACATGCGCAGACGCAGGAACAGTTGAAGAGCCATGGCGTGCGCATGCATCCGAAGGATCGGTTCTTCTTTTTCGGCCCAAGCGAAGACGGGCAACGAGAACGCAAGGAGGCGTGGATCGGCAAGAGGACGTCGACACGACGCGTTTACAAAGTCGTCCAACAAAAAAAGGACACCTCCAAGGTCGCCCACCACCAGCACCTGTCTTTCGAACTGTCATTCTCTTCGATCGGCGACACATGGTACGCGCAGATCGTGCCGAGCTGGTACTACTCCTACAACGGCCATCGCCAGTCGAACTGGCATGAGGACCTGCTGTCGCAGCAGAAACGGCTCGAACGCAATTCGAGCGTCCGCAATGGCGTGCGCTTCCTCGCGTACTTTCTTTCCAGCCTCGACGACGAAGCCTCCAACGGCGCTGGCCCCCGTTTCCTCGCTCTAGTCGAGTTCGAAACGATGCAGGTCGCGGAGGTCATAGGCGACGAGGGTGACTGTGGCGACGGCGCGGATGACGCTGAAGGGGCCGAAGAGGTGGCGGCATGAAACTCACGACGCTCGCGGAACCGCTACTGGAGTTCGGCACCGGAACCCATATATGTCCGCGCACCGGCATCGAGCAGATGGGTGTGTACGACAAGCGCGACGATCTGCGCCGGACCGAATTACGGATCGGCGTGGTCGGTCGCGGAGAGGGCGTCGACCTTCTCGACGACTGGCTGGAGGCGTGCCGGAATGGGGTTGAACGCAAGACAGGATCAAAGCTGCTGAACTTGTTTCGCGGTTTCGGCGGCATCAACACAGATTACGGCTTTCTGACCCGGCTGATCAACGCCCCGCAGTACACTAGGACTTTGAAGAAGTCGGAGATCACCGCCGCTCTGCGGCTCGACGGGCGGGCGGCGCGGGTCGAGCGCGCAGTCGACCTCTTCTACGAGGAGGTGCGCTTCCTTTCCGAGAACAGGTCCGTCGACGTCATCGTCTGCGTCGTGCCGAACGATATGTTTGATTCCGTCACAAAGACGGCGGTCGGCGAGACGGAAGACGATCTGGAACACAACTTCCGTCGCATCCTAAAGGCGCGGTGCATGCACTTGGGCACACCGCTCCAGCTCTTGCGGGAGAAAACTATTCTGCTCACCAAGCAGTCGGGTGATCAGCAGGACGCAGCTACGCGGGCGTGGAATATCGCCACGGCACTCTATTACAAGGGCAACCGCACGATCCCTTGGCGGCTCGTGGAGGACAATGCCAAGCCGCGTTCGTGCTACATCGGCATCGGCTTCTACAAAAGCCGTGACGGCGAGACAGTATCGTCGAGCCTGGCCCAAGTGTTCGACGAGTTCGGCCACGGCATTATCCTGCGGGGCACACCAGTCTCGATCGACAAGAGGGATCGCCGTCCCTATCTTTCCGAGGTTCAAGCCTACGAGCTGCTGCGCGATGCACTGGACGAGTACGACCGTGCGCTCCAGCACATGCCGGCCCGCGTGGTGATCCATAAATCGAGTCATTTCCGCGAAGGCGAGCAGGCCGGGTTCCGCCGTGCGCTGGAGGAGAAGGCGATCCGTTCGCGTGACTTCGTGGCGATCACGGGCACCGACATTCGTCTGTTTGGAGACAAGGACTATCCGCCTAAGCGGGGAACGCTCCTGACAATGTCCGAAACCGACGGCATCCTCTACACGCGCGGCACGGTGGACTTCTACAAGACCTATCCCGGGATGTACGTGCCCAGTCCACTCCGGATCACGGCCTACGATCAGGACTCGTCCCTAGAGGATCTGTGCGAGGAAATTCTAGGGCTAACAAAGATGAACTGGAACAACACCCAGCTCGATGGGCGGCTACCCATCACACTCGAATGCGCCAGCAAGATCGGGGACATCATGAAGTACGTCGACCCGAATGAACGTCCGCAGGTCAGCTACAGTTTTTATATGTAGCAAACAGGAGCGCGTTTCTATTGTCTCGCTGCGATGCAGCTGCATTGATTGGCATCGATACTATTGCTGCAAAAACGACCCTTTTTGCGGCAGTTTTTTGTATCCTGCCAAGTTATTGATTCTATTTGGACTGGACTGCCGCAAAAACCTCGTGCAAAACGATTCTATGAAAATCGGCTACGCACGGGTGTCCACAGAGGAACAGAACCTTGATCTACAGATCGAGGCGCTGACCGAGGCCGGGTGCGACCGGATCATCACCGATCAGGCCCAAAGCGGCGCAAAAGCAGCCGAGACCCGTGCGGGATTTTCCGAGGTGATGGAGCTGCTAGGCCCCGCTGACCTTCTGGTGGTCTGGAAGCTGGACCGCGTGGGTCGCTCCATTGCCGACCTGGTCCATCTTCTGAAGCTCTTTGGGGACCGTGGCATCGAGTTCCGCAGCCTGACAGACGGGATCGACACGACAACGGCAGGCGGACGGCTTGTATTTCACATCATGGGTGCGCTGGCCGAGTTTGAACGCGACCTTATCCAGGAGCGGACGAAGGCAGGGCTGCGCGCGGCCAAGAAGCGCGGGAAACGGTTGGGGCGTCCGCCAGCACTTTCCCCCGCGCAGATCACACACGCGAAGACGGTCATCGAGACCAAACGGGAAACCGTTTCCGGCATGGCCGAGATTTTGGGCGTGAACCGCAGTACATTGCAGCGGGCCATGAACCGGGAATTTGGGGCTTCTGTCTGATGGCCGAAGCTATGCCAATCACTCCAGCGGTTGTTACCTGGGCACGGGAGCGGGCCGGGTTCTCTATGGATGCTGCGATATCGGACTTTCGCAAGATCGTAGAGTGGGAAGCCGGCGAGGCATTTCCGAGCTATCCACAGCTCGAAAGAATGGCGGAGAAGTTCAAGGTGCCGGTCGCGGTATTCTTCTTTCCGGCCCCGCCAGACCTCCCCCCGATAGAGGAAACCTTCCGCACGCTTGGACCTGACCAGATCGCGGAGATTCCGCCGCGCATCCGCTTGCTGCTTCGCAAAGCCCGGACGTTCCAAATGGGGTTGGAGGAACTGCACGGCGGCCGGAATCCCGCCGAGCGCCTGATCACGCGAGATTTGGCGTTCCGCCCCACCGATCCCATCGAGGAGATCGCAGCCGAGGTCCGCGCCTATCTGGGCGTGACGATGGAGCACCAGTTCGCGTGGGACAACGCGGAGACAGCGCTGGAGGAGTGGCGCAAGGTGCTTCTGGGCGTCGGGGTCTATGTCTTCAAGGATCAGTTCCGCGAGCCGGACTATTCCGGGTTCTGTCTCTACGATGACGAATTCCCGATCATCTATGTGAACAACACCACAGCAAAGACCCGGCAGATTTTCACGCTGTTCCACGAGCTGGCGCACTTACTGTTTCATACCAGCGGCGTCGATAGGACCGGCGACGGCTTCGTGAACGAGCTGGCGGGCGATGACCGGCGGATCGAGGTCATCTGCAACCGTATGGCGGCGTGTCTTCTCGTGCCGGAGGAAACCTTCGATGCCACCTTTGAGGGTCAGGCACCAACCGAGGCAACGGCCGTCGAGCTGGCCCAACTGTTCAGTGTCAGCCGCGAGTTCATTTTCAGGAAGTTTCTCGACCGTGAGCTAATTACAGCGGCCGAGTATGACCAAGCAGCGCGTCGATGGGCCGAGCAGGGTCAGCGCGGCACTGGAGGCGATCATTACAATACGAAAATCGCCTATCTCGGGACCGAGTATATCAACCTCGCCTTCCAGCGGTTTTATCAGAACCGGATCGACTACAACCAGCTAGCCGACATCCTCGATACCAAGCCCAAGAACCTGACCCGTCTTGAAGAATACGTCTCAAGGAGAGCGCCTTGAGCTACGTTTTCGATACGAACGCATTTTCCCAACTGTTCCATAGCTACTATCGCAACCGCTTTCCGACGCTCTGGGAGCAGTTTGATGAGCTGGTCGAGAACGGCGAGATCACATCAACGCGGGAAGTGGCGCGCGAGATCGAGGGCGACCGTGTTGTCGCCTTGCGAGAATGGGCGACGGGGCAACGCGATCTGTTTCCAACGCCAAACGCAGCCGAGGCAGCCTTCGTCGGACAGATTTTTGCGGTTCCGCACTTCCTCCAGATCATCGAACGAAAGAAGCTCCTGAAGGGTGGTCTTAATGCAGACCCGTTCATCATTGCGCGCGCCCACGTCACAGGCGGGACGGTCGTGACGCTTGAGGGTGAACCGCCCAATGGCGCGAAGATTCCCAATATCTGCCGTCACTTCGGTATCCCGTGTGTGTCGCTGGAAGGCTTCATGGAGGAGGAAGATTGGACTTTCTGACGAAGGGGCAGCTCGATGAAGGAAGATGACGACGATGGCTATGAGCGCTGCGTCGTCACGTTCTTCGATATTCTCGGATTTCGTGCCCTTTTGAAACAACGTACCGCAAGCGAAATCGCGTCGATGATGTCCACGTTCAGGACAGTGGCATCACCGGCCGAACCCGTTGAACCGGCACGACGGATGAAAGACGCGCGGCTTATCAGCGAGCCAAGCGTCGAGTGGATTTCCGACGCCATCGTCCGGTCGAGAACGGTTGATGTCCAACAGCAGTCCGGCCCGTTAGCATGGGAATTGATTGATCTTCTACACATCCAAATAGACTGCATCAGGAACGGCATTCTGATCCGTGGAGCAACCACGATTGGCCAGATGCACTTGGGGCTTAACTTCGATGGACCGGTTTTTGGACCAGCGCTAGTGGAGGCCTATGAAATGGAAGACTCCGAGGTGGTCTACCCCCGGATCGTTGTGATGGATGAAGCTCTCAACGCGCATAGGGAAGACCGGTCCCTCTGGAACTCGGGTCACGACTATGATGACGAAAAGGAGTTTCTCGACAAATGGCTAAGACGCGATGGTGCAGGGCCTCACTACATTGATTATCTGAGAGCCAGCTTCGGCGAGTTCGATGATCCGCCAGTGCATTGGCCCACGTTCCTTCAAGAGCATAAGGAATTGATTGAAAAGGGTCTTCAGTCCGATCCACCAGCCCGTGTGAAACGCAAATATTCATGGCTCCGAACATACCATAACGAAGTCATCAGAGAAGTCCTCGATAGCACAAAGCCTGATGCCTTCAGCGAAGACTTTGAGGTGCCTATTCGAGACCTGTTTGAAGATTTGCTGATCGCTGAGGGCTAAAAAGCCGACATCTGGATTTTGCACATAAGTTCAGCGTGTCACGGGAGAAGTTCTGAATCAGTTCATATCCGCAAAATCGTGGCGTGATAGGCGGGAGGTGCGACCGGTGCTTCCAGCGTGACGACTCGGGAACAGGTGCGAAAGCCTGTAGCCATGTGCAGCCCCTGGTAGCCCGTCAGCACGCTCATAGCTTTCGACCGTAATTAGACCGTTGATGTTGAGAACGCCGAGCGCACGCTTGATCTTCCCCAGATGAATGCCGGCATAGCTGCCGATCTGGTCATAGGTTATCCGCGTGACATTCTGTGATGTGTCGCGGCGAGCCGCGAGGGCGAGATAGATTTTCAGGGCGTCCAGCTCTGCCGCCTTGCGCAGATGGAAGTCATCGAACATCGGCATCGCACCGTTGTGGTCATAAAGAGGTTTCGCAGGCAGTGCGGCCCAGACATGGCCTTCGCCATAGTTGTTGAGCTGATATGTGCTGCGGCCGTCCGGTTCCCGGATCACGAGATCGCGCTTTTCCAAGACATCGAGACCATCGGAAACTTTGGTCCTGCTGACTCCGGTCGCCGTGGTCAGTTCGTCATAGGTTGTCCGCGCAAGCCCGTCAGCGAGATCGGCGCGATGCGCGATTGCTATCAGCACCATCAGGGCGGATGTTTCCGAAGCTCCGGTTTCCGCACGCCACTTGAAGCTCGACAGGCCACCCTCCTCCATCCAGGCGGACGGGAGCTTTACCCATTTTCTCATGTTCATTCGCCGCGCTCCTTCGTGATGGCGCGCAGGACGACGTGCAGGGCAAGTCCGGCAACGCCTACAGCGGCAATACCGAGGAGCAGGGCAAGGATGGTCGGAGGAGCATCGAGCAGGAGGGAGAAAAAGTCGTCAGAGGGCATACCGGTGATCCTTTCGCAATTTTTGGCCGATCATGCCGAAAAAATGCGATGTTGGACCAATCATATCTAGATACACTTCACGCGATCAGGTGCAATTATTGCAAGATATTTTGTTTTTTATCAATGCTTTAATTGCAACCGGAACCGTCTTTATAAGCCTCTATTTCAGTCCATGAGGCTCAGGCCGTGGACCAAAACCTCCGAATCCGTGATGTCCTGACTGTGAATCTATCGCCCCAAGACCGTTAACACTACGTTAGAACAAAATGTGAACAAATGCCAGAAACAGGGTTCCCAAGGCCACTGGGACAGATTATGACATGTTGTCAATAACAGACACAGAGCAGGGGCAGGCACATGAACGCGCATCCACGGACAGAATTTGCAGAGTTGATGGAGCGCGCCGGTCTCGACATCGACACGGCTGCCAAGCTTCTGGGCGTGAGTGACCGCACAATCCGACGCAACATTAAGGGCGAAGGCAAGCGGATTGACCAGCTCCGGCTGGAAAAGCTGCGCCAGACAGCCGATGCACGCTGCACGGGCGAACGACCCACGGGATTCCGGTTCATCGACCTTTTCGCCGGGATCGGGGGACTGCGCCTTCCTTTCGAGGCTATCGGCGGGCGCTGCGTATTCACGGCCGAGTGGGACCGGTTCAGCCGCGAGACCTACAGCGCCAACTTCTCCGAGCCTGCCGACAGCGAGCATGTTTTCGCGGAGGACGTGCGTCCCTATGCGGATGCCCCGGAGACAATCCCGGCCCATGACGTGCTGCTGGCCGGTTTTCCGTGCCAGCCGTTCTCGATTGCGGGCGTCAGCAAGAAAAACGCCCTTGGCCGTCCCCACGGCTTCCTGTGCGACACGCAGGGCACCCTCTTCTACGATCTGGCCAAGATCATCCACCATCACCGCCCCCCTGCCTTCCTGCTGGAGAACGTGAAGAACCTTGAGCGCCACGATGGCGGCAAGACCTTCGCCACCATCATCCATGTGCTGGAGAAGGAGCTGGGCTACCGCGTCTTTCACAGGGTTATCAGCTCTACGCCTTGGGTGCCGCAGAAGCGCGAGCGTATCTTCATTGTCGGCTTCAAGGATCACAGCATCGAGTTCGACTTCGACCAGCTCGCCGTGCCGGAAGGCAACGGCCCTACCCTCGGCTCGATCCTCGATAAGACAGTCGATCCGAAATACACGCTGACAGAGCACATGTGGACCTATCTTCAGGGATACAAGGAGAAGCACCGCAGCGCCGGGAACGGGTTCGGGTTCTCGCTGTTCGGCCCCAACGATGTGGCCCGCACACTGTCCGCCCGCTACTACAAGGACGGCTCCGAAATCCTGATCGAGCAGAAGGGCAATCGCCCGCGCCGCCTGACGCCGCGCGAGTGCGCCCGCCTGATGGGATTCGAGAAGCCCCGGCAGACCGAGTGGAAAATCCCCGTCTCCGATACACAGGCCTACCGCCAGTTCGGCAATGCCGTTGTCGTGCCGGTCGTGAACGCCGTCGCGCAGCTCATGCAGACGCGGATCGCTGAAGCGATGGAGCTGGACGGACGGGAAGTTCCCAATCCCGTTCAGGCAATGCTTCCACTGGCTGAGACACAGCCCCCGGCCCGTCTGGCGCGGCGCACAGCAGACATTCCGCAGGAGGAAGGCGAACCGCTGGTTGCCGAGCTGGAGCGTATGATTGCGGCGGACTGATGCCCGCCGACATCGTATCCACCAGCGTCCGCAGCCGGATGATGGCCGCTGTCAAAGGGAAGAACACCAAGCCAGAGCTGGTAATCCGGTCCGCGCTTCACAGGCGCGGGTTCCGCTTCCGTCTGCATCGCAAGGGCCTTCCGGGCAGGCCGGACCTGGTATTCACGGGCCGGAACGCGGTGATCTTCGTGCATGGATGTTTCTGGCACGGCCATGACTGCCATCTGTTCCGCTGGCCCAAAAGCCGCGAGGACTTCTGGCGCGAGAAGATCGGCAGGAATATCGAACGTGACCAGAAACAGCGCGAGGCGCTTGTGAACGCGGGCTGGCGCATCGGCACAATCTGGGAATGCGCGCTGAAGGGAAAGACCCGCCTGCCCTTCGACAGCGTTGTCGATCGGTGCGCCATGTGGTTGAAATCGGATATAAAAACACTGGAGGTGAGCGGTGATAAAACGCGGGCAACTGTCTGACTATTTCGAGGGCGTCGGGGTCAAGCGCCTGTCCGCCGTGGACGCCGAGCCGAAGACATCCAACCAGCACGAGGTCGGCACGACGAAGAAGATGCGGGACGACTATCTGGGCGAGAACCATCAGGAGAGGTTTCCGGCAATCTATATCTGGCTGGGGGGCGATCAGGAGGGCTTCACCGAGGAGAGCTGGGCCACACACTACGACGCGCGCCTCAACAAGCCCCGCGCCGCCGAATGGCGGCTCTACTACCCTTCCAACCCTGTCACGGAGGCCATGAAGGCCGGAGACACGCTGTTCCTTGCGAAGGACCATGGCGGAGTCCTGTGGTTCATCGTGGCCCCCGAGGGGTCCACCAGCGAGCAGCAACTTTTCTGGCTGTTCGGTCTGCGTCCCGAAGGCAAATCCTTCGTGTCCCGCGAGTTTTCCGACGAGGAGCCGGAGCTGGACTTCGCGGCCCGCTTCATTCTGGACGAGATCGGCGTCGAGTTCGAGGAACCCGAGGCCGACAAACTGGACAGCATCATCGACAGGTTCGGCACCACCTTCCCGAAGACGGCCGAGTTTTCCGATCTTGCGCGCCTCACCCTGCCCGAGGTCCGCGCCGAGGATGACCCGGACGCGGCGCTCATCGCTTGGCTGGACCATGAGGAGGCCCTGTTCCGGCGGCTGGAGCGCAGGGTCGTGTCCTCGCGGATCGAGGCGGGGTTCACGAGCGCGGACGGCACGGACGTGGACGGGTTCATCAGTTTCTCCCTAAGCGTCCAGAACCGGCGCAAATCCCGCATGGGGCATTCACTGGAAAATCACATGGCCGCTGTTCTCAGGGCGCATGACATCCGGCACGTCCGGGGCGCGATCACGGAACACAAACACAAGCCGGATTTCCTGTTCCCCGATCTGGAGACCTATCAGGCGGCTCCGACCGGTGGAGACGCACGCCTGACGATGCTGGGGGCAAAGTCCACCTGCAAGGATCGCTGGAGGCAGGTTCTGGCGGAGGCCGAGAAGATCAGCCGCAAGCACCTTCTGACACTGGAGCCGGGGATTTCGGAACCGCAGACCGACCAGATGGACGCGTCCAGCCTTCAGCTCGTGGTCCCCTCGCCTGTTCACGGCAGCTACACCGATGCGCAGCGCGGCTGGCTCTGGTCTGTCGGGGACTTCATCGGAGAGGTTCGGGCGCGTCAGGGGCAGCTATAACGCGCATAGCATTCGCGCTGAGTCTCCCTGCCCCGCACTGTCCTCAAATGAGTTTTTGAGTAAATGAGTGACTTGCCTATCATTCGCTTCCTTGCCTATGTCTGCATGACATCAACTCACACCAAACTTGCCGCACCTCCAATACTCAGTTACACTTTTGAGTAAATACACAAATGAGGCAGAGCAATGAGCATAATTTCCGTCCTGAA
>TARA_R100000789_G_scaffold53105_2_pt1 | contig 25279 bp, 16 predicted proteins | sample TARA_R100000789 | Tara Oceans TARA_R100000789 (sample SAMEA2623403) | marine metagenome | biome: marine biome (ENVO:00000447); feature: mesopelagic zone (ENVO:00000213); material: "saline water (ENVO:00002010), including plankton (ENVO:xxxxxxxx)" | depth 450 m
TCCTCAGCTGAGATGTTCTTCGATGAAGATGCTGTCCGTCGGGATAAACAGGTCGAACAGATTCTGCAGATTCCGATCACCGATTTCGAACTTTCTGCCCGCTCTCGCAACTGTCTGGAACGAGCCGGGATCGATCGACTCGAAGATCTCACCAAGATGTCCGAAGAGCAACTGCTTGCGGGCAAAAACTTTGGGGAAACTTCACTCAAAGAGATTCGGGAAATTCTCGATATGCATGGCCTGAAACTGGGCCAGAATGTGCATCGCAAGCAGCCTGAGCCGCTTTATCGTCCGGAAGAACTTTCTCCGGAAGAACGGGCCATGCACGAAGCGGGCGTGGGCGAACTGGATCTTTCTGTACGAGCCCGAAAGTGTCTGTCCCGACTCGGAATTGCGACCATTGGCGAACTGGTTTCCCGTTCTGCTGATGAACTGCTTTCCGTACGAAACTTCGGGGTGACATCACTCAACGAAATTCGGGAAAAACTCGGCGATAAGAATATCCGCCTGCGTGGCGATTGATTTTCTGCTCGAATTTTTGACAATAGAGTCTCCGATCAACATTCGTGGATCGGAGATTTTTTTACGTATCTACCCTTGAATTAAGACATCCCGCGAAAGGACACATCATGGCACGCCCTGTGACATTGTTCACCGGACAATGGGCCGATCTTCCCATCGACGTACTCTGCAAAAAAGCCGTTGAGTTTGGCTTTGATGGTCTGGAACTGGCCTGCTGGGGGGATCATTTTGAAGTCGACAAGGCTCTCTCCGATGATTCCTACTGTGCCAAAAAACGTGACCTGCTCGAACGACACGATTTGAAACTGTACGCAATTTCCGCTCATCTGGTCGGACAAGCAGTTTGTGATCGCATTGATGCCCGCCATAAAGCGATTCTGCCCGACTACATTTACGGTGATGGCGATTCCGATGCTGTGAATCAGCGTGCGATCGAGGAAATGAAGAACACCGCCCGAGCCGCCCAGAAGATTGGTGTTGAAGTTGTGAATGGCTTCACCGGTTCTCGCATTTGGCCTCTCGTTTACGATTTCCCGCCGATCCCGCAGGAAATGTATGACGAAGGTTATAAGAACTTCGCAGACAGCTGGAATCCAATTCTGGATGTCTTTCAGGAATGCGGCATCAAATTCGCATTGGAAGTGCATCCTGGCGAAATCGCTTTCGATATTTACTCCGCCGAGAAAGCACTACAGGTTCTTGACAACCGCGAAGAGTTCGGCTTCAATTTTGATCCCAGCCACTTGATCTGGCAGGGGATCGATCCGGTCGAATTCATTCGCTATTTCCCCGAGCGGATTTATCACGCTCACATGAAAGATGCTTCCGTCACTTTAAACGGACGCAGCGGCATTCTGTCCAGTCACCTCCGCTTTGGCGATCCACGTCGTGGCTGGGATTTCCGCAGTGTCGGACGTGGCGGGGTCCGGTTCGAAGAAATCATCCGAGCCTTGAATTCGATCAACTATCAGGGACCTCTCTCGATTGAGTGGGAAGACTCGGGAATGGATCGCGATCACGGTGCCCGCGAAGCGTGTCAGTTTGTGAAAAATGTCGACTTTGCACCATCAAGCGTCGCCTTTGATGCGGCTTTTGAAAAACCGTAAATCGAAGATACTTCACTCGTTCCCAAGGACACTATGGGGACGAGTTGAAATATCATAACCCGAAGCGTCAGCGAGGGGATGGCGTGGAAATAACATTTCGGGCAAACGCCTTAACGATGTTCGTATTGGCTTTTAGTTAAGGCTTAAACTATCCGAGTTTATTCCAACTGTTATTCGTATGCCGTCCCCTCGCTGACGCTTCGGGTTATGATGGATTCTGTCTAATTCGTCGCACTCGACTTGTTGGGTTATTCTTTGTTAACCCAATCGACTTCAGCACTTTATAATGAGTTTCCCATGTCCGTTATTCAGGTCGAAGCGATTGATCATCTCACGCTTGTGGTGAGTGATTTGGAAGTGAGCCGCAAGTTTTATGTCGATCTGCTGGGCATGGAAGTTGTACCGAGGCCGAATTTCAGTTTTAAAGGATCCTGGTTCCGAGCGGGGAATACACTGATTCATTTGATACTTGAGCACGATCAATCAGGAAAAGCGGGTACGCTATCTCCGGCGCAAACTCGTTCGACACGCACACACCATTTTGCGTTTCGAGTTCCCGATGCGAATGCTGCCTGGGAAGATCTCGAACAAAGTGGCATCGATTACGAAGTCGTTTCGCCGCCGAAGTTCCGTCCTGATGGAGCGGTGCAGATTTTCCTGGCAGATCCCGATGGTCATGTCGTCGAATTGGCCTCTGATCCGCAATAACGTTAAGATTCTCTCATTAGCATTTCTCAGAGGATCACTTATGCAACAGTTCCTGTATATACTGGCCTGCCTGACGATTCCCATTGTTTGGGGTGTGATCGTCAATTGGATTTTTGATCGATTTGATAAAGGGGAGCGGCGGGAATCTCCATTGAATGATTTCCAGATCTAATCGCATCATTGGGTGACACGTCCCAGAACGAAGTGATGGGAGTGCTGAATACAGAATTCCACATCCTTCGCGTTGCTCAGGAACGTGCCACCCGATCTATGAACTTATTCTCTTCTAGTATTGCATTATCAAATAAGGATTGCGTTGTGGCAGATAAAGCTTGGGGTGGACGATTTTCACAGGCGACAGATCAGCGTGTGGAGCGGTTCACCGAGTCAATCAGTTTCGATGCCCGGCTGGCTCCCTTTGATATTCAGGGCTCGAAAGCTCATGCAACAATGCTTTCGGAAGTCGGCCTGATCACTGATGATGAACGGGCAACGATCTATAAAACACTCGACGAGATCGGTCAGGAAATCGCGGCTGGTCAGTTTGAATATCGCATCGAACTCGAAGATATTCATATGCATATTGAGCGGGAATTGACAAACCGCACGGGAGATGTTGGTCGAAAATTGCATACGGGCCGCAGTCGCAACGATCAGGTTTCAACAGATGTCAAACTCTTTCTCCGTCACGCGATTGATCAATTGATTGACCTGCTTGAAGATTTACAGGAAGCTTTCGTCGAGCGTTGTGAGAGGGATGCTGAATTGGTGTTGCCTGCTTATACGCATTTGCAACGTGCACAGCCCGTGATGGCGAATCACTACTGGCTGGCCTGGTGTGAAAAATTTGAGCGTGACCGCCAGCGGCTGGTCGATTGCCGACGTCGCACGAACAGTTGTCCTCTCGGAGCAGCTGCGTTGGCGGGAACATCTCTGCCGATCAATCGTCAACGGACTGCGGAACTGCTCGGCTTTGAAGCCGTTTCTGCGAATAGCCTGGACATCTCAAGTGATCGTGATTTTCTAATTGAATTTGTTTCCGACCTGGCAATCATAGCCGTGCATTTGAGCAGTTGGGCGGAAGAGTGGATTTTGTGGTTTACGACTGAATTCAACTTCATTTCCATTCCGGATGCGTTTACGACCGGTTCATCGATCATGCCGCAGAAACGGAATCCGGATGTACTCGAACTGATTCGTGGAAAATCGGCTCGTGTGATTGCTGCTAATCAACATTTGTTGACTCTGGCCAAGAGTCTGCCTCTGGCGTACAACCGCGATTTGCAGGAAGATAAAATTCCAGTCTTTGATGCTTACGACACCGTCACCGCCTGTCTGGAACTGGCAGCGGCCATTGTGGAATCGGCTGAGTTGAATGTCGATCGCATCAATTCGCGACTGGAAGAAGGGTTTCTGGATGCAACCACTTTGATGGAATACCTCATCAAAAAAGGGGTGCCCATGCGAACTGGACACGAAACCGTCGGCTCGCTGGTTTCTTTGTGCGAGAAGGAAAACGTGCGGCTGGCCGAGTTGTCTCTGGAAAAGTTTCAGGATGCCTGTCCAAGTATAGAGCAGGATGTTTACGAGATTCTTGGCGTTCGCAATGCCATCAAAGCCTTTGTGAGTGAAGGTTCCGGAGGTCCCGGAAGAGTGGCTGAGCAGGTCGCCATTTGGAAAAAGCGGATTGATGAGCGATCGTAATTTGAAACTGCTGATTGCCTATGATGGTCAACCGTTTTATGGCTGGCAGGTTCAGCCCGATCGCCCAACCGTTCAGCAGCATATTGAAGAAGCGATTCTGGCGATCACTCAGGAGCATTCTCGACTGGCAGGTGCAGGGCGAACGGATACGGGAGTGCATGCATTGGGGCAGGTGGCCAGTTTTCGGACGACATCGAAAATTCCCTGTGAGCGGATGCGACCAGCGATTCAGTCGAAGCTGCCTGAAGAAATTGCAATTCGGGATGTGACAGAAGTTTCTTACGACTTTCATGCAGGACATCACGCCAAGTGGAAGCATTATCGCTATCTGATTTTCAACAGTCGAATTGCAAGTCCACACCTGCGACATTATGCGACGCGAATCGCCGATGATCTTAATGTTGATATCATGAACGATGCGGCTCAATCTTTAGTTGGCAAACACGATTTTCGTTCGTTTGAATCCAACTATCCGAATAAGGCGACCAGCGTTCGCACAGTCAAATATTGTAGAGTTTCAAGGACTCAGCATTGGGAGATGTGGCATTCTCAAGCGGAAATCAGTTCGACCGAATCACAGCAGGCACCTTTTATTTATCTCGATATCGTCGCGGATGGCTTCCTGTACAACATGGTCCGGGCAATTACCGGCACCTTATTAAAAATTGGCATGGGCTCGTGGGATCCGGAAGCCGCCGGTCAGATTCTCGAAGCGATGGATCGGAAACAGGCAGGGCCGACCGCTCCAGCCAATGGTTTATATCTGATGCATGTCGAATATGAGCGGGAGTTTGTAGCTGAATTGATGCAATGTTGATTTATGCTTGTATGGATTCTCAATCTCCTGACTTCAGCAGACGTAGGGTGGGGCCTGCCCCACCATGCTGCCGGTATTGGTTCCTGTATTGATTTTTATGGTATTTAATACGCCAAATGTGAAAGTTTATAAATCTAAGTGGATTCGGGTGTCGATTCCGGTGCGTCAGGACGCACCCTACTATTCCAACTATCGCTAAATGTCGTGTACGTTCAAAGATTTGGAGCAGGCAAACTGCCTGCGGAACAGCGATTTGAGGGCGAGATATAAAGCTCGAAAGAGCACTACTGCACTAAATCCTGAAGCAGCACGAGGTTCATTGATTCGGTTGCAGGATGACTTTCATCAGGCCAGATTTACCGCTGTAGAGTTTTTCGAACAGTTCAGGACCATCAGCCAGTGGAGCTTTGAGGGAGATTAGGGGTTCGACCTGGATGGCTCCACTGTTCATCAGGTCGATGCATTCCGGGTACTCGCCGCGGGAAGCGCATGAGCCGTAGAGAGTTAACTCGCGTGAGACGATTTTCTGTAACGGGATCTCGACATTTGGGCTCAGGTTCCCGACGAGAGTAACATGCCCCCCTTTACGGACGGAATCAATTGCAGTATTTATGGTTGCAGAGGCTCCAACGACTTCGAGGGCGACACTGGCACCACGGTCGTTGGTCAGTTTTTGAACTTCAGCAGGCACATCGACGGCATCGCCTTTGAGGCTGTGTGTCGCTCCCAGTTCTTTGGCCAGTTTGAGTTTTTCCTCATCGAGGTCGACGGCAATAATTGTAGTGCATCCCGCTACTTTGAGGGCTTGAACCACGAGTAAGCCAATCATGCCGGAGCCGACGACAACTGCGGAATCACCAAGCGTTAATGGTGTTCGGTTGGTCGCATGAACGGCTATCGAAACCGCTTCGATCATCGCAGCATGTTCAAATGGAAATGATTCCGGGAGTCGATAGCAGATATTCTCGGGCACGAGAACAAACTGAGCAAACGCGCCATGCTGGCGGTATTCGCCGCAGGAGACGCCGAGGACTTTGCGATTATCGCACAGATTAATCTCTCCGCGGCGGCAGTAAAAACAATTACCACAAGAGACTGTCGAGTCGAAAGTCAATCGATCTCCCACTGCATACTGGGTGACTTCAGCCCCGACCTCTTCGACAATTCCCGAAGCTTCATGTCCCATGACCAGTGGTGGAATTCTTCGTCCGGTTGAACCGTCGTAGCCATGGATATCACTGCCACAGATTCCGCAGGCCTGGACGGCAATGAGGATATCTTTGGGGCCGACTTCGGGCCTGGGCATTTCGATGACGTCCAATTTTTTATACTCGGATAACATCATCGCTTTCATGGCTATACTCTCAGGCAAATGTCTGTATTCATGGGGAAATTATGAAAGCGGATAATTCTTCAAGACGCTCTCGATTACCATTATGCAAAACCGGTTGCTGCAATGCAAAAGACCTCCCAATGGATTTCGGGAGGTCTGGAGTTCGTGTGATTGTCTTTGGGAACGGATCAGATTTCGAGTTCTTCGGAAGGTAGGTCCGTTTCCTGTTGCTCGAAGACTTCTTCAGTATCCATTTGCCGTTCGGCTGGAGCTTTCATACGTTTGAAGGTCACATAGTTCTGCAGCAGGCTGTAGGCAGAAACCATGGTTAATGTTCCCATCGCAGCCGCGTACATCAGGAATTGGTCGCCATGCCAGAGTGGCCCGGCAAGCAGGACGACTGTTCCTAAGGCTGCAATTCCTGTCAGTGTTGAATTCAGGTAAACTTTGAGTCTCAGGTGTTTCCATTTGTGAGTAATGAGGGCCGAGCGAGCGGTCTGATTGGCGACATCCCGCAGGGATGCAATCTCCCTCATGACCGCATCGCGATCGACTTTTGCAATTGGTGCTTTCGACTTTTGAGGCGTTACAATATTGTCGGGATAAATGTTGATCGTGGCTTCTTCGATCGAAGGTATTTCAGACTCGTTTTCAATCGATTTCGGAGCCGGGGCAGGCTTCACGGCTGGCTTATCAATTGTTTTGGGAGATTCGTAGGTCTGCTTACCATTTGTGCGAGCGAACAATCGCTCCATGTAGGCTGCTACAGAATCCGCATCCTCGATATCATCAACAACGACATTTTCATTTTGCTGAGAATCCGAATTCGCTGCCAGATCTTCGGTTTCCTCAGCTTCTCTCTCCTCCTGCGAATCCTCTTCCAATTGGAATTCATCAGTCACTTCGTCTTCAGAGAGATCGTCTTCAGAGAGATCGTCTTCCTCATTTGCTTCCGTGATGTCATTTTCAGGAGTTGTGCCTGCAACGGCATCGTCAATCAATCCAAACATTTCCGCAATTCGTTTGCGAACATCACTGGAATCGTCCAGAGATTCCACATGCGGCGTGGGGGTAACAGCCAGGGCATTTTCAACACTCTCTGCGTAGTCAATTTCTTGAGCCGAAGGCTGAGCGTCTTCCTCGTCGTCCTTGTTCTGAATGATGTCGTCTAATTCGAGTTCTTCTGGTTCGCTTTCCTCGTGCGGCAATTCATCAGGTGTGATGGCTTCTTCTTCATTCAGTTCATTATGAATTTCTTCAACTTCTTCTGAAATGATTTCCTCTGCAGACTGTTTAAAATTCTCCGTCAGAGGTTCCTCTTCAATGAGATGTGGCTCTTTAGCAACTGATTCCTGAGATTTCGAATTCAATAATTCGAGCTGTTGATCAGCGACTTCCTGACGAAGTTGGTCAAGGTCGTAGCGGGACTGCTGGAAGGCATCTCGCTCGTTTTCGAGATCCTGCCGCAATTCGAGAAGTCGATCCCGTTCCTGGGAAAGTTTGTCCCATTCCTGGTCCAACTCAGCTCGCATACTGTCGTATTGATCTTGTTTGTTGCGGAAGTGTTCGAGGTCTTCCGAAGTGGATTCCAGCAGGTCTTGCTGTTTGCTGGATGTCTGCTCAAGTTCAGCGATGTCTGAGCGGAGTGCCTGCAATTCTGCTTCTAGTTCCTGATTGAGTTCTGAGGAAGACTGATTACTTTTCAGCCGAGCCTGTAAATCCTCGACCTCATCCTGCACACCCAGATGTTCAGCATGCAATGAATTAAACTGTTCGCGGAGATTCTCACACTCTGCAAGCAGTTCCTCAGTTTCGGACTGATCGTTTTCCCGACTTTTCTCGAATTCGGCAATCATCGCCTTCAATGCATCGACTTCTTCCTGAGAAGCTTCAGCTGCTTCGGCTTGTTGCTCGTATTGAGTCGTCATCTCTTGCAGTTGCTCTTCCAACGAATCTGCTTTCTGACGAGCCAGATCGCATTCGGCTTGCAGCGAATCTCGTTGCTGTTCCAGTTTTTCGATGCTCTGAGCATATTCGTCATTGCGTAGAGTTGCCTGCTCGAGGTCTTCTTGTTTTTGCTCGAGTTCATCGGAGATTTCAGTCAACTTCGATTGGGATTCTTCAGCAGAGGTTTGCAATTCAATATTCAGGCTCAGCAGTTCTTCCTGCTGTTTCAGGCTCTCTGTCAATTCTTCAGTCATGTGCTGAGACAGAGACTCCATTGAGGAGAGACTTTCGAGGCAGCTTTGTAACTGTTCCCGGGCAACCTGATGAGACTGACTTTCTTCAGCCAACTGCTGTTGAGTCTCTCTCAATTCCTCCTGAATTCTTTGCAGTTCACTTGCAGTTTGTTCAGCGATGTTCTGCTGGGATTGTAATTCTTCAACGAGGGCTTGAATTTCATTCAACTCTTCGAGTTGTTTTGCAATCTGATGTTCAAACTTTTCGTTGTTTTGATTCGCAGTCGTTTCCAGTTCCAGCAACCGGTTGTTATCCAGTTGGAGCGAAACGATCTCTTTCAACTGCCTGTCGATCAGTTCAGCCTGAGATTGAATTTTTGCCTGGGCCTGCCCAATTTCCTGAGCCTGGTCGTCGAGACGCTCATCTGCTATTTGAATGTGTTTTTCATACTCAGCAAGCCGGGATTGTTCGGCTTCCTGTTTGGCCTTTTGTATCGCGTGTGTCTCCAGTTCAGATTGCCGGGTTTTTTCCAGATGATCGATTTTGCTTTGCAAATTCTTGATGGTTGACTTGAGTTCCAGAATTTGCTCTTGATCTTCTCGCTGTTCAAACGTCTGATGCTCATGAATCGCCTGTTCCCGATGATCCAGTTCTTGAGCACGAGTGTTCAATTCCAGATGACGGGCTTCAAGTTCCTGTCGCGATTTTTCCAGAGCGGCCTCATCTGCAATTCGTCGCTGACTCATTTTTTTTGTCAGACGAATGATCTGGTCTTTGCGTGTTTTAATTGTCTGTTCGCGCTCATTTAAATCCTCAATTCGAGGTTGAAGATTCGGCGACTGATTGGAATTCTCCTTCGTTTCTTCAGGGTGCGGTAATTGATTCTGTTTTTCGAGAAATGCTGTTCTCGGTAATTCTGGGTAAGGATTGGGTCGATAACTCAATGCTGCCCGCTGAGATTCAAATTTCTTCTGAGAATAGTGGAGGGATTGATGCAATTCATCCATTGCTCGCACGATCGACTTTTCATTTGTCGAGTTCAGGATGGGCTCTATGAGCCGTTCTGCGGTGCGGTCAATCCTTCCTGCCTGAATTGCCTCGGGCAATTTCTGAGCAAGTTGAACCGATAAATCGTCTTCGTTCTCGACGGAGTCTGTTGTTGGAACCTGATCAGTTCTGGTGCGAAACAGAAAACTGATCGGACCAATCGTCAGATGGTCGCCAACATTCAGGCGAGCTTTTTTGACTGGGCCATCATTCAGCCAGGTGCGATTATCGTCAGACTGCAGAGAGATGATGCCCTGAGCGCAAACAATTCGGCAATGTTCAAGAGCTACCCCGGCGACATCAAGACAAATCTCACAACTCTTCGATGTTCCAATGCGGTACTCGCCAGCTGTCAGTTCAATCAAATTGACGGCTTTATTCCGTACGGGTTCTAAAAGGTATGTCAAATTATTGACAACGCTCTGTTTGTCTTTGGTTTTCATGTCGTCCTGCATTGGCATGTTGGTACACTCCGTTCCATCAGAATTGAGAATTCTCGATAGGAGAAGACTCCTCTGTCTGGCACGCATCACAAACTCTAATTTCCTGCCGAGCCTGTCAATCACATTCAAGTCGCTTGATCCAAGCCGTTGATCTGCCTGGAAAAACTCTATTCTGCGATTAGTAAGCTGCTACTACAGGGATAGTTCGCAAAAGTACTGTGGTCAAAATGCAACATCACCGATTGAGCCGAAATTGACGCGAAAAACAGTCATTTCCATAACAACTCTCAAAACTGGAAAAACCGATGTTGACCTAATTTTCGGTTCACCGCTATAACCCCACTCACATGCAGCTGGGGGGCCGCTTGTGAATCGATCCTTTTTTCAGCGACAAGACTTGTTTTCTGTACAGGATGATTCTCACAGGGTTCCCCATCTGAAATCTTCTGATTGCACAAAAGATGTGCTTTCAGATCGAAAAATGACAGACGCAAACGGCTATTCCATGAAGGAGACGACGGCCATGGGTGAAGGGAATCACTCCGAAATGAACACAAAGAAATCTGCCCCCTGGGCTACTATTATCGGCGGCACCGTTCTGGCAATTGCCGCTGGTGTCATCGGATTTCAGGTCTTTCGAGCAGAACCAGCAGCTGCTCCAACTGATCAGGCTGGCAAAGTTAGCTTGAGCAACACTTCGACCTCACCGGCTCTGGCTCGTGTGAATGGTCAGTTGATTCAATACGATGCTGTTGCACGTGAATGCTTTGATCGTCTTGGCAAAAGTGTTCTCGAAAATCTGATTAATCGCACGATCATCCATCAGGAAGTTGAACGCCGCGGATTAACCGTGACCGAAGCGGAAATCGATGCGGAAGTGCAGAAAATTGCGAAACGATTCAATCTGCCTGTCGATACCTGGTATCAGATGCTGCAAACCGAACGCGATTTGACTCCCGTACAATATCGACGCGATGTCATCTGGCCGATGATTGCACTTCGCAAACTGGCTGGCGATGAGGTTCAGGTGACTGATAGCGACTTGCATCGTGCTTTTCAGCGTGATTACGGTCCACGTGTTCGCTGCCGCATGATCATGATGGAAAACGTAAGACGTGCCAACGAAGTCTGGGAAAAAGCGACCCGTACTCCGGAAGACTTCGACAAACTCGCTCGTGAATTTTCTGTCGAAGCCAATTCCCGAGCACTGGGCGGAGCCATTCCACCGATCTCCCGATATTCCAGTGCAGACAATCAGTCATTGGAAGACGCCGCGTTCCGATTGCAACCGGGCGAAATTTCCGGGTTGATTCAGGTCGGCAACCGCTACGTCATCCTCAAATGTGAGGGACGAACTGAGCAGGTTGTGACGGATATCAAAGATGTCGAAAACGACTTGCGAGCCCAGCTTCAGGAAGAGAAGACTCAGGAACGCGTAGCCGTGGTTTTTGATGATCTCAAGAAACAGACCCGAGTGGACAACTATCTGACGAACACAAGCACGGGTGGATCAAACACCGCTCAAAACACCAGCTACACAAATCAGATTCAGCAAACTGGCTCCACACTTCCTGGTGCCGATGCTCAGGCTGTGCAACCCGCTTCTGGTACTACGCTGACCAAGTAAACGACTGACACAGAATGCTATATTCCCAGCATTCGATAGCGACCATGTGAAACTCTCGTCTCCTTTCGGAAAGGATCTGTCCCTCTTGGGGGCAGATCCTTTTTTTATGCATTCTGCTCTACCGGTTACAGTCGCATGGAAACTCAAATTACTGATCGAGATCTGTTTGCTCCTGCAGATCGTCGTAATTGAAATGATCATCGTAATCCGGCTGGGTGGCTGGGGTCGTCGCGAAGCCCTCAGATGATCCGCTCATCCTGGGGGCTCACTACGTTCGCCCCAGCCACCCAAGTCGCACTTATCTTAAATAATGATATCCATAACAACGGTATCTACAGTTCAATATTCAGCAAATCATCACATTGCAGAATCGAACCATTGTTGTCAGGGGCGATACGCGTATTAACGGCTACCCGGTAGAAGTGATTGAAATGCTCGCTAGCAATACCCACCGGGAGAGTCTCTTTTCGTTTTTGGGCAAACTGCTTCGGGAATAGTGGAAACACTTCACCGGATTGGGGATCACGACTTGGAACAACACAGCGTTGGCAGGGATTGATGCCGAGAAATTTCACATTGCCGATCTTGAACTGACGGGGATATTCGGGAGGTCCGAAAAGTTGATCTTCCAGAAAAGGTTCGACTGTTGCGAGTTCCAGATTGGCCCGTAATCGTTGGCGGAGACTTGCAGCCGTCAATCCCGGAAACCAACTCGCGATTTCCGTCAGTGTTTGCGAACCGATAATTGTTGGGCCATTGGCGATGGTGTCATCCGGAAAGCCGGTCGTTTTGTTTTCCAATAGTTTCAGAGGCTGCTCGAAAACGAGGCTGAACCAATTCTCAATTTCGTCGAGTTGATTCATCTGAGTATGCAGTCGCTGTCCGGTACGACGAACGGCCAATTCAATTTTGCTGAAGTCTTCAGAAAAAGAGCAGTCAATCTGATGAAACCCGGACTCTTTCTTGGCATTGAATACGCGTCCCTGCTCATCAAACAACGCCCAGCGGCGATCGTTTTCTAACGCTCCAGATTCGAGCAATCTGACCGACTCCAGTGCAACGCCCGGAAGCGATTTTATGGGATAGATGGTTATCCCAGAGAGTTTGATTTCATTCACGATTCGACTTTATCAATTGATAACCCTAATAATGCTCATAATTAAATAGTCTGCGAAAGTCATTCGAAACCAGGGTGGTGGGAACGCTCTCGAAGAGAAGCCCCCCGAATCGTTGATCTTTCGGGGGCTTCCGCTGAAGCGGAGCGCCCCCGCCACCCAATGTTGCTTTGTTTCATCAGGCGTTCTTAAAGTTCCTCTGCGAGTTTACAAAACAGTTCCACGCGATTTCGAATCGGCTGAATCGCTTCGCTCCAGAATGCTTCGGATTCCAGGTCGTAGCCAAAAGCCTCTTTGGCAGCGGTCAGTGCTGAAGGGCCGCCAGTTGAGATCAGGAATTGATCGTAGCGTTCCGGGAAACCCTGGGGATCTTGTCGGGCTTCTTCGTACAGGCGTTGAGACAACAAATAGCCGAACGTGTACGGGAAGTTATAAAACGGTTCATAACTGATGTAGAAGTGCAGCTTAGAAATCCAGAAGGTTGGATTCCATTCGGAGAGGGAATCCACAAACGCTGTTTTCTGAGATTTGACCATCAGGTCGTGAAGTTCAGCAGCCGTCAATTCTCCCTCGGCTCGCTTTCGATGCAATTCGTTCTCGAAAATATAACGAGAGTGGATGTTCATCAGGAATGCGTCAGAATCGTAGAGCTGACATTCCAGGGCATTCAATTTTTCCGCCGTCGTAGTGAGAGCCTCAAATCTTTGAGCAGAGACGACCGTTTCAGCGAATGTGGAAGCGGTTTCCGCCAGTGTCATTGGGTAAACCTGCATTACGACAGGATGCTTGCGTAAGACCCAGGCGTGGTAGGCATGTCCGAGTTCATGGGCGAGCGTTGAGAGACTTTCTTCAGTATCACGGAACGTCATGAAGATGCGAGTTTCTTCGGACGTCGGGAAATCGATACAGAAGCCGCCCTGTCGTTTGCCCGAACGATCAGCCGCTTCAATCCAGCCATTTTTCAAGGCCAGCTCTGTGAAGTCCCGGAGTGGCGGATGGAACTTGCTGAATGCATCGAGAATGATCTCGCAGGATTCCTGATACGTCACTTTCGTGCTTCCCAGATTGAGGGGGGCTTCGAGATCGTACCAGGTGAGTTCGGAGAGGCCGAGCAGTTTTTGTTTAGTTTTCAGATATTTCTGAACGAGTGGTTTCGCTTCGGTGATGGCCGCCCACATGGCATCGATGGACATTTGCGTCACCCGATTCTGCTGCATCGGAATCGTGAGATGACTTTCCCGCTTCGCATATTTATTCACGGTTAAACGAGAACCGACAATATGATTCAGCGTGGCAGCAGCCGTCTCTTCGACACTTAGCCATGCTTTTTGTGAACTGAAAAATTTATTCTCGCGATCTGTTCGATCAGGAGAATCGAAGGCGACCTGACCAGGAGATTTCATTTTGACTTCCCCCTGTTCCATGACTGGAATTCGGACCGCAGCCGAGAACGAATCGTATAAACGGCTCCAGGCATTCAACCCATCGACGGAAAGTTCGCTGGCAAAATCAGCCAGATGATCGGGCAGGCGGGTGGAGGCTTCATTGCGTCGACGAATGATAAACCCTTTGACATCGGCCAGTTGTTTATTGTCCACCAGTGTGGACCATGTCCCGTCATCGATGTTTTTGATGATCCGATCCAGCAGATGATCTGCTTTTTCGACATGCGGGAAGAGAGCCGCGACGGCTGCCTCGGCCTGGCGATATTCCTCACGAGCCGTATCGGAAGAGGCATAACATTCGGCCAGCGAATTGATCTGCCAGTATTCCCGCCGACATAGACTGAATTCCTTCACTAGTTCAGTCAGCGATTTCGCCGTCACTTGCTCGCCGAAGTTTTCGGCGTTCTTAGCGAAGTTCTGATACTCAACGCGAATTTTCGTCAGCCATTGGGTAAACCTCTCGGTGCCGGGTTCGGGGCCTAATGAGGAGAGTGACCACTGAATGGGATATGACATGGATGGGGCTTTCAGAAGTGATGATGAAAATTATCTTGAACTATGATCGCAAAGCACCTGCGGGAGTTTGACTGGCGATGTCGTCAATCATATCGAGAGTTGCCTGTTCAATAGCCTGTTCCCATTGTGATGGAGGGAACTGTGTCGCATAAGGTTCACGCAGGTAGGCGAAATTGATGCCGCGTGAGCTGTTAATGAGTGCTCCCAAACCCGAGGGATCAAAAGCAGCAGCGACATCTCCTGCTCCTCCTCCCTGGGCTCCGTAGCCGGGGATCAGGAGTGGAACATGGGGCATTTTCTGACGAAGTTCCGTCAATTCCTGTGGATAAGTTGCTCCCACGACGGCTCCGACACATCCATAAGCTGAGTTATTCTCAGCTGCATCTTCCGCAGCCTGCTCTTCAATCGTCGCTGCGACTTTTTCATAAAGACGTTGGTTTTCCTGTTGATGATCCTGAAAGCTGCCCGCTTCGGGATTGCTGGTTCTGACCAGCACATAAATTCCTGCGCCCCGTTCTTTTGATTTTTTAATGAACGGCATCAGGGTATCGCGACCGAGATACGGATTCACCGTCAATGCGTCAGCTGCGAAGGGGGCTGCTGCCGGGTCTTCTCCGGCCAGATAAGCCTCGGCATAGGCCTCGGCTGTTGAACCGATATCTCCTCGTTTGGCATCGCAAATCACAATCAACCCTGCCCGACGAGCATGGAGATTGACTCGTTGCAGTGCGAGCACACCAGCAGGCCCAATCTGCTCGAAAAAGGCAGATTGAGGTTTAACCGCTGGGACGAGCGGAGCAACGACATCGATAATTCGTTTACAGAATTCTTCGAAAGCAGTCGCCTGAACTCCCAGAGTGTCGGACGCATTGGTCTGGGCTCGTTTGATAATCTCGGCTGGAAGCTGATCAAATCGAGGATCCAATCCGACCAGAGCCGGGGTCCCTTTTGAAGATATTGCCTGATGTAAACGATCCGCAAAGCCAGCCATAATTACTCCCGAGTGTCGATGTCGTAAAAAATTCAAGGATTCTGGAGCCCATGATAATCATCCATGAAATCTTTAGGAAACGCAGGGGATTACGATTTCTGAAAGTTTCGACTCAAGCTGAGTTGACGGGCAGCTTGTTACCAGGACGACTGATGAACTGAATTTCACGTCGACATAACCGGTACAATACAATTGGATGTTTCAAATCTCCTCAAATGCCTCAATTCGCCATGAAAGTCAGAGCTTGGTTCAGGACTTCCCGCTAAAATCGACGATAGCCAGTGAAGGGACTCCAATTCCGTCCATTCCGCTGAAAATCTCAGTATCATAATACGAATTCAAGTTCCTGAAAATTATGCTCAGGTCGAAGCTCCTACTTGAATGAGCCTGTTGAGTTCGTATGATTGTTGTAAAGACAAATATATTTTTATGTTATGCCGAATTCGGGTTCAGCATTCGCTGATCACCTCAAAAATTGGCAAATTCTCAAATCAACGGCAATGTGATCGACCGCAACTTCTAAGTTCGGAGAAGAATTTCGAAATGGCCAGCAAATACATCAATATTGAAGATGCAGCAAAACGGCTCTCAATTTCTGTCGAAGAATTGAATCGAAAGCGTGAACGCGGAGAAATCCGTGCGTTCTCTGATCGGGGAACCTGGAAATTTCGCGGCGAAGATGTCGAGGAACTGGCCCGCAATATCGAACCGGATTCCGGTTTCGACATTCCCAGTTCGGACATCATGAAAGATGATGACATCGCACCCGGTGCCGGCAGCCAGATTGTTCTCGAAGAGGAAATGGGCGACCTGCCGACCGTTATCAGCAAAAATCCTCCGAACGAACCCCCCAGTTCCGATAGCGATGTTCGTCTGGTGGTTGATCCTTCTCTGGAATCTGACGACTGGTCCTCTTCGGATTCCTCATTTGCGAAGTCGGGCAAAGGAAATAAGTCCTCCGATTCTGCAGATGAAGTCAACGACAGCGATGTTCGCTTTGTCGATGCGAGCATGAGCGATGTCACACCCACTCCAATTCGTATCACCGAAGAGAGTGATGTCATCAATGTGGATGAATCGGATGATCGCTGGTCGGGAATCAGTGACAGCGATGTTCGCCTGGCTGCTTCTTCGGATATTGACGAATCGGATTCTGATGTCGTTCTCGATGACAGTGGCTTGTCCGGTTCGGATGTCTCGCTGGAAGCTGAAGAGGAATTGAAACTGGCTGGTGAAGATGATGATGTCACAGATCCGGATATGAAATCGTTGGGAGAATCGGATTCCGATGTCACGCTGGTGGGCGTGGGCGAAGAGGAAGACGATGACGATTACCGCCTCTCTTCAATCGACGGCGATCTGAATATGGATCCTGGTAGCGACATCACACTGATGCCGCCCGGTGACAGCAATGTAAGACTCGATGAAGCCAATGACGACGATGACTCAATCTTAAGCGACGTCATGTCGGACCCGGCCAGCGGACTTTCCTTCTCCTCGGGAGACAGTGGAATCTCTCTGGATTTGGCTCTCGACAGCGGTATTTCGCTTGATTCTGATGACGATGATGACTCCCTCACCCTCGGAGCAGACAGCGGAATCTCCCTTGTTCCGGACATGGGTTCTGGTTTGACTCTTGCCGATGATGAGGATGACTCCCGCGGGGAATCGACAATCCCGATGATGGGAACAATTGGCGATGATGATGACGACACTTCATTCGATATGCCTTTGCTCGAAGACAGCAATCCTGAACTTTCGACAGATGATGAAGCAACAAACGTCGTCATGTTTGATGACGATGATACTGGCGACACGATGGAGTTTGACTCGTCCGAACTCTCGAATGAAGATGAGTTTGTCGACTTCGATGACGATGACAGCTTCGATGAATTGAGTGATGGTGAGCTGGATGTCTCTGATGACCTGCTCGACGACGACGTACTTGATGCTTCAGATGACGCCTTCGAGGACGATTTCGAATCTGGCGAAAGTATTCCTGCCCTTGCAGTTCCCGGTGCGATGCGTGGAGGTGCGGGAGTGGCTGCAGCAGCCGAATGGGATATGTTCTCCTTCGCACTTGTCTTAGTCTCAACAATTATGATGGGAATCTGCACGCTGCTCATGTTCGACCTGGTCCGCTCCATGTGGGGCTTTGCTGAGCCGAATGGCGTAAACGGAATGATCCTCGAAACTCTGCAGGGATTCATTAAATAGCACTTTAAGTGCATTAAAATAAAAAGCCGCAGAGCAAATTCTGCGGCTTTTTTGTTTGGTTTCGTGAAGATCTGCGGTTAATTATGATTTCATACAGGATTGGATTATCTATAACTGGTACATCAATCTGCTTCTCGGATATTGCAAAGCTACGATCCTGATGCGAATCAAAGAGACCCTCGAGAATACGACTCTGAAAGATCTGCAGGTCTTTGCAGTCCTGCAAATGATTTTCGTGAGTTTAATCTGTCTGGGTTTATTTCATGTAGGCTTTTCGTATCCACAATTAATTTCTCTGTTATTGGTGTCACTGATAGTCGGGATCACAGGACTATTGCATCCCCTGATTATTGTGCCTATTTATCGAGGCTGGATGATCGTTGTCTTTCCGATTGGATTTCTGATTTCTCATCTACTGATGGGCATTGTTTACTTTGGAGTCATTACACCAATCGGAATTTATCGTCGCTTCCGATATCCTGATCCGCTGCAGCGAACGTTTAATCGAGAGGCGACGACTTACTGGGAACCGGTGTCAAAAGCAGATCCGACCGAGAGTTATTTCCGCCAGTTTTGAGGTTTAAATGAGTGAGAATCCGCAGGAACCCGTTAACAAGGAACCAGGCGATTTCGAACGGGCCGCGGCATCAAAACCATTGGGTCTGACCGCCGAATTTCTGCTCTTTCTCAAAGAACACAAAGCCTGGTGGATGGTGCCGATCCTGCTTTCATTAGTCCTGATTGGAGCAGCCGTCTGGATGAGCACCTCGACACTCGCCCCATTTATTTACCCGCTATTTTAAATTGCATAATACCCCGGAGGGGATCGGTTAGTCTGACACGCTCACTAAATTCATTATGCTGCAAATCAACTTGATAATGCACTTCTTATCGAAGTTGATTCATTAAAAAAAAAGACCCCGAAGATATTCGGGGTCTTTGACTCTGCAGGACAGGGATGATTACGATTCAATTGTGATTTCGTTATTAATTGAAGTCGCTCCCCCTTCGACGGCATTTTCAGCAGCGGACTGCTTTTCGGACAGCGTAGAAACGGTTCCCGTTAAGGTCGCCTCACCATTCTCAACACTGACACTCACTTCGTCAGAGTCTACAAACGGACTCCACCAGAATTCACTCTCTATCTCGCGTTCAATATCCGTATCTGAGAGACGAGCGTCATATCCATAATCTTGATAGTAGCCGTCGGTCGTTGTTCCGTCCGCATACCAACTATAGGTGTATGGGTCGTAATCATCGACATACGGATCGTAGAGATACACCGAGGAGTTGTCCTCAACGAGCATATTATTGTCGACGTAGGAAATTCCTTCGATCGCAGAAATAAGACTTTCCGCTTTGTTTTTCTCATACGTCGAGTCAACCGTACCAAACAGATCAGCGACTCCATTCACAACGATCAATGTCACATCGTCTTCTGCAATCCAGATATTTCCTTCGATTGCATTTCGAGCTTTTCTTTCCAGTTGTGCATCAGTTAACTGGTTCTCTGATCGAACTTTCAACCGGTTGTAAACCATTGTCACGCCGCGAGTATTATTCGCGGTCTGTTCGGCTGAGCGTTTGGCCTCCAGATTATCGACGGTTCCTCTTAAAGTGACGCGTCCGTAGACGGAGTCGACCTCAACATTGAAAGAGCTTACTCGAGGATCATAAAACAAGGCATTATCAACAGCACTGATGATCTCCTGGTCGTTAAGATCTTCAGACTCATTTTCCTGATCTTCAGGTTGATTGACCGATTGGCTGACGATCAAATCAGAAGACTTGACATCAGAAACGCCATTCACCCAGGCATAAGTTTCAGCGCGATCCTTTTCAGTGGAACTACTAACGACTCCATTCAATGTCACGACACCATCGTTCACATTCACATCGATCATTAAAGGAGAATTGATAAAGACACTCCACTCCAGCGCCTTTTCAATTTCCGCAGCGATTTCTGTGTCCGCACGATCCCGCGTATAATTGACGGAAATATTGTTTTCGAGTTGAGTAACTCCACGCACACTTTTAGCCACTTTGGCGGCTAGTTCCTTTTCCTGCCACGATTCGACGTCTCCCGACAATGTGACTTCGCCTTGCCTGGTGACATCGACATCAATCTCAAAGGCATCCGTTGCAGAATCTGCAATCAAAGCCGCTTCGATGTCTGCCTGAATCAGATTGGCTTTTCGCTGATCAGAGGGATTGACATCCACTGTATTCACGACCGACATGACTCCCTTAACCGTTCCCGCCAGACGTGCGGCTCGCTCTTTGGCCAGCAGATTATCGACCGAACCTGCCAGAGTCACAATTCCGTCCTCGACAGTGACATCAATATTGGTCGAAAACACAGCCGTGTCGAATAACAGTTCATCTTCAACTTGATCTGCAATAGTCTGATCACTCATTTCCGGTTCTGCAATGACATGACCGGGACTGGCGGCCAATAAGAATCCAGTCAGTAGCAACATTCCGACGAAATACTTAAATGATTCTGAACCTCTCATCGTTGTCTCCTTTCAATTTTCTTCTAAAGAATTTCAGGGATCGAATGACTGAGCGGGACTTCGTAATGTTTGCGACAATTCACTAAAATGTGTCGTCGAACCATATAGCAGTGTTTTTTTATTAAACAGGAGACTGGCAGTGCCAGCCTTCATTATTTCGAACAGTTTTGCTAGCAGTTACTCGAACAAACTTTAACAGTCTGGAGTTATTGTCCCGCGTATATTGCCGGTATATTTGACCATCACCTGGAGCCCGGCAATGTATGAGTGGAAGCAACGACCTGATGCGTAACCGTTCTTCAACACCCAAATATAGCTCGACAGGAAACAGGAGCATTTCTAAATGAATGTTCCGCATTTCAACATGAAAAAGAGTGAATGACATTCTCAATTTAGGATAGCGAAACTTATTGAGAAGTGCTCTATCTCTAAATTAAAGGCCGCTAATAATTCTTCAAGACCGGACTTTTGAATTAAAACAAATTTCTGCAATAAAAAAATCACACAAGCGAATTAAGTCCACTTGTGTGATTTCAGAATTGGAATTCAAATCAATTACGGTCGAGCACTACTGATTTCCGCGTTAAGGACCTTCTCGATCTGATCGCGGGTTTCCCGCAAATGAGCTATCGAGTACGGGCTGAGCTTCGCATTCGCCTCTTCCAGACCATCGAGTCGATCAAACAGATCCTGCAGGTGCAATCGTGCCAAACTCTTTGCGTCAGCGGGAGCAGCGGTCGTTCCCAATGCAATACCGGAGAGTTGAGTCAGATAAGCCCGCTGCAGATTTCGTCGAAGGGTTGAAATTTCAATCGGCTCATTCGGATTGATCTCATTCGGAACTTCCGACCAGATCGCAGTCGTCAATGAATCGAAAATGACAGGCAAAGTCAGAACTTTCTGATCTTTCTCGGCATGCAATTCGATTTCCTGAACTCGCTTGAGAGTCTGCTCGTGCAAAAGCGATGTCAGAGCCATCCGTTGAATGCTAAGCACGCGATCATTGATTGGATACAGATAGTTCGGGGTCGATTCATAGCCGTCCGTCAAATGCTCGGGAGCCAGTTTTCTTAACAACTCCGGCGAGAAGTTGAACGCAGAATCCGCAAAAATTTCTCGACTCAGTAAATCGAGTGCCTGCTGATGCTTTTCCAGCGGAATTGGCTGCATGGCAGGCCGTTCGTTGGGATCCCCCTTGTGATCGCGGGCAGTATAAGCTCCGCCGGCATATTGAGCAGCCAGTTGTGTCGCCAGAGAAATTTCACCGAGCAGCAGCGTGAATGTCTCGCGAGCCCGTTGATAGCCATCGCCCTCTTCGACAACGCGGTCGACGAGACCGTCAATCGATTTTTTCATGAACGCAATCCGCTGTTCGGAGTAATCGAGCGGATCGCCCAGGTCGAACAGGTTGATGCGAGGATCGGGATTGCCAGCCATGTCTTCATCGGTTGCATAAATCAGATCATGCTCAGGAGCCTTCTTGGCAATTTTGTTCAACTCCTCCTCTTCACTTCCCGAAATCGGTTTGTAAGCATACTCGATCGCCCAATAATCGTAGGGGCCGATTGTCGTGGTGAAATAATCGCCCTGCTTGGCGGGATCGAGTGCAAAGTTCGCAGGGGCGTAATCCATCACCGAGCCAATCATCCCCTTCTTCCGGGTGATTTCCGGATTGTTGATTTCCTCAAGACTTAGCATCGTACTAGCCTTAAAGTTATGTCGCAGACCTAGAGTATGTCCGATTTCGTGCATCACGACTTCTTTAATCGCCTGACCGATGAACTCCTCAGGTACTTTTCCGCCAGGAGCCAGTCCATTGATAGCCATTACACTCGACATCAACCCCAGTTGACGCTGAATCCCTGGTCCCATCATGCAGCAGTTACAGCCGCCTGTGGAATGGACCCAGGTTGGTTGTCGAGGGAATTGCTGATTCAATGAATGCTGGGGATGCTCGGCAATCAACTCTTTGTAGAGTTTGAGCATCTCATCGTATTCTGCCTGACGTCCTTCAATCTCGGGAACTTCAGCGGCGAATAATTTCATGAAAGCCTGTCGTTCGCCGCGGGCGAGCAACTCCAGCCCCTGCGGAATGCCGACATTCTTCACATAATCCTGACGGTGATAACGAACCATACTTTCATCGAAGACGATATCGGCATCAATAATCTGCCCCGTTTTCGGATTCGTCCGGCTCGGTCCCATCGCAAAACTGGAAGCGGTCGTGATCCAGCGGAACGTGTTATATCGAATATCTTCCGGCTCAAAATCATCGCTTGACTGCTGATCGCGACATTGAATTGCATCAATAAAACCCACTTTCTCGAAGGCTTTATTCCATTCCAGAATCCCTTCACGAACGTAAGGCCGATAAGTTCGGGGAACCGACTTTTCAATCCAGAAAATGATCGGCTGCTTCGGTGCAGACAGTTCCGCACTCGCATTTTCTTTTTCCAGGTGCCAGCGATTGATGTAACGCACCTTGGCTGACTCATCGACATCTTTGGAGAAATCGTTCACGGTACTCAGGAAATAACCGATGCGATCATCGGCCAGTCGCGGTTTGTAGCCGTTGCTGGGCAGCTTCGACAAACTATAATGCAGCACGATTTGTGTACCACGAGGATCGGGAACGGCCGAATCGGATCCGAACACAGTCGTGTATTTGTTACTTGAGGCAAAGACTGCAGCGACCTGGATTTCGATGTTCTCAGGATAGGCCTTCACTTTGAACCAGGTGCTGCGGGCGCGATCAGGATTGACGCCGATACCAGCCAGATCGACCATGAACAGGTCGGCAGCATCAATTAGGACCGAGGAACCTCCACTTTTTTCACTCTTGATGGGGAGGGCTCGAATGATACTGTCATTATATGAGGTTTTGACGGCATCAGCCTGAGGTGAACCGGCACTGGCTTTGAATTTGATATTTCTTCGCACAAGATGAATGCGATCGGCACTGCGGCGGAAACTGACCAGCCACTGATCGCCAAAGTTGAGAGTATCGCCCCCCAGATACATCCGCCCTGCACCGCTCGCAATGGAAATCGGCAAAATAAATTCGGTGTCGTAATTCGACTTCGAAATTTCCAAAAACAGCTGCTGGTCCTTTTCGTTGTAATGCAACGGAAACAGCCCTGGCAACGTGGTCGATCCTTTGGTCACTTCCTCCCAGGCTGGGTACTCTTTAGCCTCGACAGTTTGTACAACTCCAACCAGCATCGCTGTGAGCACGAATCCCAGGCCAGCCAGCGAAGCCAGGCCGAGACGTTCTTTGCGAATCATTTGCATGATAGCTCCTGTAATTCCCCTGAATGATGCAGGGAAACATTGTTCCAGTCACAATAAAGCGAAGTCGATTCCACGACGACCTCTTGAATCCTTTCCGACCAACGCATCTGCCTGTAAGCACTTAGGCAGACTGGCCACTATAAAGATAGGAACGCGACTGGGCAAAATCAATAAGCAGTTTGGAATCTGACGAAACTCGGGCCAGAGAATAAAGGGTGTATCTGAACATAGTTCAATGCGAATCTACCCCGCGACGAGTGACGGATGATGGGTGGCTGGGGTCGTAGCGCAGTGAAGCCCCCAGTTTTATTGATGATCAATCAAGAAAAATCTCTTCGTACCTTTGTGTCTTCATTGTCTAAAAAATCATGACAAACTCTCAACACCCTCTTCAACTTGACGTCTTGGCGGTTCAATTCCTTTAACCGATTATCTCTACCGCATTTGCAACGGATCAACATCAAGGGCGTATTCGATCATCGTCTGTTTATCGAACTGCTTGCGGCACTTTTCGATCAATGCACAGAGTGCAGTGTGTGAAGTGCTGGTAATCAATATCTGATAACGATAGAAATCCTTATGTCGCGCCAGTGGGGCGGGAGCAGGACCAAGGATGCGGTATTTGTCGGGCAGCGTATCTGCATGTTTTTGCAACTCTTCGACCATTTCGAGTCCGGCTGTGTCAAGGAGCGGTTCATCTTTGGCGCGGAGGATAATGCGCAGCAAAGCCGCTTGCGGCGGCATTTTGCGTTCTTGGCGATGTCCCAGTTCGCGGTTTGCAAAGCCGATGAAATCGTGCTCGGCTGCAAAGCGGATCGCCTCGGCATCCGGCTGCATCGTCTGCACAAGCACTCGTCCACCCCGTGAACTTCTTCCTGTGCGGCCTGCCACCTGGGAAATCAGTTGAAAGGTTCGCTCCGAGGCCCGGAAGTCAATCTGATGCAAAGCGGTATCGGCATCGACAACGCCCACCAGAGTGACATTCGGAAAGTCGAGCCCTTTGGCAATCATCTGGGTGCCGAGGAGGATCGAGACTTCGCCGTGTCGGAATCGTTCGAGAGCCTCATCGTGACTCCCCGGCTTCCGCATCGAATCGCTATCCATACGTAATACAGTAACTCCCGGAAACTTGCTCCGAACTTCTTCTTCGAGACGCTGCGTTCCCGCCCCGAAATGCCGCAAGCCGGGCTTCTTACAACTGGGGCATTGACCGGGCATTGCTGTTGTGTAGTCACAAGTATGGCAGACACAGAGCTTGCGGTCCTTGTGCCAGGTCAGACTGGTATCGCAATGGGGACAACTCAACTTCTCTCCACAGGAGCGACACCATAACACGGGGGAAAATCCCCGCAGGTTGAAGAACAAAATGATTTGCCCATCGTTCTTGAGAGTTTGATCAATCGCGTTTTTGAGTGCCCGTCCGATATTGTGTCCCCGTTTGATGAGCGGATCGTTCATGGTGTCGACAGTCACGACCGGAGGCATCGGTAATTCTTCGATTCGTTTCGGCATGCTGATCAGCTGATAACTTTTCTGCTTCGCCAACCACCAGGATTCCAGCATCGGCGTAGCCGTTCCGAGAACGAGCGGAATCCCCTCCATCGCTGCTCGTTTACGGGCCACTTCGCGGGCGTGATATCGCGGCACCGTTTCCTGCTTGAATGTCGTTTCGTGTTCTTCATCGATGACGATCAGACCGA
>TARA_R100000789_G_scaffold100588_2_pt1 | contig 25137 bp, 22 predicted proteins | sample TARA_R100000789 | Tara Oceans TARA_R100000789 (sample SAMEA2623403) | marine metagenome | biome: marine biome (ENVO:00000447); feature: mesopelagic zone (ENVO:00000213); material: "saline water (ENVO:00002010), including plankton (ENVO:xxxxxxxx)" | depth 450 m
AGGTCATCTCCGAGGCTGGTCAGGACGAATATTTTCTGCATCGCACGGGGCATAGTCTCGGTCAGGAAGTTCACAGCAACGGTGCTCATCTGGACGATTACGAAATGCACGAAGAACGACTCCTGATTCCCGGAGCCCTGTTTACAATCGAACCTGGATTGTATCTCGACAATTTCGGTCTTCGCAGTGAGGTCGATGTCTTTATTGATCGTGCATCCAACGTGCATGTGACCGGTGGTCCTGTGCAAACTGAGATTGAAATTATCGGTTGAGTTTCTCATTGATCAATGAGATTCTGGGGTGTGCCACTGGCTTCGCCGCTACAAGTTGAGTCCAATACAGAAGCTACAACGCACTGGCAGAGCCAGAGCCACCCTCATTATCAATTGAACCAAAGCACTATTGATTTATTTGTTTACTCACTGGAGTGATCGACCACAAAACGCTATTTTGAACTTGAATAGCAGGAAACAGGTCTTCTTGAGTGGGAACAGGCGTCATGTCGGATGTAATTAAAATTGGAGTTCATGGGGCTGCAGGCCGCATGGGGCGGATGATTGTCAAAGCGGCTCAAACCGGAGATCAACAGCGGGTTACTCTGGCACTCGATTCTCCGTCCTCCCCTTCTCTGGGAAAAGATGCTGGCGAATTGGCTGGCGTTGGACATCTCAATGTCCCGCTCACTCGTGCAGACGAATTGTTCGATGCTCCGGATGTCATCATCGATTTCTCTGTTCCTGAAGCCTGCGTGGAGATTGCGAAGATCTGTGGCGAACGACAAATTCCGCTGCTGGTGGCGACAACGGGTTTAAACGACGCACAGAAAGAAGAAGTCCTATCTGCCAGTCAGACGACAGCACTTTTAATTGCGCCTAATACGAGCACGGCTGTGAACCTGGGAATGAAACTCGTGCGGGAAGCAGCACGGGCGTTGAAGGATTTGTCGGACGGTGTCGATGTCGAAATCGTCGAACGGCACCATCGCTACAAAGAAGATGCACCCAGCGGCACGGCTCTCAAGTTTGGGGAGATAGTTGCAGAAGAACTCGGACAAACCGATCACATTCACGGTCGACATGGACGCACCGGTCAACGGAAGCAGACAGAAATCGGGTATCATGCATTGCGAACTGGTGACAATGTCGGCGAGCACTGTATTGTGTTCGGATTGCTCGGAGAAACCTTGGAAGTCAATGTCCGCGGTCACAATCGGGACAGCTACGCAGTCGGAGCCGTCAATGCGGCTCGGTTTCTCTCACGGCAAAAACCGGGACTTTACACAATGGATGATGTTCTCGGCTTCTAGACCATTTTCAAATGGTTTCTGCAGTCGCCCGGACACTAAATGGACCGAAAACGCTGTGTATGCTCCTGCCGAACGCTGCAGGTAATTTTGAATTTGCTCTAAGAAATGCATAACAAAAGGGGAGCTGTGTCATTTAAGACTCGGCTCCCATGACTATCAATAGCCAATCATATTATTCTTCTGCGAGTGGGGCATCCGGGCGATAAATCCATTGAGGATCGCCCTGGAATCGGAATTCGGGAGATTCGGGATCGAATTGATCACCCGGTCGCCAGAATTCCTGCTTGATTGTCTTGCGCTCCAGAATTGGCTCGCCATCTGGGCCGTCAACGGTACGGTAACCATTTGAAAATCCAGACATGTAGACGGTGAATCGATCGACAGCCGGGTCTATGCCTGGGAAAATAGCGACACCAAATAAAGCATTCTGGTCATTCGGTTCCTCTTCTGTGGCTGGGGGAACAGGTCCGACAATGGTGATGGAATTTTTGAACTTGCGACGCTCTTTCTGATTAATCGCTTCCTGAACGTGCGGCAGGACTTGATCGGTCACGGCTCGTTTCTCAGGAGTGTCCTCAGTAACGAGGGTAAATTCAGGAATGAAATACGGAGGACTTGGCTCAGGATCAATCAGATTCTGAGGTTCCGTTTCTCGAACACTCGGGGCAGTCATTGGACGGTTGATGGCTCGATAACAGAGATAGATGTACATCTTCGGTTCTAATTCACCGGTTTGGGGATTAGGAGTATCAACCCAAATCAGCCGCAAGGGCTTCATGTCGACTTCCATCACAATCAAGGATTTTTGCCGGCTACGCTCATTCCCCTGGGTTTCGGAACGTACTTTCCTGGAGAAGCCTTCGTCTCCCTGAGCATGCAGGTTAGTACTGCTGCTTAAAGAAACTAATGCGGCCAGTGCAAAAATTGACAGAAATCTCATGAGTATCCTCAATCGTCAAGTCAGAGAGTTACTACTCTGAACACGAAAAATCGTTGGTTGTGATATTATAAATTATCAAGACTGACAACGTCTGGTCAATATGTGGATCTCACATCTGTCCATAGAAGCCCTTCGAGAGATATTATTTGTCCGATTATACAGGCATGAAGTGATTTAATTCCGAATTTAATCAAATCGTCCGTAACTTCAGTCACTTAATTCTGATCGGCATTTGTGAGTTGTTTTTCAATCGAATCGGCGGTTTCGGCGACTACTCGCACACTTTTGCGGACTTCTTCCGGATCAACCGTTCCACGCGGATAAGTGTCCACCATCACAAAATGAGAGACACCATCAATTTCCCGGATCGCCAGGCCACCGTGCGATAAATCGGAATTTAACCGTAATGCCGTTTCGTAGTAAGATGCCGTCGCGGGGCAGCAAATGCTGTATATGAGCAACAGTTTTTCATCATTTCGGTGATCACTGCTCTCCACGAAGACGCGTTGCTTGCGACCATCGGGTAACTGAACCATCAAACGATATTTGTCATCACAGCGGATCCACGACACGGAAGAATCGTGCCCGAGAGCTTCAGTAAGGATCGAATCGACATCTCGCATCTGTCCGAGAATGGAGGAGACCAGATGCCAGGCAGCGGTACCATTCGTTGGTCGCGACAGTGAATCTTTCGACATCATTGATGTCACACACTCTGCCACATTGAGTGGGATTTCCGGCTGAAGTCTCCGCAAATCGTGTGGCTTGGCCATCAAAATTCGGTGAACAATTTCTGAACGGGATCTTCCATTGTAAGGCAACTTTCCCGTTAACAGGTAATAGAGGGAAATTCCCAACGCGTAAACATCGCTTGAGGTAGTATGTTCCCCTGTTTGCAATACTTCAGGGGCCAGATAGGGTAACGTGCCGATAATCTGCCCCTGGGGAAGATTATCGGGAAGATCGTTTCTGCGGGCTAAACCGAAATCGGCCAGCTTTGCCTGTCCCCGACTGCAAACAAGAATGTTGTCTGGTTTAATGTCGCGATGCAGAATTCCATGTCGATGTGCAAAATCGACTCCACTGCCAATCGAGGAAATCCACTGCAGCGCCTTCAGAATGGGAATGGCTCCCTGCTGTTTGATATAGTTCCTGAGTGATCCCCCCGAGACCAGTTCCATTTCTATATAATAACGGCCAGCTTCCTGACCAACGGCATGAACTGTTACGATATGGGGATGAATAAGCTTAGCAGCAGAGCGTCCTTCCTGAAGTGTTGCCAGCCAGTTCGGATGTAAACTTTGACTTGCTGAAGGAGAACTGATCTTCAAAGCACACGGGCGCCCCAACTGGCTGTGATGGGCCAGGTAGACACGTCCCATGCCTCCATGCCCCAGTAAAGCATCGCAGCGATATCGGGAAAAGCGTCGTCCGATCACTTGATCACAGGCATCATCATCGTGATGTAACTCTGCCGGCTGCAGGTTAACGTGATCGGAAGGGCGATGAGAATCCCAGAACGGGGCTTCCAGTTCCTGACTGCGATCCATCGTCATCTGAAGTTGATCTGGCATCGAATCATTTTGAATAATTGTCGATTCCATGTCAGAAGAATTCTCCTGAATACTTGGCAATGGTTCCATAATCGACCAATAATGAAAGAGCCGCAGATTTATCATTGCTGAACACAATGGCTGATGAATATCTGTTATCCTATCATAATACCAGATCGACCCTGTAGGATAAAATGTCCGACTGGAAGATTTTCTCTGGAGAATGCAATGAGTTACAGATTACTTACATTATCTGCGATTACCGTTTTATTACTGATCTTCACTTCAGATGCGGTGGCACAACCCCTCACAGTGCAACAACCCGTGGTTTCACAGTTTTCGGTCAACAGTACCGTCAGTGTTCCGGATCGAGGTTCGACTCATCTGGGAAGCCTTAGCACTGCTCGCGATTCGCGTTTTCATTCCCGGACCTGGCCACGGGGATCCAGCACTTCTCGATCATTGACGCATCAATCCGTTTCGGTTTCTGCCCACATCCATAATTTCGAGGAAATGGACGAACTGTTGCTACAGCAAGGCAAACAGAGTTTGCCATTGCCGTTAGAAAGTGAACTACCTTCCAATCTGCATTTTCGCAGTTTTCGTCAGACAGCTGATGTGAATCCCGTTCATCGAAAAGTGCGGTCATCTGCTCCGATAACGAATTCTCAAACGACGACTTACTCCTCCAGCCTGGCGGAGATTTACTATGAAAAAGCGGTGCAGGCAATTGCAGACGATAATCCCCGTTTGGCGAAAATCTATTTTCAACTGGCAGCTGACCGCGGATCGGCTCCTGCTCAGACTCAATTGAATAATCTTCGTTGAACAGGGTTCGAGTACGCATACTTAGAAATTATTGAACCGCCAAGACGCCAAGATCAGCAAGGATTTTCTTGAGATATCATAATTTGAGAGAATTGAGACACATATTTTTTGACGTGGAATCAATTTCGAACCGCAGATGGACGCAGATAAACGCGGATGATTAAAATCTACGTTTATCCGCGTTCATCTGCGGTTCTATTAACTTAATAGTCATGTGATTATTCTGTACAAGGTTCTCGTTATCAAAAAAAGTACGGTAAATCACACGTTCATAGTTTACTTCACTCAATGAAATCCAAATCGCTTTGCAACACTTCCTCCAGAATCTGGTCTCCATTTTCATTTATATTGTATTCTTTCTGAGCCTTTATCGCTGGGCGAAGTGGGCGCGGATTGGTTTTTCGAGTGTGGAAAACTCGACGCCGCTTTGTTTTCAGCGAAACCCAGAAACTCGCAGTCCTGTTCCAGCCGCTCCAATCTGGCTGGCGATCTTCTGGGTGGCACTGCAGGTTAGTTCGAATCTCCTGTCGACTTCAACGGAAGGTCCTCAGAGCTCCTTCCCGAATTATTCGGGGTTATTCATGCTGACCACTCTGCTTCCAGCTTGTATTGGCAGCCTGCTGATCTTTCTCTGGAAAGTATCCCCTCAAGCAGGCAAAATTACGGACTACTTCCGAAGTGAATCGATCCTGCTGGAGTTAAAGTCAGGATTTCAATTGTTCGTGATGGCATTCGCTCCCACGTTCCTGCTGCTATTACTTTCACTTTTGTGGAAAACACCTGAAACACAGCACGTCCTATTGAAAATGCTCCATCAACAGAGCGATCCTCTGCTCCTATGCTTGATTGGATTCGGAGCCGTTGTTGTGGCTCCATTGTTTGAAGAGTTGCTGTTTCGGATTCTGTTGCTCAATGGCTTCCTCGAAAAACTACGAACCCTGGGATATTCGGAACAAAATCGAAAACGGGTGGCTGTTCTTGTGATATCTATCATCTTTTGCCTGGGTCATGGAAAATATGATGCCTTACAGTTGATGCCATTGGCGTTGTGCCTGGCCTGGAGTCAAATACAACGTAAGAGTTACTGGAGCGTGGTTTTGGCCCATGCGTTTTTTAATGCGTCGATGTTAATGCTGATGCTAGCATCTTCAGGTGCTGAGGTTGATTGAAAGATGATCAAACTCGTTGAATACATACACAAAAAAAGGCCCTCATTTTACTGAGGGCCTTTTTTAAGTTTAGTTGAAATCACAGATGACTATGCGGCTGCGGAATCTCCGATGGCGACAATTTCCTGTTCGCCGCGGACCATTTCCGGGGTGATCAGATACTTCTTGCCGTGCCCCTGGTCTGGTAGATCGTAAAGCAGGTCGAAGACAACTCCTTCAAGGACAGATCGCAGGCTTCGAGCACCGGTTTCGCGTTGGGCGGCTTTGTGAGCAATCGCCTGCAGAGCTTCGTCGGTAAAGTCGAGAGTTGCATCTTCCATGGAGAAGAGTTTCTGATATTGCTTCACAATTGAATTTTTCGGTTCAACCAGAATCTTGACCAGATCTTTTTCGACCAGTGGAGACAGTGTGCTAAGCAATGGCAAGCGTCCGAGCAGTTCTGGAATCAAGCCGAATTCCAGAATGTCGTCGACTTCTGCCTGAGCCAGCAACGCATCCCGCTGAGCTTCCTGATTTTCCACAGAGGAAGAATTGAAGCCGATCATCTTACGTCCGAGACGTTTGGCGATGATATCTTCGAGTCCGACAAATGTACCGCCGCAGATGAACAGAATATTGGTCGTGTCGACCTGAATATATTGCTGTTCAGGATGCTTGCGACCACCCTGTGGTGGAACATTGGCCACAGTTCCTTCGAGCATTTTCAGCAAGGACTGCTGAACACCTTCTCCGGAAACGTCACGAGTAATCGACACGTTTTGACTGGTTTTGCCAATCTTGTCGATTTCATCGATGAAGATGATCCCCCGCTGAGCCGCTTCGATATCGAAATCGGCAGCGTGGAGCAGTTTGAGAAGCAGGTTCTCGACGTCTTCCCCGACATAACCGGCTTCGGTCAGCGTGGTGGCATCACCGATGGCAAACGGGACCTGCAGGTAAGTGGCGAGAGTTTTGGCAAGCAATGTTTTTCCGCATCCGGTGGGTCCGACGAACAGAATGTTCGACTTTTCGATCTGCACATCGGAATCGTCACTGGCGTGGTTCATCAGTCGTTTGTAGTGATTGTGAACGGCGACAGACATCACTTTCTTGGCTCGTTCCTGACCAATCACATATTGATCGAGATGGCCAACGATTTCGCGAGGAGCGGGAACTTTCTTGAACAGAGTTTGTGAGTCGCCGCGGCGTTTGTGTTCCTGTGTTAAAATGGACTGACAAAGATCGATGCAGTTTTCGCAGATGAAGACATCTTCTGGTCCTTCCACAAGTGGACCAACTTCGCGATAGCTCTTTCCACAGAAAGAACAATTCGCGTGCTTCTTGCTACTACTACCCTGTCGTTTACCTGAAGTGAAATCTGTACCGGAGGTCATGGGCTATCCTTACTTGACTGCGATCAAATCGCGTTTGATCGGAAATCGATTCTATCCTGGAGTGGAACTGAGACTGCTGCCTCCGATTCAGAGTTCTCAGTTCACGGTATTTGACCATCGACCATTCTAGTCGGGCGTCTGTTTTCTCTATCCCTGGAGATGGAAACCGTGAGCACTCTCGCGATTTCCGAAATGTCTACCATGCAACCCTCGTGCCAAATCCTGAAAGTTGTAAAAACGATTCTAGGAGAATGTTTTCACTTGGATCTCACGAAACCGATTTTGAATCCTTTCCAGAATCTGGTTTCGTCTGCTCCCTGGTTGATGGACCAGGTTGCAGGCGCGATGCAAGCCGACCTTTGATGGATCGGTATTCTTCGCTCGACAACTCACCCCTTCGTTGCAATTCCGTCATACTGGTCAGCATCTCATGGTCGACGTTCGTAGTATCTTCACTCTCAGAAAGAATGGATCTAACCCACATAATCAGTCCAATCAGCAGACCTATGAAAATGAGCAGCAGGACCCATTGACCAGCGGTAGCTTGTAGTAAATCCGTCAAGTTTCGAGCAGCCAGTAATTCCATCGGGCTCGAGTCCTTTCCAGACATAAAACAAACACAAGAGCAGACTTAACGCAAAGCTTACAAATCGCAGCCTCACTTCGGAGTAGAAATTACCACGATTTTGTCAGTTTTCCCATTATTGCGAGTCCATTCAGGAATTCAATCCCGATTCCGGGAGTTGGTTTGTCAGCATCGAATCATTAGAACCATGGATGGCCCCAGCGCGGCGTAGCTGCAACCAATTACTTACAACGGAAGAAATTAACCGCCAAGACGCCAAGGGAAACAAGAAGTTCTTTGAAAATAATTTTAACCACGAAGACACAAAGGCACGAAGAGATCTGTAACAATTTTGCCTCAAGTTCATCAGCATATTTTTTTATTGATTATCAGAGCGTGTCCCACACTCATTCCTGATCATTAGGAACCGCAGATGGACGCAGATAAACGCGGATGCAAAATATCTGCGTTCATCTGCGGTTCAGTTTGTAGGTTGGGTTAGCGGAACGCGTAACCCAACGCTTCTGACATTAAGTCTTCTCTGTGGTTTCTCAACTCTTGTTGGGTTACGCTTCGCTAACCCAACCTACTTCGCTAACAATCTAATTCGCTAACAATACTGTGTATTTGTTCGCACTTCTCCCCGATTTTTACTTACTACCGACTGATTTCCCGGATCGAATCAGTTTACAATTCGGGGTGGCATTGCAAACAATGGAGCTGAACAAGGATTATTGAAACTCAACAGGCACAATTATGGATTTTGAACAGAGACTACAAAAAGCGATTGACCGTGGTAAACGAACAAAGGAGCAGGTTCAACAGACGCAATCGGCCCAAGCCACGACTGAAGAGGAATTCAAAGCCCTGCATTCGTCGGCACGACTGGAACTGACCGACCATATTGAAGCCTGTCTCAGAAAGCTGATCGATCACTTCCCGGGCTTCGAATTTGAAACCATTATCGATGAAACCGGCTGGGGAGCGCGGATTCGCCGGGATGACATTCACATGAAACGGGGTAATGCCGATCGTCTGTACAGTCAGCTCGTGATGCTCATCCGCCCCTTCTCTTCCGGACACCTGATTGATCTACTCGCCAAAGCGACCATCCGGAACAAAGAACTCTTCGCTCGAAATCATTTCCAAAGACTCGTCGAACTCGATCTCGATTCTTTCAGCAACCTGATCGACCTGTGGGTCCTTGAATTCGCGGAAGGCTATTCGGCTCAGGAATAAGCTGCTCTTGTGGGATGACAAATTAAAATAATCTTAACCCGAAGCGTAAGCGAGGGGACGACGTTCAAACAAAAATAGAGTTAAACTTAAGCCAGTAGTTTTTCAAGATCTCAGTTACGAATAATGAGCCACAGATGGCACGTTTCAGCACAGATATATGCATCCGTTGAAATCTGTGTCCATCCGTGGTTGTTTTCATCCGAATGAAATTTTCCCTGCACCAGAGAATCCCATTGCATCATTTATGGAAAAAAGTACGGGGCAATTTGAATTCGGGCAGAACTGGGCAGACTTCTCAAAGCTGATCGACCAGGAGTCCATTGATCAGGCGACCAGCCAGTTGTCGGATCTTCTGGGTGGACAAGACGCCATCGAAGGTCGTTCCTTCCTGGATATTGGTTGTGGCTCCGGCTTGCATGCTTTGGCTGCTAAGCGTCTGGGAGCATCTGAAATCACGGCTATCGATTTCGATCCTCATTCCGTCAGCACGGCTCAAAAAGTCTTTTCCGAAAATGGGATATTCGACAATGCAGAATTTAGGCAAGCGAATATCCTTAATCTTCCCGCCGAAAAGCTCAAAACTTACGACATCGTTTACAGCTGGGGAGTCCTGCATCATACGGGAAGTCTCTGGCGTGCAGTCGAAAACGCCTCATGGCATGTCAAACCCGATGGGATCTTTGCGATTGCCCTGTACGAGAAGACAAGACTTTGTCCACTCTGGGAAATCGAGAAAAGAGTTTATTCTTCTTCTCCCATATTCATCCGACGTTTTCTCGAATGGAGTTACATGGGTGTTTTCTATCTGGCCATGAAATGCCGAGGGAAAAGTTTTCAACAATATATAGACAACTACAACCGCGAACGAGGTATGAACTGGCGAACCGATGTTCGCGACTGGCTCGGAGGCTGGCCATATGAATCGGCCAGCCAGCAGGAAGTCGAGTCATTCGTCAGCCAACTCGGCTTTGAACGACTTCCTCTCGGAAAACCATCCCCTCCTTCAAAGTGGGGATTACTAGGTACAGGCTGCAGCGAATATGTTTTTCGTCGAAAAGCGTCAGATATCAAATAACTTCTAGAATTCTCATTACTATTCAAAATGGCTAAAAAACGGGTTCTCTTCAGTATCGGATCGCTTGGCGGTGGAGGAGCCGAACGGCAGGTCATTCAATATTTGACTCATCTTGATCGAAGTCAGTTTGAACCCGTCTTATATCTGACAAAACGAGAAGGGCCATTTCTGAGTGAAGTTCCTGACGATGTGCCAATCGCTTCGTTTGAAGAGAGAGTGGCTCTGCCTCGCTGGAATTTTCCTGGTGCAATCTATCGGCTTCAGGTACAGGATTTCAGAAAGTTTCTAATCGAACAGCAGATCGATCTTGTCTGTGCGGTCACAATAATGAATGTGCTTGTCGCCGGAGAAGCAATCAAGTCTGTCAACAGGCCCTGGCTGGCGGTCAGCATGGCTGATCTTCGTAATGAACTCAAACGCGAACTGGGGCGATTTTCTACGATTAAGCATCACAAACTCTCCCGGGCGTTTCGGGCAGCCGACCGCGTGATTGCTGTCTCGACTGGTGATCGAGAAGGTTTATTCGCCTGTCACCAAGTCGATCCTGAAAAAACATTCATTGTTCCCAATTCTGTCGACATCGAACGTGTCGAAACTCTGGCAAGCGAACTGTCCCCCAATTGGGATCCCCATCAATTCCATATTGTATTGGCTGGTCGATTAACTCACCAGAAAGGGCATCGATTTCTAATTGAAGCAATAGATCAAATCGTTCACCAGCAGGACTTGAAACAAGTCCAACTTCATCTGCTCGGACAGGGAGAACTGGGATCAGAACTCAAAGAGCTGGTTCGGGCTCTAAATCTGGAAGATCACATTGAATTCGCAGGCTTCATCAATAACCCCTTCCCTATCCTTAAGGCGGCTGACCTGTTCTGTCTGCCTTCTCTCTATGAAGGTATGCCTTTAATCCTGCTCGAAGCCATGGCCTGTGGAGTGCCGATTGTTGCAACAGATTGCCCAAGTGGCCCTAGGGAACTTCTTGAGGATGGTAAATATGGCAAGTTAGTCACACCTGAGAATTCAGGAGAATTAGCCAGTGCTATAACGAAGGCCATTGAGAATTCAGCTTGGCGAGAAGAAGTTTCACGATCAGCGAAAGAACATGTCGCTGAAAAATACGAGTCTAACGTCACTGTTCATCAACTGGAAAACCATTTACTGGAAATCGCACATTCTGAAGGGTAGTCGTTCAGCTGAAAATGCGATAACTTGTACTCCATGTGTTCACACAAAATTGAATTGATGGAGTAAATGACAATGCGACACGGGCTTGGACTGTTTCTTCTCACCTGCCTCATTTTCACCAGTTGTTTAACTGGCAATTTTTCTCAGGTTATAGCCGAGGAAAATAAAAACTCCCGACCGAACTTGTTGATCATTCAAACGGACGAACATCACTACGGCACCCTGGGATGCTACGGCAGCACGATGTTTGCTGGAGAAGGTTCGCTGACTCCGAATCTGGATCGCATCGCGGCTGAGGGTGCGATTGCGACGAGTTTTTACGCCACCACTCCAGTCTGCTCCCCTTCCCGTTCGAGTCTGATGTCGGGCCGTTATCCCCAGTCAACTCCTGTGGAACAGAATGACATTGCCATGAGTGGGCAAATTACAACATTTGCCGATGTTCTCAAGAACGCAGGTTATTCAACAGGCTATTCTGGCAAATGGCATCTGGATGGAAATGGCAAACCCGACTGGGCCCCGACTCGCAATTTTGGCTGGAGCGATAATCGCTACATGTTCAATCGGGGGCACTGGAAAAAACTGGTACTTAACGAAGATGGTCCAGCTGTCGGTTCGAAAAATAATCGTGGGCAATTGAATTACAATCTCGACGGAGCCGACGAAAAAACATTTACGACGGACTGGTTGATCGATCGCACACTTGAATTCATCGAGGAAAATGCGGATCAGTCATTCTGCTATATGGTCAGCCTGCCCGATCCCCATGGACCGAATTCCGTTCGTGCTCCTTACGACACGATGTACTCCGAGAAAGATGTTGTCATACCGGAATCTCTCAAAAAGAATCGCAGTCAGATTCCGATGTGGGGACAGCCGGAACGGAATGTGAATGAGTATACTCTGAAAAAAACCATGCCGGAGTATTTTGGAATGGTGAAGTGTATCGACGATAATATCGGGCGATTACTCAAACGACTCGAAGAGAAAGAACTGCTCGATAATACAATCGTAATTTTCACTTCCGATCATGGCGATCTTTGCGGCGAGCATGGAAAATTGAATAAGGGGAATCCTTATGAAGGTTCTGCTCGTGTGCCGTTTTTAATTCGATATCCGTCAGCAATCCCAGCCGGGACAAAAGTCGATATCGCTCTCTCGTGCGTCGATTTCTTTCCGACGATTCTCAAGCTGATGAATGTCGAAGCCACTGTTGAAACCGCTGGTCGTGACGCTTCGGCATGGTTGCAGGGGAAAAAGCCAGAGGACTGGGAAGATGTCGCTTTTCTTCGCAGCACCCGATCAAACCCACTGTGGTTATGTGCGGTGAGTGATCAATATAAGCTCGTTTATTCATCCTATGATCGCCCGTGGCTTTTCGATTTGTCAGAGGACCCCAATGAACTCAATAATCGTTTTAATGATCCCGCCTATGCGAAAATCAAAGTTGAATTATCCAAAGCGTTAAAAAATTACGGCGAGACTCACGACGATTCCTATCTCAACAATTCCCGCATCCGCTATTACCTCTTGCAGAATTCGAAGTCCCCGGAAATCGCCAGGCTCGAATTTCGACTCGGTGAAAAAGAAGCAGGGCCGAATCTTGTCGCCAAGTCATTACCAAATTTACCGAACGATCGAATTTACCTTCATCAGGAACCCGTTCTTGAAAATGAGCATATCGCAGGAGCAACAAAATCGAATCAGGACGTCGGCGATGCCATTGAAGTGACATTCACAAAAGAAGGTGCGGAGATCATGCAAAAAGTCACTGCAGAGAATAATGGAAAACGGCTGGCCATTCTGGTGGATGACAAACTGATCATGGCTCCTTATATTCGCAGTGAAATCAGTTCTAAAGCTCTTATAACAGGGACGTTTACCAATGCAGAAATTGAACGTCTTCTCTTTTCCCTGAATGCCCCTGCAGAATAGTCATGTTGCAGGGCTCAATTCCGATACTCGTTTGAGTCCTGGCTCCAGAATCGATAAAACAAGAATATCGTTCCTTCACACCGATGATTATCAAACCAAGAATAGAAAAACCGAAAGGTTAAACAAGGAAATACAATGAAAGCGCCCATTCGAGTCGCAGTTACTGGAGCAGCAGGTCAAATTGGTTATGCGATGATTTTTCGCCTGGCCAGCGGAGAAGTATTTGGCCCCGATCAACCTGTCATCCTGCACCTGATTGAACTTCCCCAGGCACTCTCTGCCCTGGATGGCGTGCATATGGAGCTGGACGACTGTGCCTTCCCGACACTCGCAGGAGTCGTCAAACAGTCGAGTGACGATCTCGAAGCTGGTTTCGCGGATTGCAACTGGGTCCTCTGTGTGGGAAGTGTACCCCGAAAAGCGGGTATGGAACGCGGCGATCTGGTCCGTATCAATGGGCCAATTTTCACGAATACCGGTAAGGCGATTCAGGCAGCTGCTTCCAAAGATGTTCGCGTACTCGTTGTTGGAAATCCCTGCAATACAAACTGCCTGATCACGATGGCCAATGCTCCTGACATTCCGCGCGATCGTTTCTTTGCAATGACTCGTCTCGACCAGAACCGAGCCGCTTCGCAGTTGGCTCAGAAAGCTGGAGAACCGGTTTCTTCTGTGAAGAATGTTGCAATCTGGGGAAATCACTCGGCGACTCAATATCCTGACTTCTATCATGCGACCATCAACGGAAAATCAGCCACCGATGTCATTACCGATACTGACTGGTTGCAGAAGGATTTCATCGAAACCGTACAAAAACGTGGAGCAGCGGTCATCAGTGCTCGGGGAGCCTCCAGTGCCGCTTCTGCTGCCAATGCTGCATTGGATACAGTCAAAAGCGTGATTCGTCCAACAGCCGAAGGCGATTGCTGCAGCGTAGCCGTTTGTAGTGATGGCAGTTACGGGATCGATGAAGGTCTCATTTTTGGATACCCGATATCCAGCGACGGATCCAAATGGGAAATCCTCAAGGGCTGGGATCACAATGAGTTTGCTCAGGAAAAAATCCAGGCAACCCTGCAGGAACTTTGTGATGAACGGGATGCTGTTCGAGATCTTCTGTAATTTCTCACGCAATTATCTCTGAATTGCCTGGGTATACCCAATCTGAACAAACTGTCGGATGAAATTTCGTTCACAATTTCATTCGACAGGTTTCGATTTCGAGGCTGCGATTGCGAAATCCTGCTCGTCCGTTACTATTTTCAGGACAAGATATACTGTGTGTTGACTGATCGATACTTTCATCAGCTACACATGTGGGAAAAACTTGAAACTCACTCTCAGAGTATTTCAATTTTTAATGATCTCGATTTGCAATTGGATTGATGATTTGGTCTTAAGCCTGCTTCAAACTCTGCAAAACCTGTCAGGAAATGCTCCAGTCCGATGGAAAATGAATTGGCTATGCCGGCAAAACGTAAGAAATTAGCCTCCGGGGCAAAAGTTCGACTGAAAGCAGGATCTACGATTCCCGAAGTTCCACCGGTCAATGCCGACCAGTGGACCGGAGTTGTGATTGAGGCTAAAGGCCGTGGTGATGCTCTACAGTATATCGTCGAATGGGACGAAGAAACCGAGCAACGGATGCCAGCCGACTTTATCAAGGCCTGTGAAGAGACCGGCTTATTCTATAAAATGGCCTGTCTGCCCCATCAGGATGTTGAAGCCTGCGAATGATGGTTGAGCAGATGATGTTTCTGCATCCTCCTCATACGCAAAATAGAATTCGGATCGAACTATGAACGACACCACCCAACTCGACTCTGTGCATCATTTGGCTATCTCTGTCGAAAATATTGCCGAAGCCGTCGAATGGTACACCACCCAATTCCGTTGTGAAATTGCCTATCAGGATGAAACCTGGGCGATGCTACAGTTCGCAAATCTGCAAATGGCTCTCGTGATTCCCGGCCAGCATCCACCACACATTGGCTTTGCCATTCCCGACGCCGAAAAATACGGCGAACTCAAACTGCACCGCGACGGCACCCGCTCCGTCTACACCGCAGACCCCTTCGGCAACATCGTCGAAATGCTCGACGACCAATCCATCTAGCGAGCGTTCCGCTCGACCGGGGGCAGTCGCTTGGGCGCCAAATTTTTAAGTACGCTCTGTTTGCTCCTGCAGTTCGTTGAGTGTTGAATATGGAGGAAGCATCTCAAACTTCGTCGAATTTTTTCAGATGAAAATCGATGACCAGTGGCAGGTGGTCTGAAGCAGCCTTGGTGAGTTTTCGTTTCACGAGCCGTGCTTCATTCACGTAAAGCTTGCCTTTGACAAAGGCTTTATCGAGAGCGCCCATTGGCAGGTAAGCTGGGAACGAACGAAATTTTCGAATCGGTTTCGTGATTTGTCGAAAGCCCTGACGTTCGAAGGGGCCGCGTGCGAGGGTGTCTCTCCAGTCGTTGTAATCGCCAACGATGATCGTGGGAAGTTGAGCATTGTCTTGATAAACAGCTTGCTGAAAAAAATGTTCAACCTGAGCGTGCCTTTGTTTTTCTGCAAGTCCAAGATGCCAACCAATCAGTAAGAGTGGTCCCTCAGGCGTAACGACGACTGCGACTTGTGCTCCGCGTTTTTTGCGATGATTCAATTTGAGGCAAACATGCTCGACGCCCCGCAACGGGAATCGAGAGAGAATCAGGTTGCCGTAGCCACCGGTTTTAATTTTGTGATTCCATTGGAAATCGTAGCCCGCGTATCCGAAGTGCTCTTTGAAGATCGTCGGCTGATCGTGAAACCGTGTGCGGTTCATGTTGTGATCGACTTCCTGTAGACAGATAATATCAGGATTTTCGTGTTCGATGACATCGATCGTGCGTTGCAGGTTATATCGCTGGTCACGTCCTCCGTAACCTTTCTGGATGTTGTAACTCATCAGGCGCATGGTTCGAAACTTCAGTAACTCGTATCGAGATGATGGATTCCGTCTTCGTTTAATGAATCATAGAAGATAACATCTGGGTGAGAACAGCTTGCCTGTCATAATTTTTTTACTGAAGTCATTCCAGAATCATTCTCAATTTGTAGTGGATTTTCACGATCCCCTGTGTTTACAATCAATAGTACATTGATTGACGCATTTTTTTCTTTAGCGGGCATGTTCCAATTCAGTTGGGCTCAACGGAATCTGATTACACGATCTCATTACTGTCAGTAGGCATAATCAACTTGGATATTGGTTTTTATGGCTGTGTTTCCATCGCAGCTATGCAGGAAGACTCCAATAGGTTTAACGCCTCAGGTCATTAAGTTCGGTCACGGTTTTCAGAATTCGTATTCTTCAAGCCGAAGACCGGATGATCCATGTTGCCGAAATTTATACAAGCTAAAGTGTCTGACTCCACACAGGTTTCAAATCGTACCAAACATAAACCAGGCGATCCTTACGGCCCTGGCCTGATCGAATCGATCTTCTGGTTCCTGGGAACCTGGGGATTGCATCTGTTTGGAGCCGGCTTGACGGCTGGAGTTTTTGTCGCCATCTTTTCCAGCAGTGGTCTAGCCTGGAACGATTTGATCGTGCTGGAATTCCTCGCCGCTCATCAAATGACGCTGCTGGCTGGTGAGCAATTTGTGTTTGTGACTCTCGTGTTAATCGCTGCCTGGTTTCGTCTGCGTGGAAATCTGGGGCATCGACTGAGCAGCCGTCCTCTGCCCTTTCAGCATGTTTTTCTGCTGACCTGTCTGGTGATTCCGCTCTCCACTCTTAGTACCGCACTACATCAATGGGGGATGCGTGGCTGGAATTCTTTGCTTGAGAATGTGCCTGGATTACATGCGATGGACACCGTGCAATCGATGGATTTACTGCAGGAGTTGTCGTCAACGACTCCCCTCTGGACACTTCTGCTGGTATTCGCCATTGCACCTGCACTGGGAGAGGAGATTATTTTTCGAGGAGTCATTGGCCGCGGATTGATCAGGCGATGGGGGCTGGTCGGCGGGATCTTACTGACATCGTTCCTGTTTGCAATCGCACACATGCACCCGGTTCATGCTCTGGCTGTGTTTCCGATCGGCATTGTGCTGCATTATGTATATATTACGACTCGAAGCTTCTGGGCTCCGCTCTACCTGCATTTTTGTAATAACGCATTTTCGATTATGAAATCGACACAGACGATTCCCTCAGCAGAGAACTGGAATTTCACTGCAGGATTGACAATCACATTGAGTTTGATGTTATTTCTCTCATTCCTCTGGATCACTCGTGTGCGATATGTCCAGCATGATGGCAAAGAATGGACTCCCCCCCGCCCTTCCCTGGAATTACCGATCGAAATTCCTGTCACACTCACTTTTTCGAGCTTGCCCTGGCGACTGACCGTTGGCGGTCTCGTTCCACTGATAGGCTTTCTGGCAGCCACTGCTGCTCATGCGCAGTAATGCGCTGTCGAGCTTTATTGTCACCCTCAAATCGCTATTCCGCAGGCAGTTTGCCTGCTATTTATAACTGAACTTATTCGACAATTGGAATATCAGGGAAAGTTCAGCTGTAGGTCAGGCTGTGCCTGACGAATTGTGCCTGCCACCTCGATTGTCGTCAGGCACAGCCTGACCTACGGGCTCCTCTAATAATTTGCACATTCGCACTTTTTCTGAGAGCGGTTACAATCTCCCTCTATAGATTCTTTCCTGCCTGCCCTGCGAATTTTCGATGCAAATAGTACGTCATGTTGATGATTACCACCCGTTTCGAGGGGGAGTTGTCTCAATTGGGAACTTTGATGGTGTCCATTTAGGACATCGTGAGATGCTGCGGAAACTTGTTTCGTTAGCCAAAAGTCGCGGCGTGAAGGCGACTGCGATGACATTTGATCCCCCGCCGGTCGCCCTGATTGCTCCCGAACGTGTGCCTCCCCGCTTGAGTACCGTCAAACGCAAAGCGGAATTGATGGAGTCGCTGGGAATTGATTGTCTACTCGTTTATCCGACCAGTCGAGAATTTTTGAATCTTTCCGCTCAGGATTTTTTCGAGCAAATCATTAGACAACAATTGCAGGCAATCGGGCTTGTCGAAGGTCCCAATTTTTTCTTTGGGAAAGGTCGTCAGGGAGATGTGAATTTGCTGGCCGAGATGGCAGCCAGTCAACAGATGGACTTTGAGGTTGTTTCGGCTGTCGAACAGGATGGGATGGTGATTTCCTCTTCATTGATTCGACAGATGATTTCTCAGGGCCGAATTGAAGAAGCTGTCCACTGGCTGGGACATCCGTATCGATTGACAGGGATGGTCGAAACTGGAGCCTCTCGTGGAAGTGGGCTTGGGTTTCCGACAGCGAATCTGACTGACATTCACACTTTAATGCCCAGAGCCGGAGTTTATGCAGGGGTGACAGAAATTGAGGGACGACACTATCCGGCTGCCTTGAATATCGGGGCGAATCCAACTTTTGCAGATAATAATTTCAAACTGGAAGCGCACCTGATCGGCTTTCAGGGGGACCTGTATGGTCAGGAGCTTTCTGTCGATTTACTTTCATTCATGCGAGAGATTCAGAAATTTGAAAATGCTGCCCAGTTGAAATCGCAACTGGAAAAGGATGTTTCTGAAATTCAGGCAATTGTATCGAGTCGAATCGTGCAGTAATCTCAAATAAAAATGGACATCGAATTTCGTCAGGCACAGCCTGACCTACAATTTATTATCAAAGTAGACAGGCTGGATTTTTGGACACTCATCCCCTGAGATTTTTGAAAAACTTGCGTCGCACTGGGGAAATTGCGGCTATTCTGATCAATCATGGATTTGGGGACATTGTTGAACGGATCGGTCTCAATAAATATTTGAACTGGGGCCGCCGTAAACTTCTTAAAAAATCAGAGGAAGAAACACGCACACTCACCCGTGGCGAGCGTGTTCGGATGACGTTTGAATCGCTCGGGCCGACGTTTATCAAGTTTGGGCAGGTTTTGAGTACACGGCCCGACTTGATCCCTCAGGATATTGTCGATGAGCTCGCCTTGCTGCAGGAGCGAGTCCCGCCCTTTGATTCTCAGGTGGCAATCCAGACAGTCGAAAAAGCCTTAGGTCAGACAATTAATGACTCCTTTGGCTCATTTGAGCCTGTTCCACTGGCAACTGGCTCATTGGGTCAGGTGCACTGTGCACGCTTGCCCGATGGGTCCGAAGTGATCGTAAAAATTCGTCGTCCACGAGTGGTCCGGGATGTTGAACGAGATCTTTCCCTGATTCACGAATTGGCCGCTTTAATTAAAAAGCATGTTCCGGAAGCAGAGGTTTTCGACCCCGATGGTCTGGTTCGGAATTTTGAACGGACAATTCGCAGAGAATTAAATTATCTGCGTGAAGCCCGAAGTATTGAAGATTTTGATCGGATGTTTGATGGCGATGCGTCGTTGTATGTGCCGCAGGTGTATCCCAATTACTGCCGGGAAAACGTCCTCGTGATGGAGCGGATTCGAGGCTATCGGGTAGATCAGTTTTCCGATGTCCCCTGCCTCTGGGAAAAACGGCGACAGATTGCCAACAACGGCGCTCGACTGTTTCTCAAGTCTGCCTTTGAGCATGGAATGTTTCATGGAGATCCGCACCCCGGCAATTTTCGCATTTTGGACGATGGCTCCATCTGCCTGCTCGACTTCGGCATGATTGGGGTTCTCGATGAACAGATGCGAGAAAGCCTGGTCGATCTGTTCATCGCGACCGCACGAAAAGATTCTCGTCGTTGCCTGAGAATTATGCAGCAATTTTGTGAAATCTCGAATGATGTTGACGAAAGACATTTTTGTGCCGATTATCGCGAGTTCATCGACAAATATTACGGCTTGCCATTGGATCGGCTGGATATTGCGACGATGCTGCGGGATTTTGTGGCAATTCTTTCCACACATCGCATCCGCTGTCCCGGCGACTTGATGCTGCTGATCCGGGCGATTATCCATTTGGATGCAGTCGGCAGAAAAATCAATCCTGAATTTACGCTCGTTGAAGTCGTCGTTCCTCATTTCAAAAAGATCCTGCGGGATCGTTATCGTCCCGATCATTTGTGGGAACGAGTTCGTGAAGAAGCTCAGATTCTGGGACGAGCCGCTCATGAAATTCCACTGGAGATTGCGACCGCTCTCAAAAGATACAATCGGGAAGATTCCTCATTCAAAGTGAAGGTGACTGGATTGGACTACATGGTCAACGAATTAGATCGTTCCAGTAATCGAATTGTTGTCGGTTTAATTGTCGCCGCAGCGATTCTCTCCTCCAGCCTGCTCGTTCGCAGTGGAGCAGCCACGGATTGGTTCAGCGTGCCGATTTATGTCACGTCCAGCTTATTGGGAATCTGGCTGATTTATGGGATCTTTCGAAGTGGTCGATTGTGAAATTTGAACCGCAGATGAACGCGGATAAACGCAGATTTTTAGTAATGTGTAATTATTTGGTCACCTCAGACAGGTTGGAAGCCTGTCCTACCATTTTATCAATAGAGATTGTTAATCGATGCAAGAACAGCAAATTGGACCACTGAAATGTCGAATCGTGGGCAATCCGAAAGTTGCGAAATTGACGGCTGTCTTTTGTCATGGATACGGGGCACCCGGAACCGATCTTGTACAACTGGCTCCGGAAATTCTCGGGCTGGATGAACGACTCGACGGGCAGGTTGCGTTTGTCTTTCCGGAAGCTCCGCTCTCATTGGCGGAACTGGGAATGCCGGGCGGGCGGGCGTGGTGGGAAATCAATATGATGCGACTACAGCAGTTGTTGCAGACTCGTCAGATTGAAAAACTCGTGATGGCAGAACCCCCCGGATTGAAGGAAGCCCGCGAATTGTTCCAGAAGTTTCTGGAGGCACTCCAAAGTGAATATGATTTGACGATGGATCGGCTGATTCTCGGTGGATTCTCTCAGGGAGCGATGCTGACAACCGATTTCTTCCTGAGAACTTCCGATCAACCGGCAGGGCTTTGTCTGTATTCCGGAACGACAATCTGTCTGGAAGACTGGCAGAAACTGGCTCAGAAAAAAACAAAACTCCCTATTCTGCAGTCTCATGGAACACAGGATCCAATTCTCCCCTACGAAGCGGCTGTCTTGTTGAAAGATTTGCTGAACGAGAATGGACAGGAGGTCGAATTTTTGCCGTTTCAAGGGCCGCATACGATTCCTTATGAAGCTTTGGAACGGACGGTGAAAATGCTTGTCGAGCTTTTAGTTCATAAATAACAAACTCAAATTCAAGTATTGGAGTGCACCCCCGAATGATTTGGTCAGGATAACAATTATGAATGTTGACCTTTGGGAAAATATCAATAACTATCTGCTATCGAACAATATCGATGGTGCCGCAGTTGAACTCGAATCACTGCTCCAATCTGCAACATCTGATCGCTTTTCCTCTCTTGCAGTGTCACACTTCACGAACTCACCACTTGAAGTATTTAACCATATCGAAAAATTTGTTTGTGCTTGCCAAGATCAATTTGATGTTCGTGCTGTTTATCTGGAAATGAACGGATTTGACATTAATTATGATCGCTGGTACTTCGATTCTTTTGCTTACACAATTTATTCCGACGATACTGAGGACATGGATTGGTTATGCGATTGGATATCCCCCAATTGGGATCAACTCACACTGTGTGGTCTTGAAAAAACACAGGATGACTTTCGCTGGTACATAGAAAGCAAAATTTACGAATACAAAACTCATGATAAAGTAGTGGAAATCGCTTCACTTCTCGTAATGATACGATTTATACAACTCATCCGCGATTCTCTCAGTATCGACATAACGAATGATTCAATACCGTTACTTGCAACAGCTCACGATTTCGACATATTTGGGCGATTTACATTTTAGTGAAGCGGTGGGTGTCTGGGGGCGAACGCAGTGAGCCCCCAGAATAATCGACCTCTGGGGGCTTCGCTTCGCTTCGACCCCAGCCACCCATTCCCGTATATAATGCTGTAATTTTATTGAAACCAAAGAAGCAGGTTGTGGCATCCTCGACGAGGAAAACGTTCCTTTGTAGAATCAGTTACACACACCACAAACACGATCCCCAACAGAACCGCGCACATGGTTTCATTTCGCGATTACTTTCAAGAAGGCCCGATTCCCTGGACGCAATCGAATTTATTGGGATTGCAGTATTTATCAGGTGAAGAGATCACATTAATTCTTGATCAGGCAGCCGAGTTCAAACGGCTGGCAGCAGAAGGTCATTCCAAACTCGGTCTGCTCAAAGGGACTGTTGTCGGGAATCTGTTTTTTGAACCTTCGACGCGGACACGCACCAGTTTCGGACTAGCGGCCAAACGCCTTTCAGCCGACACTGTCGATTTCTCTCCCTCGGGCAGCAGTCTCTCGAAAGGGGAATCGTTTCTCGATACCGCCCGCAATATCGAAGCGATGGGCGTTTCGCTCATGGTGGTGCGTCATAAGACACCCGGTGCTCAACTGTTTTTATCGCAGCGTATGAATTCCCCTGTCCTGAATGCGGGGGATGGAACACACGAACATCCGACGCAGGGATTGCTCGATGTGATGACCATGCGGGAACGTTGCGGTGATCTCACAGGAAAAACGGTTGCCCTGGTGGGAGACATCCGGCATTCCCGAGTTGCACGCTCAAACATCTGGGGCTTGACCAAATTGGGGGCCAAAGTGATCGTCTGCGGACCGGCTACTCTTATTCCTCCGCAAATTGAAAAACTGGGTGTTGAAGTCTCGCATTCCTTAGACGACGTGATCCCGCGAGTTGATTGCATCAATTTATTGAGGATTCAATTCGAACGTCAACGAGGCGCATTCTTCCCATCGATTCAGGAATACGCTCACCTGTTCGGAATGAATGCCACCCGATTGAAACGGGCACGGGAAAATGTCGTGATTCTTGCACCGGGGCCGATTAACCGAGGAGTCGAAATTACACCGCATGTTGCTGATGGTAAACATTCTGTGATTCTCGATCAGGTCAGTAATGGTCTGGCCGTACGGATGGCTGCTCTTTATTTACTCCACAGACGTCAGCAGGAATTGCTGTCCTTCCCTCCAGAGCCGCAAGTTTCACTCATTTGAATAGCATAATCTGAATGGAACCGCCAAGACGCCAAATTGAGCAAGAGTTTTTGAACCAAGTGCATGACTTAAAAAATATAAAATGAAAAAGATTTGAACCACTAAGGTACGAAGACACTAAGAGTTCTGTAACAAATAAACATCAAATTCAAAGCGTTGGGTTCCTATTTGACTTCTTGAAAAGTTAACCTCTTCGTGCCTTTGTGCCTTCGTGGTTAAAAAATATTCTTGTGATTAGAATTTACATTCATGGCTAGCATTCTGATTAATAACGGGCGTGTGATCGATCCGGCTAATCACCGTGATGAGGTCGCGTCGCTGTTGATTATTGAGGGACGAATTCAGACCAATCCTGGCAATGATGTTCATGCTGATCTGGTGATTGATGCGACGGATAAGATGATTACGCCCGGTTTAATTGATATGCGGGTATCGTTGCGGGAACCGGGGAGTGAGGAAGATGAGACGATTGAATCGGGAACGGCTGCCGCTTTAGCGGGGGGATTCACGACAATCGCCTGCATGCCGGATACTGAGCCGCCGATGGATAATCGGGCAGCTGCTGAGTTTGTGATTCTGCAGGCCGATCGTGCCCGCAATTGTCATGTCATTCCGATTGGAGCAGTAACAAAACAATGTCGTGGAGAAGAACTGGCTGAAATTGGACAACTTCTTGAAGGTGGCGCGCGAGCTTTCAGCGATGCCAAGCAGACGATCGCTAATTCCGAAGTAATGCGTCGAGCCTTAGAATATACGGGGATGATGAATCGGCCGATTTTTCATCATGCTCAGGTGCCGGAATTGATAGCCGATGGCCTGATGCACGAAGGATTTTATTCCACGCTCCTCGGTTTGCCTCCGATGCCAGCTGCGGCTGAGACGATTATGATCAATCGCGACATTACGCTCGCTGAGATAACAGGCGGTCAGTTGCATCTGATGGGGATTACGACAGGACTGGGTGTCAAGCAGATTCGGAAAGCGCGGGAACTTGGAATTCGCGTCACGGCTGATGTCACGCCGCATCATCTTTACTTCAAAGATGAAGATCTGCAGACATTTCATTCCAAGTATAAAGTCAATCCCCCTTTCCGCACAGCTGAGGATATTCAGGCGCTCATTGAAGGTTTGCAGGATGGCACGATCGATGTCATCACCAGCGACCATCAACCCTATGCCGAGGAAAAAATCACCTGTGAGCTGGATCAAACTCCCTTTGGAGTTGTCGGACTCGAAACTCTGGTTCCCGCCTGCATTACCCGATTGATCGAAACAAATCTGCTTTCCTGGCTCGATTTGATTGCCAAGTTAACCATCAATCCAGCCAGAATTCTGGGAATTGATTCGGGCACGCTTTCCGATAATGCGGTTGCCGATATTACGATACTCGATCCTTCGAGGACCCAGACAATTGATCCCGAAAATTTCCTGAGCAAGGGAAGAAGAACTCCTTTTGCGAATATGGAACTTAAAGGCGGAGTTGAGCATGTGATTGTCGGTGGGGAGTTGAGATACTCGGCTGCTTCTTTAGTGACAGGGATGAACTAAATTTCTTGTGTTTTTAGTTCAAAAACGCCATCGTCAAAATTAGGTCGATTGAGACTTAGCCACTAAATGCAATTCCCCATTGTGTTTCTCCCATTCGCATTCAACAATTGTCTCAGGCTTAAATCTCCACGTCTCCAAGTCTGGATCGTAGTCAGAAGTTGCCAACAATTTAAATTTGTTTTCAGATAACTTCTGCCCTGTCGTGGGGCGAAGAACGAAAATCCCTTCATCTATTAATTCAACATAAATCGTAAATGAGTTTGAATCAGTGTTAGCAGCCCGTTGAAAAACTCTCAGGATGTCACTAAATTCCG
>TARA_R100000789_G_scaffold97713_1_pt1 | contig 25104 bp, 20 predicted proteins | sample TARA_R100000789 | Tara Oceans TARA_R100000789 (sample SAMEA2623403) | marine metagenome | biome: marine biome (ENVO:00000447); feature: mesopelagic zone (ENVO:00000213); material: "saline water (ENVO:00002010), including plankton (ENVO:xxxxxxxx)" | depth 450 m
CCCGTCCGGATGCAGAACGCCGCAATGATGGTCGCGACACCGTCGATGTCAACATTGGAATTCGACTCGCAGAACTCAAAGCAGAGTTGACAGGCCTGCAAGCGGAACAGTCTCTTTTGAAACACCGGATTGAGACGCTGAAGATTCATAGTCCACTGGCCGGCCAGATTCTCACGTGGGATGCCGAGCATCAACTCGCAGGTCGGCCCGTTCAATCGGGTCAACATCTGTTGACAATCGGTAATCCTCATTCGGAATGGGAGGCGATGGTCGATGTTCGTGATGTCGATCTGCAGTACGTCAAACAGACACTGAGCGAAAACTCTCAACAGGAGTGGAAAATTATTTCACTGGCCGAGACAGATAAGCGCTGGAGTGGAGTGCTGGAAACACTCTCGCCAACCGTTGAACAACATCCGTCCGGACAAGCGTTCGCAGTGGCAGCGATTCGCCTGCAGTCATCCGAAGATCATCTCCTGCCGGGAACACGAATACGGGTAAGGTTGAATTGTGGAAAACACCCCCTCGGATATGTCCTGTTCCGAGCACCAATTGAAACCCTGCGGGCTTACTTATGGTGGTAATCCATTTCCACAATACGTGAACAGTAATCGGTGAATTTGAAGAATCAGCAGTATGAGACATGAATAAGGCACTGAACAAGATCAAAGAGAGAACGCCGGGGGAAGGTGATTGAAAATTTGTGAGTTGTTTTCAATACGCTGGTTAACCACAAGATATTGTGTTTCAGGAAATAGTTTTCACAAAATGATCGAATTGCTTTACAGCTGCGATTTGCGTTTGTAAAACATGCCCACTTCATCGAATTGATCTTGACGAGCCCGTAAGGATGCGGGGAGGGACGATGAAGAAAACGCAATTCAATTAAGATTCGATTCAGGACTTGTCAGGGACGATAAGTATGTCGATGTTCTTTTTCCATTCAGACAATCAGCTGCCGTCTGATCCGAACTTCGTAACAACTATTGTGCTTTGAGTTTGTTTTGCTTTCGGTCGGATTGACTTGCACGCATCAATTTCATTCATGCAGTTTGATTTGTATGAGATTTTGAAGTTGGTGTGTAGAGCAGTTTCATGGAAGGAACGACCGATGACAACGAAACCTATTATTGGAATGAACTGTGATTTTCGACCAGCCCGCAAAGATGCTACGGCTCTGAGCTGGATCAACACCGGATACTACGACACCATCACAGCCGGAGGCGGAATTCCACTCATCGCTCCGCCTTACGCTGATGACAACGACCTCAAGCAATTCCTCAACATGGTCGACGGAATCGTACTCACAGGCTGCAAACTCGATCTCGATCCTGTCCGCATGGGACTGGAAAAGCATCCTGCCACACGACAGATGCCCAGCCGCCGCGAAGATTTTGACCGTCGTCTCGCCAAGATGGCTTACGATTTGAAAATTCCCGTCCTCGCCATCGGCTCCGGCATGCAACTGATGAATGTTGTCTGTGGTGGCACCCTTTTCAATGATCTTCAGGAAGGGGTCGCCCGACCATTACAGCACCGCGATTGCGTCGAAAGCACTTTGCGACACGTTCTGGAAATTGTTCCCGGAACACGCATGGACGACATTTACGGTCCCGGAGAAATTCGCGTTAATAGCGATCATCACATGGCCGTCGATCAACTTGCTGCTCCCTTCAAAGTCGGAGCCACAACACCCGATGGAATCATCGAAGCTTATGAAACCATCAGTGACGACTGGTACTGCCTCGGTGTTCAATTCCATCCAGAATCCGACAGTGCCTCTGCTCTCGATATGCAGGTCATCGAAGCCTTCATGGAATCCTGCAAAGAACCAACCCCAGAATTCCTCAGCTTCACCCAAGGCCGTGCGGCTTAATTGAACTTGATTTCGATCCAATTAAAAAGGCGGAGCCCAATTTACGGAGCTCCGCTTTTTTTTGAAGGCGAAGGTTGAAGGTTGAAAGAGAATCATCTTAACCCGAAGCGACAGCGAGGGGACGGCGTCCGATAAACTATTGAGTTTATCTGCGTTAATCCGTGATTCAAAAACCATTTAAACGGCAGAGGTAGCATTCATTAAAAACTGCTCTATCAAATGAGCATCTTTCCGGTCATCCCGTTCAACACCACTGGCAACATCCACTCCCCAGGGATTCACCACCGAAATCGCCTCAGCAATATTTTCTGGGACAAGTCCCCCCGCAAGAATCAGCTTCGGTAATTTTTCCTGATCATATTCTCTGACAAGGGATTCCCAATCGACCGTCTGACCACTGCCGCCGTAGAGTCCAGGAACACGGGCATCGATCAGGCACGCAGTAACTGAAATCTGATTCTGCTGGAGAGAGTCTAATTGACTCAATAAGGGAGTGAGTCCCTCTCTACCCATACGATACACCCAGATAATGGAGTGTTTTTTAAGAGCAACGAGATGCTCAGGCAGATAATTTCCATGCAGTTGAACATGCGTGAGGATTAACTCATTTGCGATCTCTGCAATTTCTGCGGGGGTTTGATCGACAAAGACACCAACGCGCTCAATCGGTTCAGGAATATTCCGAATGATTTCCCGAGCCAGTTCCCTCGTCACAGAACGGGGGGATTTCTGATAAAAGTTTAATCCGATCGCTGCAGGCTGAAACCTCGATACCACTTCGGCATCCTGCATCGATCGAATTCCACAGATTTTTATCCACATGAGTAAACTTGTTCGACTGTTTGTGAAGAGAATGTCAGGTTATTAAACTTGGAACTGCGAAGTGTTATAACTCTCTCCTTTACAATGAGAGTTAGTTTTACACAGGCTGGCAGCTTTGAGCAAACGCGAATCAATTTTTTAGACAGACTTTCAATCTCAGCGAGACCGATTGAATTCTGATCAGGTTAAAGAATGAATGTCGTCATATTAGGTGCGGGGACGGTTGGGACATCCATCGCGGCTCTCCTGTGTGAATATCAGCACAACGTTCGGCTGGTCGACTCCAGCAAAGAAGCCCTGGCTCGATCAGGAGAAGATCTCGACGTTCAGACCATCAATGGCTCTGGGTGTGATGCCGTCACTCTGTTTCAAGCTGATGTTCTCAATGCAGATCTTTGCCTGGCAGTCACCAGTAACGATGAAACCAATCTGGTGGGGGCATCATTGTGTAGTGCCATGGGAGCCAAACGAAGCATTGCGCGTATTTTCGATCCCCGGTATCTCGATTACAGTACCTTCGATTATCGACGACATTTTAAAATCGACAATTTGCTTTCCCTGGAAAAATTAACAGGCCTCGAACTCGCCAAATCGATTCGTGCGAATGGTTTGTTCAAGCTGGAAACGTTTGCACGAGGTGGAGTTGAGATTCACGAAGTCGAAGTCCAGGATGGCTCGCGCGAAGTCGGAGTCCCCCTGAGAGACATCAAGATGCCAGCCAATGTTCGCATTGGACTGGTGACCAGTCGAGGCCGATCTTATATCCCCCATGCCGATGACGCCTTTGCCGTGGGAGATCGGATTACTCTGGTGGGTGAGCGAGATGTTTTGCGAAGCGTCGTCAAAATGTTTCAAATCAAAGCCCCACCCCGGCTCGATGTGATCATCGCCGGTGGCGGCAAGGTCGGATACTATCTGGCAAAAACGCTCGAAGGTGAGCGATACCGCGTTACAATTATGGAGTCCAATCAGGAACGATGTGAATATCTGGCCAGAAGTCTGCCAAAGGCAACCATCCTGCTGGCCGATGCAACCAGCCAACAGGAAATGCGGGAAGCACGCGTCGGCTTTGCGGATATCTTTGTCGCTTCGACGGGGCGTGATGAGGACAATATCATTTGCGGAGTCGAAGCGCGAGAGTTGGGTACCGCAAGAATTTTGAGTGTCGTCCGTCGTCCCGATTATGTGAATGTGCTCGAAAAACTGCAGATCGATACCGCCGTCAGCCCTCGAGAGGTCATGGCACGACAAATATTGGGGATGGTTTCTGGTGGACCATTACTCGCTTCCGAAGAAACAGCTGATGGGGAGGTTTTGATCTGGGAACTGGAAGTCAAAGCGAATTCGCCTGTGACGAAATTACCGCTCCAGGAACTCTCACTTTCCAAAACTTTGATAGCCGCTATTGTTCGTGATGATTTTGTGAAAGTCCCCACGGCTGAAGATGTTCTTAAACCGGGGGATTCAGCCGTCGTGCTGGTGAATAAGTCGCTGGCTTCGGAAGCCCTCAAGTTGTTTATTCCCTCGCCGTAAATCGTCTACACTCATTGACGTTTAGTTATTAACGATAACAATGATTTGTTGAATCGCCTGTTCGATACGAAGAATCCATGTCTACGATCTCCATCACACTCAACGGAAATGAAACCTCCATCCCGGAGAACACTTCCATTAGCGATCTTCTTGCACAAAGATCGCTGGACTCCCGCTATCTGGCTGTCGAAAGAAATCGGGAACTGGTGCCACGACGTCGGCATAGCGAATGCCGAATTCAGCCGGGCGATGAAATCGAAATTGTGACGCTTGTTGGTGGCGGGTAATTCCTGTCACCTCGATTGATGTCAGAAGAGACCACTTTAAATTTTTCTCTGTCTACTCGAGTGACAGATCTAGTAATTGAAACGAAAAGTCAGATGCCTGAATCCCAGACTGCAGACCAGCCTCTCATCGTTGGAAGTCATTCCTTTACATCACGTTTGATTGTCGGAACTGGAAAGTACGATACCTTCGATACGATGCGGGATTGTCTGGAAATTTCGGGGGCAGAAGTGATTACCGTGGCTGTTCGCAGAGATCGATTGATCGACTCCGCTGGTCGCAATATTCTCGATTACATCGACCTGAAACGCTATACGATCCTTCCCAACACTGCTGGCTGTTTTAATGCCGACGATGCCGTCCGTGTGGCAAGACTGGGCCGGGAAATTCTGGAAGGTCTGGAGAATCCGGGAGCAGACTGGGTGAAGCTGGAAGTTCTTGGAGATAAGAAAACTCTTCTGCCAGATCCTCTCGCCACTTTGCAGGCAACCGAAAAACTTGTCGCGGATGGTTTTCAGGTCCTTGTCTACACAACCGACGATCCAATGACTGCTCGCCGACTACAGGAAGCTGGAGCAAGTTCCGTCATGCCGGCTGGTAGTCCGATTGGGAGTGGGCAGGGAATTTTGAATCCTAATAATATTCGCATCTGCTTGGAATATCTCAAAGAGCACGACCCCAATTACCCGGTCATCGTCGATGCGGGCGTCGGCACGGCCAGCGATGTCTGTTTCGCCATGGAGTTGGGTGTCGATGGTGTTTTGCTTAATACCGGAATCGCAGGCGCATCAGATCCCCGTAAAATGGCAAGAGCAATGAAGCTGGCGTGCCAGTCAGGCCGAGATGCCGCAGGAGCCGGCCGCATACCGAGAAAATTATATGCGACCGCTTCAAGTCCCGATGTTGGTCAAATAAAAATGGGGTAAGTTTGTTTCGAATTGTACTAGTGCGTCTTCTATACTTATGCTTTCGGTTGATCATGTTATTAAGCACGTCAACGGAGTGCATTACAGTTATTTGAGGCCTAAATCAAAGCCCTGAAAGGGCACCAGGCGAATTTAAACTTGCCCACGACAATGATTTCGCTACTATTCCTCAAAATTTGACTTGAGAATTCCTGTGAGAAATTTATTTTTTTCAGGAGTGAAACTAGAACAGACGTTCCGTCTTTACTATTATCCCCATTTTAACATTTTGTGGGTTTAGGTATTCTGTTTTAACAAACACGACGCTGGACATGCAAAATGTTTTCTAGCGAAGCAAGATATGAATTGCAGGAAGCGATTGAACTCACTGCAGGAAGCTCTCCCAATCTGCTCAGATTTTGATTTCAGAGAATTTATTTTCAGACATTCTCAGGGAATGTATTTCATCCCACAGAATGAAACACAGCTTCAGAATAAAATGAAGTAAGTGAGAACCTCAGCTGGTCAGAGGGTGCTTACAGAATGACCAGCCTTCCCGCATGAGTGGGATGGAAAGCAGGAGTATTTTCGGACACCAGCCGACGAAGAGGAACTTGTCTGCCTCTTCGATTTTCAGGAGTATAAGGAGAGAAGATGTCGAAATTCACACGTAATGCTGCATATTTACTCGCGACATGTGTTGCCCTGGCGGGCTTGATGGAGAGTGCCGTTCAGGCAGGCAGTCTGCACTGGGAAACAGATTACGCAAAGGCCAAAAAACAAGCCGTTGCAGAGTCAAAACCAATGCTGATCATGTTCACCGCCTCCTGGTGCGGACCATGTAAAAAGATGAAAAGCTCGACGCTTTCCAACAGCAAAATCGAGCAGGAAATCGAAGCGAATTTCATCCCGGTCATGATCGACACGGATGACAATCCCAGTGTCACTCGAAAATTCGGTGTGAATGCCATGCCAACAATCGCGGTTGTGGACCCGACCACAGAAGAATCTGAAAAAGTCCGTGGATATCAGGGAACCAGCGAGTTTTTATCATTCCTGGACAACAACAAATCGGAAATCAATTTGGCTTCCGCCACAGAATATGTGATGGAAGAAGGCAACGGTGAAGTTCTGGCAGACGATTGCCTCGTCTCTGCAATCGAAGACCACAAACTGGTCGATGGCAACAAACAGTTCTCCAGCTCTCACAACGGTTATGTTGTCTATTTTGCCTCTGCAGAGAACAAGCAGAAGTTTGATAAGAACCCAGAGAAATTCTGGCCGGAACTTTCAGGGAATTGTCCCGTCCATCTGGCAGAAACCGGAAAACTGACTCGCGGCCAGGTTCGCTGGGTTGTAGCTTTTAACAACAAACTTTACATGTGTGACTCTGAATCTCATGCCAATAAGTTTGTGCAATCCCCCGCGAAATTTATCTCTGCTGCGATTACAAAAATCAGCGCCAAAGGCTCTGATGCAGCTCGCCGATAATCGCTGATGACTCGGTCATAATTTCAATTGCAGGCCTCTTTTTAGAGGCCTGTTTTTTATGATGACTATACAAACGATTGAGTAAATTCGCTCAACTCTTCAAGTTTCTGTTGTGCCTGTCCAGAGTCAATCGAGTTCTGAATCTGCTCGGCTCCTTCAACCAGCGAATTGACTTTCCGACTCGTCCACAAGGCCGCGGCTGCATTCGCGACTGCAATATTTCGCGCCGGTCCGGCTTGTCCGGCAAAAATGCCTCGAATCATTTCTGCAGATTCTTTGGCTGAATGAACTTGAATTTCTTCAACTCGACAGGTTGGCAACCCAAAGTCTTCGGGTGTCCAGACGAACTCTGTCAGCTGATTGTTTTCAACAAGATAGACCGTTGTTATGCCCCAGAGGCAAACTTCGTCCAACTCATTATTCCCGCACACGACAGCTGTGCGTTCTGTTCCGAGCAAGCATAAAGCCTCTGCCATTTTTTTTGCCCACTCGTTGCGAATGGTTCCCACCAGCTGAAACTCTGCCCGTGCAGGATTCGTCAACGGCCCGAGCATATTGAAAATTGTGCGAGTTTTCAGAGCCTTGCGAATTGGAACGACATGCTTCATTGCCTGATGCAGTAATGGGGCAAAACAGAATCCAATCTGGACTTTTTCAATACATTGATCGACTTGCCCAGGAGTCAGAGTGATGGCGACTCCAAGTTGTTCAAGCACATCGGCGCTTCCACTGGTACTCGATACCGAACGGTTTCCGTGCTTGGCGACACTCATACCAGCCGAGGCGCAAAGAATAGCAGCAGCCGTGCTGATGTTGAACGTGTGAAGACCATCCCCACCCGTTCCACAAGTATCAAGTAGCCCTGCTCCGGATTCGCGAATCGGTGTGCACTTATCACGCATCACACGAGCTGCCCCGGCTATTTCGGAGACACTTTCTCCCCGACTGACCAGCACAGACAAAAACCCAGCCGTCTGATACGGGTCGCTCAGCCCTTCCATCAGTTCATTAACAACTCCCCGCATCTGCTCTTCGGAAAGAATGGCTCCTTTGAGAACATCGTGATAAGCCGTCTGCAGCAAGTTGTTCATGGGTCGTTTCAATGTGAGAGTGTTCGTGAGTTGAGTCAATTTTACTTTACGGTTTTGTACTGAGCACTGGCAAGCCAACGCGCGGACAAACGGCAAGCATCGGGCACTCCTCGCATTTTGGACGACGGGCAATACATGTTTGTCGGCCCAGGCGAATCAGTCGATGAGAGAAGTTGATCCATTCTTCTTCCGGTAATCGCTGCATTAAATCCTTTTCGATTTTTTCGGGGGTCACTTCTGAAGTCAACCCGAGTAACTGCGAGATGCGACGGACATGAGTGTCAACAACAACACCTGAAGGAATTCCATACCAGGTTCCCAAGACCACATTCGCCGTTTTGCGTCCGACTCCGGGAAGAGCAATCAGTTCAGCAAGTGTTTCAGGAACGACTCCCTGATGCTGTTCGACGAGACCCTGAGCCATGCCAATCAGGTTCGCTGCTTTGGCTCGAAAGAATCCCAGTGAATGAATAATCGTCTCGACATCCGCTTGTTTCGCCTTGGAAAGCAAAAAGGGATCAGGATACTTTTTGAATAGTTTTGGCGTAACCTGATTGACGCGGGCATCAGTGCATTGAGCAGAAAGGATGGTCGCGACCAGCAGTTCGTAAGCGTTGTGGTGAATCAATTCACATTCGACATCGGGATAGTTCTCCTGCAATTGCTCGACCACAGCTGTTATGTGCTCGGGAGAGACTCGTCGTTTACGATGACGTTTCACCGTACTTTTTTTAACGGGCATGCCAGTAGACTTTCTTCATACCCGGAGTCTAAACACTCTTATGATCTTGGGGGGAGCGGTTGTACGTCCTTCTCCCTGGGGAGAAGGTGGCCGAAGGTCGGATGAGGGGATCCCTTCGACGTTCTATATGAAATTTACGTCGTTTCCCCTCACCCACTCATTCTCCCATAGGGAGAATAGATCGATGCCGTCTCTCCCAGACGGGGAGGGGACACGAAAATAGAGTAGCTGTGATCGACTACTTATTGAAATCGGTGGGATTTCCAAAGAGTCCGCCGCCGGAGCCGCTGCTGGTTCCACCCCGGAGAGTTTCCCGGCGTTTCTCGGCTTCTTCGCGGAACTTCTGCATGTCAGCCGCTTCAGATTCGCGTTTGGCGACCTCTTCCGGCGAGAGTTGTGGTTTCGGTTTGACAGCTTTAATCGACAGAGAAATTCGACGTTTGTTCTTATTGACTTCCAGAACTTTCGCTTCGATTTCCTGACCGACTTTAACCACTTCACCCACGTGATTGACACGTTTGAAGTCGAGTTCGCTGATGTGGACCAATCCTTCAAGTCCCGGCTCGATTTCAACAAACGCACCAAAGTCAGTCGTCTTTTTCACGATCCCTTTGATCACGGTGCCTTTCGGATATTTCTGATCAGCATATTCCCAGGGATTCGCCAGCAATTGTTTCATTCCCAGACTGATCTTCTTCTTGCCGCGATCGATACTGAGAACTTTGACTTCGACTTCATCGCCTTCGGAAATCACGTCGGAAGGATGGTTGACGCGAGTCCAGCTCATTTCACGAACGTGGACCAATCCATCCAAGCCGCCGATATCGACAAACGCACCGTATTCTTTAACCGATTTGACAATCCCGGTTCGCTGCTCGCCTTCGGTCAACGTTTCCCAGACTTTCGCTTCGTTTTCTTTACGCTCTTCCTGTAAAATCGATTTGCGGCTGACAATCAGATTTCGCTTCTTGGGATTCACATCAATGACTCGAACGGTCATTTTCTGCCCGACGAATGTTTCGAGATCACCTACAAAACTGATGTCGACCTGACCAGCGGGCATAAAGCCTTTGAGCTGACTCACATTGACCGAGAGTCCGCCTTTGTTTGTTTTTTCGACCGTACATTCGACAATCTGACCTGGAGCCAAAGCATTCCAGTCGCCACCGGCACGATGGACAGCTGAGGGCAGAGCAAGCTCAATAATGCCTTCGGCTTCGTTGACCGAGCCGACCATCACTTCAATTTCACTGCCAACTTCCGGAATTTTATCGTCTTCGATATTCCTGCGAGCCAGGATTCCAGACGAGCGGTAGCCGATATCGATCAGCAATTGCTCTTCATCGACCGATTCCACTTTGCCTTTTAATTTCGTCCCTGGCTCCAGTTCACTGTCATCTTTGGGAGTTCCGGTGGATGAAGTGCTGGCATCTTGAGTGGCATCGCTACCAGTCGGTGACCCCGACATCGCAGCGGCCAGTTGAGATTCGAGATCGCCATCGAGATCTTCCAATGCTGGAATTTCGACAGGTCCTCGATTCGGAGCCGCCTCCGCAGAAGTTGATTGCTGCGGAGTCCCTGCCTGTGGAGATGAAGACTCATTCAAATCCCGCATGGCTCCGGTATTAATCGACGGTTTCGCTTTCGCCTGACTGGCATCGACCGTTGGATTGAGTTCAAACTTACGTGCAGGTTCCTCGGCTACCGGCTCGGATGTTGAGTTTTCGGGAGCCGGTTCAGGAGTTGTCTCATTTGTCGCGGGAGTTTCAGCCACCGCCTCACCAGTCGGCGCAGGTTGTTCGGTAGACGTAGACTCTGCGACAGGTTCGGGAGCAGGCGTTGGGTCTGTTGATGTTTCAACCTGTTCCTCTTCTCGAGGAGGGATGACTGGGGAAACAGCCTCCGGCTCACTCGGTGTCGCCGCGGATGGGTCGGTAGCCGACTCCTCGGTGCGATTAGGATTGTTTTCGACATTCGCCTGTTGTGTGGTCTCGCTATCCGATACCGGTTGTTCTTCCAAACTCATGAGATCTCTGATCTGACCAACGTCAGTAAACTAAAGGAAATTGATAGACACCATCATCGATGAACGTCAGGTGAACTGCAAAATTGTAACAGACTGAAAGGATCCGATCCCTTCTCCACCATCTAAGATTCTAGCATGACTTCAAATCCAACGAAAAGCATAGGCACGTAATTAAGTGAAGGATTTTAAAAAACATGTGTGATAAAATAGCGAAGTTGCGAGCTGAAATTTTGAGCCCCTTTCCGTAGGACAGGCTTCCAGCCTGTCTGCTCACGATTTACTTTTTACGAAAATTGAGTAGCGTTTTTGTGGAATAAAGAAATTCGAGCGTTTGGGTGAATTGTTTTGTTTACCAAACTCTGGACTATAAAGTCATCTTATAGGAAGGCTGGAAGCCTGTCCTACAGGGTTAAGTCACGGTAAAGTTCTGAACCGATCCGTACCATGGTCGCTCCTTCTTCGATCGCAATTTCAAAATCCCCCGACATTCCCATCGAAAGTTCCGGCAATTCCAGGTTTTCATGAAGCATCTGACGAGCTCTGTCCCGGATAATTCGAAGTTCACGGAAAACATTTCGAATGACAGCCTCATCTTCAGTATCGGGAGCCATGGTCATTAACCCGTTCACATGACAATGGCTGTATGATGGAATGCGATCAATTCCCGATAGGAATTCGTCTGGATTGAATCCGGTTTTTTGCTTCTCACCAGAAATATTGATTTGCAACAGAAGATGAGTCGTATGGTTTAATTCGCCAGAGATTTCCTCAATCCGATTGAGTAATCGCCAGCTGTCAACTGAGTGGATGATTGCACCGGCTTCAATGACTGGCCTCACCTTATTTCGTTGCAGGTGTCCGATTTGATGCCAGATCAGATTATCGACTTCAGCGAGCCAGTCTTTTCGTTCTGCGAGTTGCTGGGGACGGCTCTCCCCGAAATCTCTGATTCCGAGTTCGACTAAAGCCTCAATCCATTCCGGTTCCGCATATTTGGTGACGGCAATCAGTTTGGGATGATGATCGCGAAATTTACCCCGTTCGACAGCAGCTTGCATCCGGTGCTGGATGTCGAGCCAGTTCCTTCGAATAATTTCCAGAATTTCAGGAGAAGAAGTCATTAATTTTCGTAGTCAATAATAGAAATAATGTAATTGCACTCAATCAAGCGTTAACTGTTCTGCCCATGAGTTTACATGCCAGTTCCTGTAGAATGGAGTCTCAAGCTGTTAAGATTGATGTGACTTGAAAAAAATGAGACAGGCGGGAAAATTGAAGTTCGCTCGAACTCTCACAAACCCAGGGACGGCTATTTCAGTCGATCTGTTTTCATGGAAATTGGTTTGCGAGACTATGAAAAGAATTGAAACAGCGATGTACGATCAACTGAGTCTCTTAAGTGGCCGCGCCAACCCGGCCCTTGCCCGCGAAATTGCTGACTACCTGGGTGTGGAAATGGCTTCCGTTGCCATAGGCGATTTTCCCGATGGTGAGCTCAGTGTACGACTGGAGCAGAATATCCGCGGGCGGGATGTTTTTATTCTGCAACCGACGAGCCCGCCCGTGAACGATCATTTGATGGAAATGCTCATTTTAATCGATGCCTGCAAGCGTGCCAGTGCCGAGCGAATTACCTGTGTGATCCCCTACTTCGGATACGCTCGTCAGGATCGAAAAGATGCTGGTCGTGTACCGATCACCTCCAAGCTGGTCGCCAATCTTATTACTGTAGCTGGTGCGGACCGTGTTTTAACTGTGGATTTGCACGCCGCTCAAATTCAGGGCTTTTTCGATGTCCCGGTCGACCACCTATATGCCGCTCCAGTGATTGATCAATATTTTCAATCACTGGAACTGGATCCAGAACAGATTGTGGTGATGAGTCCAGATGAGGGGAGTATCAAACGAGCTTTGCAACATGTGGATAAATTGGGTGGTTCGCTCGTGATTGTCGATAAACGTCGTGCCAATGCGATGGAAACGAAACAGGCCAATTTAATAGGCGGACCCATCGAAGGGAAAACGGTTTTCATTTTCGATGACATGATTGCGACAGCGGGCTCGATTTGTGGAGCAGCTAGGGTTGCCAAACAACATGGTGCGGGCGATGTTTTTGTCACAGCGACACACGGTGTATTATGCGGACCTGCTCCGCAACGACTGGCCGAGGCTCCGATCAGTGAAATTGTTGTGACCAACAGCATCGCACTAAGGCCGGAACAGCAACTTCCCAATTTAAAAACCATTTCCATCGCCCCTCTACTTGGAGAAGCGATTCGCCGTATTCATCGTAATGAATCGGTCAGTTATCTCTTTGCATGATTTTATAGATTTTGTAGGTCAGGCTGTGCCTGACATGATAAATTCTTGACGATTGATTTCGTCAGGCACAGCCTGACCTACGGCTCAATTTGATCCCCTTCATCAATGAACTTGATGAACAAAATATAAGGTTTTGTTTGTGCAGGAAGCCATACCCCATCCGGATGACAGGCGTTCTCCGTTCATCAATTCGCTGATGATCGCGGCTGCGGTTGTGATTGTAATTGCAGGCATCAGTTCTGCCCGCGCGATCATCATTCCCTTTTTGCTGGCCATATTCATTGGTGTGATTATCTCTGCCATTCTTGAATGGCTCAAAAAACGAGATATCAATACTGGAGCGGCTATCTTTTTATTGATGGTCTTTATGGGGGTTTCCTCGCTGATTGCCACGTCGGTGGTTGTCAGTTCTGTGAATGAACTCGCTGGCAGATTGCCTGAGTTGAATGCGGTTGTCATCAATCAGGAACAAAGAATCGTAAAGTGGTTGGAAGATCGTGGATTTTCACTGGATCTGCCCAAAGAGGAGTCTACATCCTCTAAACCCCAATCGGTCGAAATTTCGGTCCCTGGTTTGATGCCGGTCCCGGAAGCAAGTACGTCGGATAGCATCCGCTCAGGAGCTGATGTCACGACTCTGTCTCCCAATGCAGAGAGTCCTCTCCCCGAAGTTGGCACAAGTGAAACGAGTAGTGAGACACTTGGTTCACAGAATCCCGCTCCACCCGTTTTACAGCCCGAAACTACGACTTCTCCCGCTGACACTTCCTCGGAGGTGACTCCTCCTGAAGATTCAGCTGACGGCAATGCGGAAGATTCCACTGAAACGGAAATGCCAGAGATGGAACAACCAGCAGAACTGGTTGCTCCACAAGAAGCGGAAGGAGTTGTCGAAGAGACTCCTTTAGTCAAACCGTTTGGTCTGCCTGGTTATATTTTTGGAGAACAGCGGCACATTATTGAGTTCTCGCCGATGAATCCTGCGAATCGCACAGCGAATCGGGATGAGGGGGTTTTGAATATCTTTTCGCCGGTCCAGATTTTTCGGACTTTTCTGGAAAGCGTCGTCGGAATTCTCAATTACACATTAATTGTTTTGCTCATGCTGTTTTTCCTGTTGCTGGAATGGTCTCGCTTTGGCAAAAAACTCGAAGAATTGCCGGGCAATTCGCAAAAATATATTGAGCAGGTCTCGGAAGTCCTCGCTTCCATTCGCCGTTACATGCTGATTAAAACGATGGTCAGCCTGTTGACGGGATTACTCATCACTGCTGCATTGATATTGCTCAATACCGATTACGCAGCTTTATGGGGCATCGTCGCTTTTCTGTTCAATTACATTCCGACGATTGGTTCGATGGTCGCTGGTATTGTCCCTGTTTTGTATGTCCTGGTCGATCAAGGTCCCTGGGCTGCGGCTTACGTAGCGATTGTTTTTCTCGTGGTCAACTTTGTGATTGGCAACCTGTTAGAACCTCGCATCATGGGAGAAGGCCTGGGGCTTTCGACATTCGTCGTCTTTCTCTCTCTGATCTTCTGGGGCTGGGTCCTGGGACCAGCTGGCATGCTGCTGGCGGTTCCTTTAACGATGGTTGTAAAAATCACTTTGGCCAGTGATGAACGAACCCGCTGGTTTGCACTGCTGTTGGGATCCAAAACCGAAATGGCTTCCGTTTCGAAAATCATGGAGTAATTTTGGTTGAGGGTTTACAGTTGAATGTTGAAGGTTATTCGTGTCCAGATTGGGTCTTTCGAATAAGCTGAAAAGTACTGATACAAAACCCTCAATATTAAACCTTCAACGCTTAACCCAAATCGTTATTTCGCTCGATTCTCTGCGACAAAGCCGCATTCCTTGTGACTGCCATCGCAGAAGGGGCTGTTTTTAGAAGCACTGCAACGGCACAGGGCGATATTCGTTTTACCAGCCAGATCAATCGGCTGACCTTGACCATCTTCAATGACGAATTCGCCGGAAATCAGAATGGGACCGTGATCGCGAAGTTTAACGACGACATCAGACATAGTTTGCAGTTCCTTGATAGGTTATTCGAATTAATGCTGTAATTTTCGAGTTACTGAGTGATTGAACTAATTGATATTCAGTATGTTATCCGTTTAGCAATATCACAACAGTACAAAATCTCAATCTGACGACCTCAAAATAATTATGTCAAAGCGATACTACCACCCTGCTCCCTGGAAACAGCACGAAATAGAACTGGAAGGCCCCGAGGCGCATCACCTCATCCACGTGATGCGTGCAAAAGTGGGAGATGAACTCGAATTGTTCGATGGAGCAGGCGGAGTTGCACCGGCTACAATCATCAACCTGAAGCGTAAAACAGTGAGTCTGGAAATTGATCTGTCTTGCAAAATCGTTACAGAAGAAGCAGACTTCAAGATCGTTTTGGCAACCGCTGTTCCTAAAGGGGATCGTTTTCGCTGGCTGGTCGAGAAAGCAACCGAACTGGGAGTATCCGAATTGATTCCCCTGAATATGGAACGCTCTTCCGTCGCGCCACGGGAATCGAAAATTGATAAACACCGTCAATACATTATTGAAGCCTGTAAACAATCCGGACGAAATCATTTGATGCGACTGCAGGATATGCAATCGTTTTCAGACTTTTGTAAATCGAATTCAGAACAGAATAGGAAGTCTCTTCTGGGAGATCTGAACAGCGATTTTGATTACTTTGAAGAACTGCAATCCTGGGTGAAATCGTCAACGTCATTAACGGTCATTGTCGGGCCGGAAGGCGGTTTAAGTGACCTGGAATTTGAACTTGCGACTCAATGTGACATGAGACGCTGGCAAGTGGGGAGTCATATTCTCAGAACGGAAACCGCAGGGCTGGCGATGGCAACACTGGCGAATCTACTCAGGCCATAGAAAAACGCGATGATCCGAAAATCATCGCGTTCGTGTATCTGGTTTACTGTCGCAGTGAATTATTCACCTGCTGGCAGTTTTCCTTCTTTCAAAATATCGCCGTAAGTTTTGCCAGCAACTTTGCTTGGTTTGGCTTCGACGTCTTTCAGGGCTTTCTTGATCTGTTCAGCGTCTTTGCTGTTTTTGGCATTCAAAGTCATGCCGTAGTCTTTACCGTACTGGTTTTTGTCTTTTTTACTTTTGCCTTCGTGGCAAACATTACATTTTGCTTCAGCAGCACCAGTCACGTCTGGATACATGTCCTTAAATTCAGCAAAATACTTAGGACGTGCTTCTGCACTCGACATGGCGAAGCCAGCACAAAGTACGGCACAGCTCAGGCTCAATAACGCTGTTTTCATTAATCATCTCCCAAATTTCAGTGTTTTTCTCGACGGATAGTGTGTACTCGATGAGTACAGATTCACTCAGGATGCAAATTCCGAACGCGTCGAATTCCTATCCATTTAAGGGTACGAATGCATTGGAGTCAACCGAACACCCGAAAGTCCATCCACAATTTGTGAACAATTTTCAAATGGAATTCCTCCAGATTCGAAATTATGCAGAATTCGTAGTTTATGCATATTTGATGCCAACTCAAATCGGATTTAGGGGATTACTCGTGGCAACCACAATCCTCTGCAGATAATCCCTACAAACCGAAAACTCAATTTCAGAGATGATTACAATGCAAAGCCTGCGAATCCGGTTTCCATTAACCTTGCAGTAGCGATTCTGCTCCGTCAATCCAGACAGGAGTTCCAGTAATATGACTAGCCGCATCGCTTGCCAGAAAAATGGCGAGTTGTGCAACCTGATCTGCTTTCCCCATTTCTCCACCCGTCAATGGGATATTACCCTCAGGAAATTCAACGGGGTTATCAATCTCCTCAAGATCGTGGCGTTCGGTTTTCTCGTGAATACCGGTATCAATAGCGCCCGGGCAAATAACGTTGACGCGAATTTTTGAAGGGGCCAGTTCCAGAGCCAGCATCTTCCCCAACGCGAGTTGACCTGCTTTGCTGGCAGCATAAGCAGAAGCTCCTTCGTTACTGAAGACGCGAGTCCCATTCACAGACGAAAGAATGACAATGCTACCATTCCCCGCAGCTTTCATATGAGGCACCGTGTGATGAATCGCCAGGTAGGTTCCCGTTAAATTGACGGAAATCGTTTTCGTCCATTCCTCATAATCGAGTTCTTCAATCGGGGACCAGGTTCCGTTCGTACCGGCATTTGCACAAAGGAAGTCGATCTGTCCCCACTCGTCAATAATCGATTTCACCACCTGTTGCATTTCTTCCGGAACGGTCACATCACCGGGAACGGCCAGCGCTGTCCCATGTTGTTTTTCAATCTCTGCAACGACACCATTGAGAGGCTCGATATCACGCCCAGTAATGGCCACTTTGGCTCCCGATTTCGCAGCCCGCAAAGCGATTGCGCGTCCAATCCCCTCACCTCCGCCGGTAATCCAAGCCACTTGATTCTTCAGTTGGATATTCATCGTAACATTCCCATTCCTGAGGAGTCATACTACTAAAGTAAATCGCGTACTCTTATGATAATTTGCTTAATTGCTTTACCAGAGGAGCTTTCAGAAATTGAGGAATTCGAGAGTAGTTTTTAGTTTTCATGGCTAATGAAACTTCCCACGATAGTACTGAAAGATTCTTTCGAGGCGGCACAACCGCAAGAGACCTTCAAGAAAATCAGCCGCAGATGGACGCAGATAGTTTGCATCCGCGTTTATCTGCGTCCATCTGCGGTTCTTATTTTTTGTGTAGTGGAATGAGATAGCAAAGCTATCCGGGCTAACCATGATAAGCGAATGAGTTTCTCAGGTCAGACCGTTGCCGTTCTCGGGTCCTGTCGATAGTAGCCCCTTAACTCCTCAAATAATTCGGGGCATTCTTGTGCAAGTTGATCAGCGGCTTCGAAAAAACTTTCCGTGGAAACTGCAAAAAACTCGGCTCGATTTGTCGTTCCGTAGCAATCGAGTACTGAACGCTTACCGCGATGCCGGCAGATCTGGCAAAGTTTATCGTATTCGCTTTTCATCACTTCCAGCCAGCGGGTAGCCTGCTCGTCGGATTCAATCGGTGGAACTCCATCAGCATCCATTCCATTGCGATAATCCAGCTGATGAGCAAATTCATGAGCAATGACATTGCGCGGATTTCCTCTTTTTAGCATCTGCGATTCAATATCCGACCAGGCCAGAATGACCGGTCCGTTGTACCACGCTTCCCCCAACCGTGTGGAAGGCCCCTCGACAATGATGCCACCGCCAACGTTTTCTTTGGCATGAACCTGATACGTCGCCGGGTAGACAAGTATCGTTTTGACATCGTCAAAATAATCCTCTTCAAATCCGAGCGTAATCCTTAATGCATGAGCAGCGATTGTGACTCGATGTTCATCGTTCAACTCCAGCCCGCCGCAGCCTTCCCAGTATTTGTCTCTGACAAAAACCGCGATACCCAGATCAAGACGCTTTTGAGTTGCGGGATCAAGTTGGGTACGAAACGCAGCATTCCGGGCAAGTATCTTCTGCCACGCTTTCGGTAAGGGATATGTTGGTTTTGGTGCAGAAAAAATATTTTGAAGCCATTTGATCATGTGAAGCCTTGTACTGTTTGTTTCATTAAATCATAAGCTTTGAGCAGCAGATATCGTAAATTTATTGAACCACTAAGGCACGAAGACACAAAGAGATTTTTGTTTAAAGCACACGTAAGACAAATCGAAATTACGATTTTGACGCTTTATATTCAGAACTCTTTGTGTCTTCGTGCCTTAGTGGTAAATTATTTTAATTTTCAAAAGTGAATCCTCAAAATCATTTTGTTTGGGATGTGGTTTCGCTAAGTATTTCAAATACGGCCTGTAATATTTCTGAAATTGAAGGATAACATTCATCATGATACGCTGGCCTGGTATTTCTCAATTTGATTTGACCGACAATGTCGCTCTTATTACCGGTGGTTCAAAAGGATTAGGCGAAGCGATGGCGGCTGGGCTGGCTTCAGCCGGGGCGAATGTTTTTCTGGTCAGCCGTCATGAATCCGAAGCTCAAGCAGCTGCAGAAAAAATTATGGAGGAATACCCCGTCAAGGCGATTGGCTATGCCGCGGATGTTTCTCAAGAAACTGAAGTGCAGGCGATGGTTGAGACCTGCCGTGCTGAATTTGGAAAAATCGATATCCTTATCAATAATGCCGGCATCAATATCCGGGGGCCGATCGAAGAATTGAGCTTGGAGGATTTTCGCAAAGTACAAAGCATCAATGTCGACGCCCTCTGGCTGTGTGCCAAGTACGTCATTCCGATAATGAAGGAACGGAATTACGGTCGCATCATAAACATGGCCAGCACACTCGGCCTTGTCGGCCTGGCCAATCGCACTCCCTACGCCACCAGCAAAGGAGCAGTCGTGCAGATGACGAGGGCTCTTGGACTGGAACTGGCTGCCGATCAAATTACGGTCAATGCCATCTGCCCAGGCCCGTTTCTCACACCGATGAACATTCCGATTGCTGAAACCGAAGAAGCCAAAACGTTTATCGTGGGAGCAACAGCTCTGGAACGCTGGGGCGATCTCTCGGAAATTCAGGGAGCAGCCATCTTTTTAGCGAGCGCTGCATCCAGTTACATGACCGGCAGTATGTTGACTGTGGATGGCGGTTGGACTGCTCGATGAGAATATCACCTCAAATACTTTGTTTTAAAGCGTTCCACCCCGTGTTGAAAATTACCCTGCGATTAACGATCCAATTGGGCCAGTACTGTCCGCGAATCTCTTCATCGGCAGACCCAGCAATTGAGCCTGAGTCAGCCAAAGGTTGGCTAGCGGCGTCCCCTCTGGCATGTTGATATGCTGGCCAGAATAAACTCGCTTTCCTCCACCAGCAACAATAATCGGAAGGTCGTTGTATTGATGCGTAGATCCATCTCCCAATCCAGAGCCGTATGTGAATAGGGTGTTGTCGAGTAATGTTGTGCCGTCGGATTCCTGTATCGAATCCATCCTTTTGAGCAGATACACATACTGTTCCATGTGGAAGCGATCGACTTTCAGCAGGTCGTTAATCATTTTGGTTTGATTGTGTGACATCTGATGATGGCTGCGAGGGGTATCAAACAGACTTTCAAATTTATAAGGCGTGTCCCAGCGTTCGGGACCAACCATGAAGGTTGTGACATTGGTCAATCCGGTCTGCAGAGCAACCACCATCAAGTCACCCATCAGACGAATATATTCTCCACGCGGCAGGTACGCTTCGGGAGGTTCATCCAGTTTAACCAGCGAGAGTTCCGCCTTCATTTTCTCCAGTCGATCCATCTGCAGTTCTATGGTTCGGATGGACTCAAAATACTCGGAAAATTTCTCCCGGTCAGAAGTTCCAAGTTGCTTTCGCATCGCATGAGCATCTTCGAGAACCAGATCGGTAATGTCCCGATACTGATCAATTTCCTGAGTCGAAAACAGGCGGCGATACATTTTACGGGGATCGCGAATCGAAGGAGCCAGATGTCCGGTGCCGTACCAGGATATGTTGTCGAAATAGATCGATTCTTTATTATCGCGATGACTGTTGCAGCTGAATTCGAGTGTCGGGAATGGAGTTTGAGTTCCGATTTGATCGGCGACGAGATGATCGAGAGTCCGATTCAACGGCCAGGCCGTCCCTTTTATGGTATAAGGTTCTGCACTACTCAGGTAACACGATGCACATTGGGCATGCACATCTGTCCCTTGCTGGAATGTCCGATCCATGCCCGTAATAAGATTGATCTTCTGCTGAAACCCATCAAGCGGCTGCATTGTCGGAGTCAGCTCTGTAAGCGGTTTGACGCTAAAGTTGGGATCCTGCTTTCCGAGAGAGGTCATCACATTTCCCAGGTTTCCTTTCGGGATGATGTCCTCTGCTTCTCCAGGAAAAAATCCACGACGCACAACTCCAATCGGCACATAAAAATGAGCCATGCGTTGAGCGACCGGTTTTGATGGAGCAGCCGAGCAGAGACTCTCCATCCATGGGAGAGAAAGAGCCGCCCCGCTCATGCCGCGAAGAAAATTTCGTCGTGTCGTTCTTCTCATAAGTGTCTCCATTCATGTGATCGCCTGCGGTAGAACCGAATGCTCTATTCCAAAGCGACATGAATTTTCGGACTGGATTTGCTTTGGAACGGTTCGCTGAAAACAATTTGCTTAATCAGAGATTGAAATCGATACTTATCTGAAATGACAGACTGTGTCATTTCATCGAGTGCAATCTGATCGGCTGCTCCAAGTTCACGGGCTAGTGCATACGAAAGCAAGTGCCCTGCCAGTGCCCGGGTGAAACGATCTTTTTCCAACAGGATCGCATCCTTGAATTCGATCACATTGTTGAACTGATGCTGCCGAAATAATGTGCCCTGCATGCCGATCTCTCGACCATTCTCATACTGATCCCGCCAGACTCCAATCGGATTATAATTTTCCAGTGCAAAACCGAGAGGATCAATTTGCTCGTGACACCCCTTGCAGTCGGAACGTTCCCGATGCAGCGAGAGCCGTTCTCTCAATGTCAAATGTTCTTCGCCTTCGGCTGGTTTTTCTCCGAGTGCAGGCACATTGGCTGGCGGAGGCTCGGGAGGATTATTGAAAATCACGCCGGCAATCCACGCACCTCGGGTAATTGGTTGAGTTCGCTCTGGTCCCGAAGTCATGGTCATCACGGCTGCATTGGTGATCAAGCCACCATTTCGGCGATCAGTCACAGGAACGCGATGGAAGGTCAATGTTGTGACTTCATTACTATTCTTATCGACAGGTTCCGTCGCGAGTTCTCCGTAAGCCTCTTCCAGCAGGATCGATCGATAAGTGAAGTCGGAATCAATGAATTGTGTGATCGGCTGGTTTTCAATGAGCACCGTTTCGAACAGCAACAGCGGTTCTAGCATCATGTGCATGCTGTCGCGATACTTTGAAAAGTAGAAATCAGGATATTTCCCGCGATCCGGCACCGAAGAAATGATCCGCTCCAACTGTAGCCATTGAGAGGGGAAACTGTCGCAAAATCGTTTGATTTTCTTGTCTTTGAGCATCCTCTCCACCTGGACGTCGAGTACTTCTGGTTTGCTCAAGTCTCCGTTGGTCGCCAGTTCGAGCAGAGTTTCATCGGGCAGACTCCCCCAGAGAAAAAAGGAAAGTCGAGAGGCCAATTCAAAGTCATCGAGTAATTCCGATGTCTCATTAACATCAGTCTTATCGTAAAGATACAGGAAGTTAGGTGAAGCAATCGTCGCAGCTGCGACGGATTTCATCGCCTCAGGAAAGGGAACACCTGATTCAAGCTGATGCTGCACGTAGCCGATGTAACGCTCCAGTTGACTCTCAGCAACTGGCTGTCGAAATGCTTTGAAGAGAAATTTCTTGAGCCGAAGCCTCACCTCTGCCGATTGATCAACATCCTCAGCGGGAGCGGCAAAGAACTCTCGCCAGATGCCCACGTTTTTCGGTGAAAAATCAGGGCTTTCGACGATCGACTGCCCCAACTTCAGAAACGCTTCCATCAAAAGGGGGGAGAGCGAAAGATGATCGCCTCGATTATCGTAACCATGTTCAGCACGAAGATCCTGCGGAAACGCGGCCACTCCCATTAAGCGTGGTTCAATCAACTGGGATTTACCTAGCGGACGGCTTCCGACCGTCACAACCTCGGCCATTTTTCCTGTTTCGGGTTGAAAATAACCCTTGTGATCTCGCATCATTCTTTCTGGAAGCGTGAACACGATACACTTCAAATCGAATAGATCGACAACCGCATTGTTATACTGAAAGCGGTTCATACGTCGAATCGGCGCATGTAGATATCGTCGTTCACTGGCGAGTGATTCGTGAAGCAGGTTCTGAAATTGATTCACCAGCAACTGTCGATTTTCAGCCGATAATTGAGGCTCATCTTCAGGAGGCATTTCCTGCAGATCGAGGACGTCGATCAGACTGCGTAACAGTTCACTGTTCGTTTTCAGATCATCGAGCGAAAGTTCCTGAAGATTGACTTCACCATAAATCTCTTCTTCTGCCCCATGGCACTTTACGCAATGCTTTTGGGTCAGTGACAGGAATGATTCCGAAAAATCTTCGGCAGAGTGCGTTGCGGAAGTGTTCAGCATCAAAACCAAAATCAGACTGGAGGCAACTGCAAGTCTCAGATTATTGGCATTTAAAGCGGCTTTCCACATAATGATATCGTTACCGAAATGGCTTTATTTTGAATGTCGACAAACGATCAATCAATATATTCGCATGTGAGTGTGATTGCAAGATGCTTCTGACTTGGACAGTTTGGAATGGGAAGCCGAGTGGTTCTGTGTCGACACGCTTTTCGTCTGCGTTATGGTAGTTATACTTCTTTATGACGATGAATTATTATTTAGACCATTTTCAAATGGTTTCTGCAGTCGCTTGGACACTAAATGTCCTAAAAACACGGTGTTTGCTCCTGCTAGACTCTGAAATTAATTTTTGAATATGTTCTAGAAGATGAATCAATGAGATTTGATCAAGAGTCGAGACTTTGAGTTCGATTTAAAGAGAAACCTCATATTTAATTTGCTCCATGGAGCGGAATTTATACTGAGAGACCAGACAATTCCATGCCGCATCGTGGTGTTGCAACTCAGACTATGCCTTAGAAAGACCATATCGGATGGCTATTGAATTCAAATTACCAGAAGTTTCCGAGGGTGTGACCTCTGCCGATATTGCAGAAATCCACGTTTCTGAGGGCGATACGATTAAAGCCAATCAGGTTGTCGCCGAAGTGGAAACTGAAAAAGCACTCGCAGAAATTGAATGTCCTCATGCCGGGACTGTCGTGAAAGTTCACGTCTCTGCGGGAGATTCGGTGCCAATCGGTGCGACGCTGCTCACCATTGAAGAAGGTAGCGGTGGCGGGAAGAGTGAAGAGAAAAAAGAGGAACCAGCCGCAAAGCAGGAACCGGAAACGAAAGAACCGCCCAAATCGGCTCCAGAATCCAAACCTGCCCCAACTCCGCCAGCTCAATCCGCCTCGCCATCTCCTGTAAAGGAAGTTTCGGCCACATCGGGCGATCAGGAAAATCGTCCCCCTGCCCCAGCTGGCCCGGCGACTCGCAGAATGGCCCGCGATCTCGGCGTCGATTTGTATCAAGTGAATGGGAGTGGTCCCGGTGGGCGAATTTCTCAAGAAGATGTTCAAGCTTATGTCAAAGCTCGATTGACTGCTCCAGCTGCATCCGGTGGTTCCGGCAGTGGTCCGATGGTCGCTCCGCCTCTGCCAGACTTCAGCGAATTCGGGCATACGCATCGTGAAGCGATGAATAAAATCGGCAAGACCGCTGCTCAGCATCTGGCGATGTCCTGGAATGTCATTCCGCATGTCACTCAGCAGGACATGGCTGATATCACGGATATCGAACTGGCCCGCAAGCAGTTCCTGCAGGGAACCGGCAAAAACGGACCAAAGGTGACGATGACCGCCATCGCGGTCAAAGCCGCAGTGACGGCTCTCAAAACGTTCCCGAAATTCAATTCGAGTCTCGATCCGCAGACCAACGAAATCGTTTACAAAGACTATTTCAACATCGGCATTGCCGTCGATACCGAAAACGGTCTGGTCGTCCCTGTCGTGCGGGATGCCGACAAGAAGTCACTTCTGCAAATCGCACTCGAAGTGACCGAACTGGCCAACAAAGCCCGGGATCGCAAGCTCTCCATGACCGACATGAAGGGGGGCACATTTACGATTACGAACCTGGGTGGCATTGGCGGTACCGGATTCACGCCGATCGTGAGTTATCCGGAAGTCGCGATTCTGGGGATGTCTCGGGGACAGAAAGAACTGAAACTGTTCGATGGAGAACTTGAAGAACGACTGATTCTGCCGTTGTCGCTTTCGTATGATCATCGGGTAATCAACGGAGCCGATGCTGCTCGATTCATCGTGAAATTGTCCGCGTTACTTTCCGATCCATTCACCCTGCTCTCAGAGTGTTAATGTGTTTTGTTCGTGAGTTTCATAGTTGAGGGTGGCGGGGG
>TARA_R100000789_G_scaffold54781_1_pt1 | contig 25047 bp, 17 predicted proteins | sample TARA_R100000789 | Tara Oceans TARA_R100000789 (sample SAMEA2623403) | marine metagenome | biome: marine biome (ENVO:00000447); feature: mesopelagic zone (ENVO:00000213); material: "saline water (ENVO:00002010), including plankton (ENVO:xxxxxxxx)" | depth 450 m
CTCTGATTATTGAGTGTCTAATAATCGCGCACGGTCATTTAGGATCACTGCAGCGAGTTGATGAGTGGGATATCAACTCGAACTGATAATATTCTTTCCAAAATTACGCACGGTCAGATAATTACTCAATTTTATACGGTCTGTTCATCAACGTTTGCGTCGCTTCGAGGGGTGACTTCTCTTCAAATAAGACTCGATAGATCTCCTGAGAGATCGGCATGTCGATATCGTTCTGATCCGAAATTTCCATCACGGCTTGAGTCGTTTTCACGCCTTCAGCGACCGCATCCATGGATTCAATAATATCAGAAAGCGATTCCCCTTCACCCAGTCGACGGCCTACTAAACGGTTACGGCCATAGGGGCTGATACAGGTTGTGATCAAATCTCCAATGCCAGCCAGTCCACTGAAGGTCGATTCTTCCGCTCCGAAATAAGCGCCGAAGCGAGACATCTCGACGATGCCGCGGGTCATCAAGGCCGACTTGGCATTGTCTCCAAAGCCGAGTCCATCACAAATCCCGGCTGCGATAGCGATCACGTTCTTCACCGCACCTGCGACTTCAACGCCAATCAAATCGACATTTGCATAGACGCGAAAACGGTCTGTCGCAAACATGCTCTGAACCCGTTTTGCAAGTGATAAATCTCCACTGGCTGCAACAACTGTGGCGGGAAGTCGCCGGGCGATTTCCTCGGCATGACTCGGGCCACCGACTGCAATGACTGACCGTGTACCCAGGACATCGGTAATAATTTCACTGGGACGCTGATGAGTTTCCGGCTCCAGCCCTTTGACCACGCTGATCGTCGGACGATTGCTGTTGAGAGCCGGGGCGAGTTGTTCGAGAGACGTTCGCAGAAAAGCAGAGGGAATGGCTACGACTAGAAACTCGGCATCCGCCACCGCCTTTTCGATATCACCCGTCACATCGATTTCCTGGGGAATCTGCACGCCGGGCAGCAGTCGCTTGTTTTCACGAGTCTCTGTAATTTCCCGAGCGAGATCAGCACTTCGCAACCACATGGAGACCTGCTGATCCTGATGTTCGTTGAGCAGAATCGCACAGGCAGTCGCCATGGCACCACCGCCCAGAATTGCAATTTTCGTTGGCATGAGTCAAGCACTCCCTCAAAGGTAATCGTGATCAGCACCCTGAGAGGGACTGTCGCTGTCACGCATTCGATGTTCATTTCAGTTGTTGATACCTTATAAGCGGTTACATGCCAACTGACAATCCGACACTCTCAGAAGATTACTTTTATCAATTATGACTATTATGAGGAATATGTACCATCAACAGGTTGTCGAGCAGTTTTGGTCTCGAATTTCTGTGTTTGCATCCGCTCATCCGTGAATTCTGACCTACGGTTTAATGAACAATTTTGTTTAGCCCTCAGGATTCAAGTCTGCGGGACCATCCTGAATTAGTGGAGAAAACCATGGCAACTCTGTTTGGCACCCAGGAAGCGATCAACGATCGCCGTTCGGAAAATCGATCCGAAGACTACAGCGGACCCAACCGCCGTCAATTTGGCGATTCTCGCGACAATACCCGTCCGGAAGTCGCTCAACTGGCTGATGCGGTTGATCAATACAAACTTCGAAACCGTCGTCGTTTCATTACTTACGAAGAATTGTACGATGTGATGTACGAGTTGGGCTATCGTCAATCGCAGGGCACAGAACTGTAATCGACAAGGTAGGACAGGCTTCCAATCTGTCTGATTTACTCGGACCTCACTTTTTGAATTGCTGCTGGAAAAGTGACAGGCAGGATGCCTGTCCTACGGGCTTATTGTGCAATCATTCGGGCAGTACGGGAAAAACTTGTGTGGTCACGAAGTACCGCTCTCCGTTGATCTCGACGATTAACGAAGGCGCCCAGCTTTCGATCTCCTTTCGCTGAGTATCCGATAAGGAATCGTAAGGCTGATAAAACGGTGTATTGGCTAACGCTTCTCCCAGAATGCCCATCTCCTGAAGTTGCTGAAATCGTTCGGGAGTGACGAAGTCGGTGTATTTGTAGGTCGTGCGATATCGCAGAATTTCCTGCCAGTTGACGAGCACATAGCTGAATTCGTTTTCTGTAAATATCTTTCTAATGTCTTCAGTCGATTTATTCTGCCATTCCCCTTCGGGAATATCCCGATCGACAATTCCCATCCACTCGGCCAATAACGAACGATCGAAAACCGTGTTGTAGCGATACGGGAATGTCGCATCGAACAACTCTGCTTCGCCGACACTCAAAACCGCTCCCTCCTTGTTTTTCATCAATTCATTGAGAAAGACTACTTCTGGCGAGGTGATATTGGCTGTGATTTTTCGAGCGGCATTCAGATCAATCACGTAAGCGTTGTAGCCGCAAAGTTCCAGGGTGATAAATGCCAGATTGAATATAATCGCCGGGAAGAGCAACGCAATTAAACCGATGCGAGTTCGCTGCATCAGCCACCAGGCTCCCCAGCTGGCCAGGCAGGCTCCGACCGGTAACAATGGCACCCAGAAACGGTCAATACGATGCGTCAACACCCACCAGGAAACCAGCAACCAGAATAAGTAGAGACTGACCCAACGCACTTTCGAACTGCTGTGAATTCCGACCACTATTCCGATCAAACCGAATCCAAGAATCAAAGGCGACTGCCAGTCGTTAACAACGAAGACATCGACCACACTGGTGAAAAAATGACTGATCTTGTGATGATCGGGACTATGAGCCGCTTTCCACTTGACGTTCAACGCGTCATCCCAGTCGGCTCCTCCGAAGACGGAGTACAATAACGGATAGACCGGGTTCCCGGTTTCCGCCATGTTCTTAGCCATCCACGGACCAAACGTAATGACGGTTCCCAGCACGAACATCCCTGCTCCACTGAGCAATTCCATTGGTTTCCGTTCGCCTGCTTTGACCGCCAGAGCATATGCTCCCAGCAGGAACAGTGAGATCGGCAAGGTGACTGAAATCAAGCCGGGATATTTGCATGAGATTGCACTCCCGGCCAGCAAGCCCGTGACCAGAAACCAGCGGGTTGGAGTCGGTTTCTTTTTCAGGAGAGAAATCGCGACCATCGCAGCCAGCAGAGTTGCGGCTACATACAGACACAATCCTCCTTCTGTATAAGCGATAATGGAAATACGATAAGTCCAGGGAATGGTGAGGTAAATGATCGCTCCCAGCCAGCCCGCAGTGGGAGTTGTCGAGCGACGAATGATGGTGTAAACAAGCAGAGCCGTCAGGGGAGCGAAACCTGCGAGGATTGCCTTCCCGGCCAGCGCTCCCCAATACCAGTCGGCATAGAGAACCATGCCTGTCAGAGTGAACATTTCCGTGAGAAATGGAAAGCTCGTATAAACATTGTGAGGCAGCATATGGATGGAGCCTGACTGGTAGAACTCCTTAGGTCCACCAAAGTGGTACTCTTTGACATCGAAATCGACAGAGGGCAACATCGCTCCCAGAAAAATCGCAATCAGAAAGGGAACAAGGACAATCGTGCCCCAGATACGAACGGAATTCAGTGTAAACGTCCTCTGAGAGAGTTTGTGATTCTGCAACAAGATCCAGGCCTTCATCCGCGACATCCAGGCCGAAAACCCTCCATGACTTCGCGCATGCATCACTGCCCAGAAAAGCAGAATCAGCAGGTAGACAATGCCAAAGGCAATTCGGTTTAAACCTCCCAGTAAACCTAGACCGAGCGTTATTAGCGAGAGTCCGGACAGACCAACGGCCAGACTCAAACCATGCCATTCTGCCCGGCCAATGTTGCGGATTTTCAATCCGAGAGCATGAAATAACCCTGTTCCCAGACAGTAAGCTAATCCATAAATAAAGGTAGCAATCAAAAGAAAGGGAATCCGCTGAGGCAGGTAGGCAAGCCCGGCCGGAGCGGCGTTTTTCTCGCGAATGGGGAGGAGATCGTCAAGCAAGACTTGCGGCACAAACTCCCAGATTAACCAGCGATCCGGTCGAGTTCCATCCGCCAGTTGCTGTGCATTCGGTAAAGTTTGTGAATAAAACCAGACGTAGAAACCCAGCACCCACACAAATGCGATCAGGACGGGCAACCACTTTCGCCAGACGGCGTTTATTTGTTTTTCAGCTCCCTCAGGATGAGCCTCTTTTTTGTGTGAAGATGACATACGATTTCGATTCCAAAGGATCTCTATTGAAAACGATTCAGTATAACAGCGAGTAGATGGGGTGAAACCGAAACCTGCTCAACATGATGAACGCTTTTACGCTGATTGATGCTATGTGCTTGTATTTCAGTAATTCTTGAACTGTCAATTGTTACACTCAGATCATCTTGCGTGAAAAATGGTGGAATAGGAAGGAGAGGTAGTATTGACTTCCTGAAGATTGAAGCTTTCTTAAAGTGAACTTTCTGTAAGCATTCTGAGCCAGTTGACAAATCTGAAGATTCAATCAGACTGATACGAACAATTCAGTGGTTTCTGATCATACAGTTACAGGATCGATGCATTTGAAGGTGATCATCACAACTCTGTATGGTGGAACCAATACGGCAAGAATGGACTTTGCAGTTCGAGAATAGGATTAAGCAAATGGCAGATGAAGCTACACCGGTCGAAGCAGGACAGGCAGCCGCCGAAAATCAACAGATTCGGATCGATATTGATGACTCCAATGTTGAAGCGATCTATGCGAATATGTGCCGGGTTTCGAGCACTCCCGAGGAACTGATTCTCGATCTGGCATTGAATCCGAATCCAGTGGGGAACCCACCCGAAAAAATTCGCGTTTCTCAGCGAGTGATTCTGAATCATTTCACCGCCAAACGACTCGTCTCTCTGCTGGCTTCCGCCGTACAGCGTCACGAACAGACTTTTGGCGTGCTGGAAACGGATGTCCGTAAGCGAGTGAAAAATCAGCCCACGAAGTAATTCGTGGTTTGAACTTACTGAAACAACCCGTGCCATTTCTGGTACGGGTTTTCTTTTGTAGATTATGAGATCCTGATCAATCTTGTTGGAATTTTATTTCAACTTGTCATCTCTTGTGTAGGATGAGATTCGAGTCCTACATTCGAATTTCATAAAGCATGATCATCCCTTTCAAAGGCTGTCCTCGTGGAGAGTGCGACCCTCTCGCCGAATACTCCTGAAAAAATCTCTGACCGCAAAAAGCCGACGAAATTCGTTCGCTTTGCGGCTGATATTCTCAAGCGTTCTCATAATCTGAATGATCTTTCCAGCGATGAAATATCACGTCAGATTCGAGGATTAAGGCATCGGGTCGAAAGTGGGGAATCTTTTGCAAGCGTGATGGAGGAAGCCTTTGCTCTGGGTTGTCTCTCTATTCGCAGGACCTGTGGCTTTGATTTGCATCATGTGCAGATCCTAGGTGCTTCTGTTATGGCCCGGCATTCCATCGCGGAAATGCAAACTGGAGAGGGCAAAACGCTAACCGCGGTATTGCCTGCAGTTCTGTTTTCATTAGCAGGACGAGGTCTGCATGTCGTCACCGTGAATGATTATCTGGCTGATCGCGATGCGACCGAACTGCGGCCGATTTACGAGCGGCTGGGTTTGACGGTTGGGTGTGTTACAACGGACATGGAAGATGAAGCACGCAGGCAGGCCTATTCTCGCGACATTACCTACGGCACAGCCAAGGAAATGGGATTCGATTATCTGCGAGATCGACTTCGTCTGGGAGCGGACCTCATTCATGAGGAAACCCGCAAAATATTTCAGGAGGAAGGTGGCGGTCTCGTGCAACGTGGTCAATTTTGTGCCGTGGTCGATGAAGCAGACAGTGTACTGATTGATGATGCCAGGACTCCCCTTTTAATCGGTACTGCTCAGCCGGAATCTCCGCAGCGTGTTGCCTTATTTCGCTGGTGCTCGCGTGCCATTCGCAAACTCGAATCTCATGCCGATTATGTAGCTGACTCGAAGAAGCGCCAGGTCTTCCTGACAGATCCCGGCTGCCGAAAAGTGGTCCTGCTTGGGAAACCGCCTTTAATGGAGGCGGTCGACATGGAAACAATTTATGAGAATATCGAGCGAGCCCTGGAAGCCTATCTGTTTTATCAGCGGGATCGCCATTACACCCTGCATGAAGATGAAGTGACGATTGTCGATGAATCGACAGGCCGCTTAATGCCAGGTCGCAAATGGCAAAATGGTTTGCATCAGGCGATTGAAGCCAAAGAACATTTACCAATTACCTCCCCCACCAGCGATGCGGCTCGCATTACCGTCCAGCGTTTTTTCCAGCAGTATCAGCACAAGTGCGGCATGACGGGAACCGCCTCAAACGCCAAACGGGAATTTCGGCGCACTTATCGATTGGGTGTTCAACGAATTCCGACCGATCGCCCCTGCATTCGTAAAGGTCTTAAGACGAGAGTCTATTCGACTCAGGAGGCTAAAAATCAGGCAGTCATGAAAAGTCTTCAGGAACTGTTACGACAAGGACGAGCTGTGTTGATCGGAACTCCCTCTGTCGGAGCTTCTGAACGATTGAGTGCCGTTCTGCGAGAACATCAGATTGATCACGAAGTACTTAATGCCCGTTACCATGAAGTGGAAGCCCAAATTGTTTCCCGAGCCGGTGAAGCGGGATCGGTCACAATTGCGACGAATATGGCTGGCCGCGGGACGGATATTAAACTGCCTGAGGAAGTCAAACTGGCAGGAGGATTGCATGTGATCGCGACCGAAATGCACAGTTCCGCGAGAATTGATCGCCAACTTGTCGGACGCTCTGCCCGGCAGGGGGATCCGGGAACATTTCAGTTTTTCCTCTCGATGGAAGACGAATTGCTGATGAATTTGCCCGCAGATCGCGTTCATAGACTTCAAAAGCAGGCTTCCAGAACCAGTGTCGGCGAACTTCCTGCCAGCTGGGTAAAACTCTTTAAGCGAACGCAACGGCTTCTCGAACGCAACCACTACAAACAACGCAAACAGATGATGAAACACGAGAAAAAACAGATGGAAACCTATCGCCGGATTGGTTTGAACCCTTATCTGGAAGCAACAGGAAGTTAAAAGGAGGAAGGCGAAATGTGGAAGGTTGAATAATCGCACCTGAGTTTGCAAAAAGTTGATTGTTATTCTTCTAGTATCCAATTCGATTTGCAATCTCCTTACGAACGCACCATCTTGGTAATGTTCTTATATCGAAAATCTGTAGTTTGTCCTGTGAATGATTTGATTTTTATGGTTATGAATAATTCGAGATTTACAATTTTAGCCCTCATCCTCCTTGGATTTGGGGTTACTGGAATTCCAGCAAAGGCAGAAGAACAAGAGCGAATTACAGTGAATAACTGTTCGATCGCTCCATTACATTCTGCAAAAATTGCCAGTGATCGTCCTGGCGTTTTAGAATTGATGGCGGTTGAAGAAGGGGATGAAGTTGAAGCGGATCAATTATTTGCGCGATTGCGCGATGATGCCGCCACCGCAGCTGTGGAGATTGCCCGGAAGCAAACTGAAAATGATATCGAGATTCGCCTGGCGGAAAAGACAAGTGAAGTTGCAGCTGCTGAATTTGATCAAGCGGTGCAGGCAAATTCTGATCCTAATCTGCAGGTCGTCACGCGTTATGAAATCCGTCGGCTGAAACTTTCTGCAGAACAAACCCGATTACAGATCGAGCAGGCTGAGCATGATTTTGCCGTCAAGAAACTTGAACTGATCGAAGCGGCAGAACGACTCAAAGAATATCAAATTAATACACCCATTTCGGGAGTCGTCGTTCGCCGTTTTAAGTCCACTGGAGAAGCGGTTCAGCAGGGGACTGAAATTGCAGAAGTTGTGAACTTTCAAATTCTCAAAGTTGAAGGCTTTATTGATGTAGCCGATTCCTGGAATATCCGTCAGGGGGATCCAGTTGTAGTACGGCTGGAAAGTCCGAATTTATCCTCAAAAATCCGAGACATGACCTTCAACGGGAATATTCGTTTCATCGATGGAGCGGTCACTCCCGTCAGTGAGAAAATACGAATCTGGGCGGAAGTTCGCAATGAGGGGAGTAATCTCAAACCAGGCTTGAGAGCGACTCTGGAAATTTTACCGACAACTGCAGATTCTGAAGAAACTTCAGATTAGACCATTTTCAAACGGTATCTGCAGTTTACTGAACACTAAACTAAAAAAGCACACGGATGAAACTGATCCGTGTGCTTAAATCGTATTATCGATCGTGAAATTGTTTAAAACTGATAGTTAGGATTCTTACTGTCAAACGTGAAGTCGTTCAGACCTTTGTTCGTGTGCAGATTCGTGTAAGTGTACTCTTCAATGAGTGGTGCTTTCTGACCGGCAGCAGCAGGGAAGCCATAACACTCACAGCGAATCGGAAGATTGGTCTCTTTTTCCAGATACAACCGCATTGTGCTGTATTTGAACTGGCGTCGAGGAGTGGGGTGTGATGTTTCCACGACACGGCATTCGACATTTCCTAATTGAGCATTCGGATAATATTTGACATCGCATTCACCGAATTGGGATTCGTATTCCCATGTCGCAATCAGCTTTTCGATCATATTTTCGATGCCGATCATCGTTATTGGATATCGGTTCCCCTTCATGGCCAGGCTGGAATCGACATCCAGAGATTGGGTGCCGATGAGTGATGTCAGTCCTGAACCTTCGTGGGCCAGAATTTTATTTCCGTTTTGGCCTTCGACATACATGACTTCACGACCGGCATGGGGTTCCCGAAATTTCAGGTAAACGCTAAATGGCTGGTGTCGAACTTTGATTTCCATCTGGGTCGTTGTTAATTCGTTCCCGACCATTTCCCGCTTGGTGAGGACAGCCTCGTAGTCGACCACTTTATCGACAGCCTGCTGAGCTTTTTTTGCCAGTTGTATAACAGGCGCAAAGGGATGTCCTTCAGGTACCTTGGACTGACTTTGAGCGAAACTTGCAGTTGGTGCAATAACACACAGGCAGAGAGTTGCAAAAGCAGACCATGTCACAAATGTGTGGCAGGTTGGGAATGTTGATCGAAAGTTCACGGCGTCTCTCCGTAAATGTTGTAGCAGTGCAGAAGTTGATGAGCGTTTCATCCATAGTTGTTATCGACGAAACTGGAGTTGGTCATCAAATATCTCGGTGAAGGAATTGTTGATATAAACGACAGTCCCCGCAAAGAGTCACCAGATTGCCAAGCTATCCGTCTGCGATCTTGATATCAATACCTGAAACATATTCTTTCCAATTCCAGAGCATATTTAAAAAAAATACTTCAGTGTCGAGCAGAGCAATCGTAACGTATCCGGGAATGGCGTACATGCGACTACAGAAATCATTTGATAATTGGCTTATGCTGTTTAATTCTACCTGAGAATTCCTGAGTTGAAAACGCCAATAAAATGCAGAAGGAGTCTCAAATGAATTTTACTGCAGTTTGCAGATAACTGTAGCGGCTTTATGATGTTTTGAGGCCTATATTTCCAGTCGACCGCCCGCTACACATTCGTGGAAATGGCTATAAACCTTCAGATTCATTGTATTCACAGTGAAACACGTAAAAAGCCTCCAGTAATTTCTGGAGGCTTATTAAATTCTCGTTCCGACACTTACGCAAACTGAATACCTATCGGCTGAAGCCGATAGGTTTTTTGGCCGTGAGCTTCGGACTGAAGTCCTTTCGCTCACATGCCAGGTTTTTATTGTCCTTGGACAAATTTGAACCCACGAAAAAAAAGAACCTGAAGGTTTCGCCTGAAGGCGAGGGTTTTAGACCCATCGCAAGGACAATAAGTAAATGACAGGGAATCGGATTCTGAGTATTCGTTCACTTTTATCCAGTCGAGATCGAATAATATCCCCAATGTATTAACACATTATAAAGACATTCAATTATGGGCTGGCAGGAGTTTCGTTATTATCGTCGTTTGCAACAACAACAGCTGTAATGATTGCCCCGGTGACGACAACTGCTGTTGTGAGAGTTCCCATTCCAATGATTCGATGGGATAAAATCTGCCCGCGTGCGGGGGAATCGGATACTAATAAGATATTTGACCTGGCTGAAGGAGGGGCTGCACTGCTCCAGAGGCGAACAGTTGAAATTGCTTCACCAGCCTGGAATTCGTGTAAGCCTGTCCCGAGATTCGAAAGTGCAAATTCCCCAGCTTCATTACTGACGACTTGACAGACGAGGGCGCCATGGAGTGAGGCTGTGATGACTACACCAGTCTGGAGCTGGCCTTGCGAGTTAACGACCTTGCCTTTCAAAACGCCATGAGGCACCGCAATGTCTGCAATTTGAATTTTTTGCGCAAATTGTGTAGATGGTGATTGTGCCAGAGCGGTAACCTGCGGCATTATCATTCCCAGACACGCCAGACCAACCAATGAATTCGCAACCAGATTGAAACCTTTCATCTCCAAGTCCCTTCGTGTGATTTCACTTAAACAGAAATGTTACGCATTTTTCCTGAGAATCAGGTGATATTGCGAAATCCGTTGAGTGCCGTTTCCACGAAAGTGTAGCGGGTGGTTGCTTGGGAAATAGGCTTCAAACCCACAATTAGCCGCTAAAGTAAACTGCAAACCGCAGTAGTCTCACACGAAATTCGGACTCCGCCTCAGTAGACTGGAATAGTTCCAGCATAACGGTCATGGCCGTATAATGTTTACTTTCGGGCGGAAACGAAGATTGGCATCAGCGACTGTCATTGCAAATTTTTGAATTGCAAAAACGCATTCAACCTGCCGGAAGAATAGGAATTATTGGTATTCCTATTCCAGGCAGGTTGATGAAAGCAATCAATCTGAATTCAAACTGGCAACTATGGGCTAACGATGATTGTATCACCACCGTCATCGGCCAGAGCAGCACCACCGAGGGCAACACCGACAACAGCTGTTCCGAGAACAACGTAGTCAAAAGGATTGTCCTGAGCACGAACGGTTGCACCGTTGACGATCAGAACTTTGCTTTTGGCAGCTGGAGGAGCAACTTCGCCATCCCACAGACGAACGACTGACTGTGACTGGCTTGTTGAAACCTGATACAAACCGCTGTCCAGATTGCTGACAGCGAATTCCCCATTGGCATTGGTGACAGCTGAACCGACAACTTTGCTGCCGAGGCTGACTTTCACAACAGTTCCGTTGATGATCTGGCCCTGAGAATCAACAACTTTACCGTTCAACATGCCTTGAGTTAAAGCAACGTCTGCAATTTGAACTTTGCTGGCAACCTGATTGGTGGCAACACCTTCAGCCATGATCTGAGTTGGCAAAGCCATACCGAGGCAAGCTAAACCGGCGACAGCACTTTTGAGAATACTAATTTTCATCGTCCATGATCCTTTGTTGTGGAGCTTTTACTTCAGGCTCGAAGGGAACCCTATAAACTTAATTCCTGAGTCTGAGACACGTCCGCCGCCAGTTCACACTTTCAACGGATCGACAACTTATGACAGAATTGTCAATTGAGTTGGGAAAGGAACAACCTTTTCCTTTCTTAGCTTCGGAACTTTTTCTAATGTCACTCCACAATTTTCTCACGAATGATTTGCTTTTGTAATTTTGTCCTGATCCAATTGAACTTGACATGCTCTTTGAATTCAAGATGTGTTGTCCAGGCAAAGATTAACAGCCACATCAATGAGAATTGATACTTGATTGGAACTACTCTCCTACGACTTCAATCTGCCGATCCGATTGTAAATAGCCGATCAAATCTCGTATCTGTTCCGGGCTCATTTTGTCGAGCACACCATCGGGCATCAGGGAAAGATTCGAAGGTTTTGAGACTTCGATTTCCTCTCGAGCCAGTGTGATTTCATCTTTCTCCGTCTGGACGGTCAGCGTTTGATCTGTTTCCGATTTAATCACGCCATTGATCACACGCCCGGAATCCAACACGAAGGTCGTGACCTTGTACTGATTCGGCACAAGAGCAGAAGGTGTGACAATATTTTCGAGCAGGTAATCGAGATTCATTCGGTTGCCCCCCGTCAAATCGGGAGCCAGATTTTTACCAGCGTTGAACAATCGATGGCAGTTCGAGCAGGTCTGATTGAACAAGGCTCGTCCATTGGAAAGATTCGCATTGACCAGCGATTCGGATGTCAACTCTGCTTTGAGATGATCGATCTGCTCCTGCTTGGCAGCCGGAGTCACTGTCAGACTTCCCCAGACATCCTCGAGAAGATTGCTGATTTCCTCATCGCCAAATTGCGAAATCTGACGAGCCTGAGAGGCCGACAGCACTACTTCTTTCAGACGATTCTCTTTCATCGCTTTGAGCAACTCCCGTGCATAGGCAGGCCGCGAAGATAAAGTTTCCAGAGCCGCCGCTTGAGCTGGCTTTTTGTAATTGTTGAATTGATTGAGCAACAGTTTCGGTGTCTCGGCATCGTCATAGCGAGCCAGCGCCTGAATCGCGGTCGTATCAATCACGCGATCATTCAGACTCTTCTTCAAAATCGGTAGCAGGGATTTATCCTTACGCTCAGCCAGAAATTCCAAAGCCGCGATGCGATCAATCGGATTCGCATTACCATCGGTCACGAGCTTAATTAACTCCTGCATGGCTCGACCATCTCCAAAGACCAGCGAAAGATCCCGCACGGCTTCTTTCAGCTTTGGATCATCGCTCGTAGCCATTTCCTCAACAAGTTCATCCCAACCTGCAGGCTTCGGCAACTGACGAATCCCCTGAGTCGCAGCGACCATACCCGCGAGCAATTCGAGTTTTTGAGACTTGGAATCCGCATCTCGAACCGCATTCACCAGCAACGGTCCAATTTTCGGATTCGTAACAGACTCATGCATCAAACGTCGAGCAATGAAGTTGCGTAACTTGGGAATGGACTCAACCTTAGTCAACTCCAGCGCCTTTTCCGGATACTTCGTGACTGCAGGTTCCAGCCCATACCACATGATGAGTCGCATGTCGTGATCGTTAATATCTTTTGCATGTTGAGCCAGAGCATTGACCATCTGAATGCGATACTCAAGGGGCATCAACCGCATGGCTGAGGCATAAGAAAGCCGAACATACGCGGATTTTTCTTGAGCAGCTTTCTCACATAATAATTCCCAAGTCTGAACTTTCACAGACGCTTGATCCGACAACAGTCGAACTGACCACGCCCGAAGATGCTCCTTAGCATGACTGAGACCTCCTTGAAGATTTCGTTCAGGAAAAGCGTCAACAGAATATAGCACCCATCCAATTTTCAACTGACTGACAACCGTATCATCGAACCATTTCGGTTTCTCATCAGTAAATATCTCCTTGATATCGAACGATTCATCTGAGGACCAAAATCGATCAAACAAAACTCTTCTCGCGTGACGAGAATACCAGTCATTCGAATGACATTGGAGTTCCATTAATTCTGGATTCGACAACTTCATCAAATCCCCCGTGAAATGCTTTTCCGGTTTGCCATAAGTGATCCGGTAAATCCGTCCCGAAGTCCGATGCACGCCATCGCTATCGTGACACTCTCCCAGATCGGTCCAGTCACTCACGTAGACTTCTCCATCCGGGCCGTACATCAAGCCGACACCGCGGAACCAGGGTTGATTGGCGAACATGAAATCCTTTCCATGTTCAATCACATAACCTGCTCCTTTGCGGACAGGAATATCGCAATTCACACGTCGCCCGTGGGTATTGCACATGAAGAGTCGACCACGATATTCCTCAGGAAAATTGTCGCCCAGATAAATCATTCCCCCGCAGTGCGAATGGCCTCCGCCAAGTTTGCCATGCACGCCGTTGTCTTCCCGACTATCGGTCCAGTTCGCGGAATGATCCCAGTGATAATGGTCGGCATGTTGATCGATCAACTCATAAAAATGCGGATTGAAATCGGCTCCGTACATCCGCTTGAAGTGTGCTCCGGGAATCGCGTGCCAGGCATGCCCAATCACATTGTTCGTGAAGAAGAAGTCACCGTATTCGTTGTAATCGAGCCCCCAGGGATTTGTTGTCCCTTCGGTGACGAGTTGAAAACGATGGTCCCGAGGATGAAACCGCCAGATCGAGCAGTTCATTTTCGTCCGCTGATCCTGAGGCATCCCGGGAGGCCCCACCAGCGAAGTCGCCTGAATACCATGACGTCCATAGATCCAGCCGGTCGGTCCGTACATCAAACCACTGACGATATTGTGGCCCACCTGATTCTGGTCAAAGCCATCCAGAAAGATCTCCGGCTTCCCATCCGCTTTATCGTCGCCATCTTTATCGGCAAGCCACGCGAGCGTACCGGCATTGAGAATCCAGCAACCATTCGAGCCCGGCAGCACACTCGTCAATCGATTTCCCTGATCCCAGAAGACAGTCCGCTTATCGTGCTTTCCGTCGCCATCAACATCTTCCAGAATGACAATACGGTCTCTAAGCGATTCATCAAAGCCACGCCCGGCATATGTGTAAAACTCGGCCACCCACACGCGGCCGCGGTCGTCCATTTCCATCGAAACCGGCTGCGAAACATCGGGCTCCCCTGCGAAGAGAGTCACTTCAAATCCTTCGGGAACGGTAATCGCATCAGCGGCTTCCTGAGCCGTTGTGGGATGCTCACCCTCCTTTTGTGTGTTGATAATTTTCGGAAAGGCTGCTTCTTCTCCGATCACAATTGCAGGTCTTCCAGCATTAGCCAGAAAACAGGCTAGAATTGCAGGAACTACGATGACGAGTGGTATACGGCGGAATTTCACAAGACCCTCTTTTTCATTTCAATATAGAATCAGTGTTGACTGTTCTCAACGAATCGATCAAAACTGATATGTTAACGGGATCACAACTGCACGATCAATTCCGTGGGGATAAAAAATGCTGCGTATTTCGGGCCGACCATTTCGACATTGCGATGGAATTCTTCGCAGAGAGTTTCTCACCATCGGTACTTTTTCCGGAACTGCCCTCTCTTTACCGACATTGTTGAGAGCAGAGAATCAGCATGCTTCATCTCAGCATGCGTCTTCTCAGCGAGCGAAGTCACTCATCATGGTGCATCTCGATGGAGGAGCTCCACAATATGAAACGATCGATCCCAAGATCTCTGCCCCTTCTGAAATTCGCGGCCCATTTGCTCCCATCTCAACTGCTGTACCAGGAATTCAAATCTGCGAGTTAATGCCCAAGGTGGCTGCTGATGCCGATAAGTTTGCATTCATCAGAAGTTTGACCGGTTCGGTTGGACGACACGATGCGTTTCAATGTCAAAGCGGATTTGCGGAAAGCGATTTAAAATCGATGGGAGGCCGACCCGCTCTCGGCTGTACAATGTCGCGTCTGGAAAGCCAATCCACCGATCAGGTTCCCACCTTTGTCGACATGATGCAGGGACGGCCACTCGTCCGAAACAGTGCCCGCGCCGGTTTTCTCGGGCCAGCTTATCAACCGTTTCGTCCCGATATGTCTGCAATGTTTGAACGGGAACTGGAATCGGGAATGAAGGGAGAACTGAAGCGACTCGGAGGCGATCATACTGTCTCCCTGACATTGAACGAGGCACTCTCGACCCAGCGAATGGATCGACGTCTTTCACTGCTCGATGATCTCGACAAGATCCGCTCCGCGATAGATCAGCAGGGCATGATGCAGGCGATGGATCAGTTTCAGCAGCAGGCGGTCAGCATTCTCACATCCGGTAAACTGGCAGAAGCGGTCGATTTGTCTCAGGAAGATCCCCGTATTGTCGAACGTTATACATTGCCAGAAAATCGTCCCGGCGACCAATCTGTGACCAGTGAATCATCTCATTCGGTGAAAAAATTTCTGATGGCTCGTCGGCTGATTGAAGCGGGGGTTCGCGTTGTCAGTCTTTCAATCAGTGATTTCGATACGCATTCCTCCAACTTCCCCCGTATGCAGAATTTATTACCGATTGTCGATCATGGCCTGACCACCCTGGTCGCTGATCTCGAAGAACGCGGCTTGCTGGAAGATGTCACGATACTCGCCTGGGGTGAATTCGGTCGTACTCCCCGCGTCAATAAGAATGGCGGACGCGATCACTGGCCCAAAGTGGGCCCGGCGATTCTCGCAGGAGGCGGCTTGAAAACGGGTCAGGTTATCGGTGCGACCGATCGACTCGGAGCAGAAGTCGCCGATCGCCCCGTCACTTATAAGGACATGTTCGCAACGGTCTATCATCAACTCGGCATCAATCCTCATCAGATCACCATTAACGACCTGCAAGGCCGCCCGCAGTATTTGCTCGATGAGGGGGAGGCAATTCGAGAATTACTCTAATTTACTGCAGTTTGCAGATTATTATAGCGGCATTTTGATGGGTTGAGCCCTGTTTTTCCATTCCACCACCGGCTACACATTCAGGGAAACGGCTATAATCTGAGTTGAAATATGAGAGTTGATGGGGTTTTGGGAGAGTAAAATCGCTGTGAAATGTAGGTGAACAATTCTCCGAGGCAAGTGTCCTGAATACCAGACTCAGAAAAATTCAAATTTATCATCATGTCAGCATGAGTCTTTGACCGAAGTGAATAGAATTCAGTACAAAGATGGGCATCCCAATTTTGTACAACCACTCCAAACCCAAGCCTTGCAAAGACATAGACCTGATCGCTAGAATGCGATCCCTCGGAGAGATGGCTGAGAGGCCGAAAGCGCCGGATTGCTAATCCGGTAAGGGTCGAAAGACTCTTCACGGGTTCGAATCCCGTTCTCTCCGCATTCATAAATGCCTACATGCCATAAGTGATTGGCATGCAGGCATTTACTCTTTATGGGGCTTGCTGATTTCTGAAGTTTGTGGCGGAATTTGTGGCGTTTTGTGGCAGAAATGTTCTCCGCTCCGCTGTATCTTCTTCTCCCAATTCATTGCAGAGCGTGGCTCATATCGCTCCAACAGCAAGTCTGATTATTAGCAAGCAAACGTCTGATCGAATCATCAGATCCGCCAATGACTGCTCGTTTGAAATAGAGTCGTTAGCTCTTCAATACAAACGATTCATCGGTTTTGCCCACCCTTTGCCCGCGACTATCTCTTCACCTCAGTGCTTGCTCTGAAATGAGCGATTGAGGAATGTAGCGGCGAGTTTCGCGTAACACTCGCAGCGAACGTCACATGGCATTTGATCGCCAAGGCACTTGCCCAGTAACTGTCAAAATGGACCTTGTTTTCATCAACGGTACTGTAACTGCCAAGTAGCACTTTTGAACGTGCAGGTGCTTCATAAGTATCGAAAGGCATTGGGACCCGATCGGTTCGTAGACTCCCTTAGTCTCAACGACCGCGCATGCTCACTATGTCAATCCACATCTCAACAAAAAAAGGAGCGCCTATGGCGAAGCAATCGAAATCGTTTCGGGTTGGTCGCGTTCGTGGAGACCTGCGTGCGAAGGTCTGGTATCTCACGTACTACGATCAGGGGCAACGTCACCGTCCGCGAATTGGTTCAGATCTGGACGAAGCTCGTCGCCAAGCAGCCGAGATCAATTCGCAACTTGAAAATGGAGCGCCCATCTCCTCAGCGTTTCAGTCAATCAAAATATCAGAGTTGCGGGAACGTTGGCTTGAACATCACGAAACGGTAGTAAGGTCGTCTCTTAAAACCATCGCTCGTTACCGGAGTGCCACCAACCACCTGATCGCATTCTTAGTAGACTCGCGTGTTTCGGCGTCGACGGGGCAGTTTCGTATCGAACATGCGGAGCGTTTCGTCAAACACCTGCGAAGTATCACCATTTCTCCGAATGGCCATCCGCATTCTGCAAAGCGACCACTGCGTGACAAAGGACTGCGTTATATTCTCGAAGTCTGTCGTTCGATGTTCCACTTCGCGGTACAGCGACGTCATCTTCCGCCCTATGCAGACAACCCTTTCTCGGCCTTACAGATCGAAAAGATTCCAACGGAAGATTCCAAGCCAATTGTGATTTTCTCCAGCGGCCAGGAGCAAGATTTTTTACGAACTGCCGACGATTGGCAATTTCCTATCTTCTTAACACTGATGCTGACGGGATTAAGACCTGGAGAACTTTCGCACCTATATTGGCCTGATGATGTCAATAACGAACTTCAGGCAATCGTTATTCGTAACCGGCCCCAACTCGGTTGGCAGGTGAAAACACGAACAGAACGACTGATTCCCTTGCCAGCAGTGCTTCTTGAGGTCATCAATTCGCATGCACTCAACCGGCAAGCTGGAACTCTGTTTCAAAGAAGACGATTTAATTGCAAGCAAGCACCGTTATTAGCAGGTTGTTCTATCGAGGCTTTGGAGAAAGAACTGCAATTACGCATCATGCGTCGTGAAGCTGAAAGCGACAGGCCGCTCACGCGGGTCGACCGGCAACAGATTTGTCAGACGGTTTGGCGCGACGCTGGAATGATTAAAACGGATTATATCAGGACCAGTTTTATGCAGATTTGCAGCAAAGCTGGCTTGAAAGGCTTTACCAGTCCGAAGATGCTCCGTCACTTGTTCGCGACAACATTGCAGGAGGGAAGAGTAGATCCGCTCATTCGCAATGAATTGATGGGGCATTCAACAAAAGCTACATCCCGTTCTAATCCACTCGGAATGACGGCGACTTACACGCACACCCGTCCCGCAACCATGCGAGATCAGTTGGAGCGAGCCTTAAAGGACCGTCCCGGTATTGCGATTGCCGAGGAATGGCTTACCAATCGGTGAATCATATCAGATTTCAGCGATTCGCTCTGGACAGAGTGATTAACGATTCTTATCGAGATCGGATACTCGCGATTGAAACGCTTGGTAGAGTGGAGCCAGCGTCGATTCCACTGCACGCTGATGCTGCTCGCGTAACTGGTTCAGGTGCGTGTAAGTCGTGACCGGTGATGTGCCGGGTGATTGGCCCATCAGGTAGCGACGGTAAAAGAGAGGAACCCCAGCATTTTCCAGCGATGTGCTGAACAGATGACGAAAGTCTTTCAATGTGGCTTCTTTCGGCCACTCCAATTTTCCTGCTACTGCTCTGAACTCGCGATCAATGTGATCATAGTCGAGTCCGCCAGTCTCTTGGATAAGCTGTCGCAGGAGACCTGATCGAATCTTTGCGGATGAATTTCGTTGGTTGTCAAGTATTTGCTGATACCGTGTCACTAGTTCGGTAGCCGATGTTGATTTTTCGGTCACCTCTTCCAGCCCCTCGAAAACGGATCGTCTCGTCAGCAACAGGCATGATTTTTCGACACATCCAGACGTCATCAACTCGAGAAGCTCAGGGCATATAGGCAAGCGTTTGTCACGCAACCCTTTAGTGTCATACCCCAATTCTGGACGTCCAATCACCCGAAGCCATTCGGTGTCAAGATCCTCGTGAAAGATCAGACACGGTTCGCTGGCCCGCAGGCCGAATAGTATGATCGGTGCGAACAGACGGAGTTGAAAAGTATCACAAACCTGAATAAATTCGGACGCCATGTCGATGGTCACATCGGGATCACCAAAAAGATCCTTCGCTCGTCGATCTGTTCGCGTATTGATATTTCCTTGAAACGGATTTCGGAATCCCATTGGCAGGAGTGGTCCACTCTTTTCGCTGACTCCCCAACAGAACATCCCTCGGACCACGCCTAAAACATATCCGACAGATTTCAATGATCGTAGCTTCGCATTGGGATGTCCGTTGGGTGAAACTTTCAGGCTGCTCAGAAACGATTTGAAAGTGAGCACAAATCGCTGGTCTACATTTACAGCGAATCGGTACTGCTGTTGGGGTTCAGCCAGGGAAATAAACTTCAAGAAGTGATTCAGTGCGGAGGAGTACCGACTCAGTGTTTTGGGACTGATTTCGTCAGCGTCTGCCCGAGCACCAAGCATCTCTACGTATTGCTCATGTAATTTTTGAAGAGTGAGTTTCGCGAGCCCCAAGCCTGATGAGCGAGCATTGATCAGGCGCTCTTCGATTTCACGGGCTCGCATGATGGCAGCGACCAGATCTCCATTCACGCGATCCGTCAGATTTTGTTTGGCGGAAGGCTCCCACCACTGCAGGCGGTAATAGTCATTCTGATGATAGATCCGTACCTTCTGTGGCGGAATGATCCCCACGGGAAAATGTTCAACTCGCTCCCAGCGATGCTTAGGACGATAGTGTTTCCAGTTGGATGATATTGATTGACGCTGTGATTCTGGTGATAATAGGTTAGCAGAATCGCGTTTCGGTTTTGAAGTGGCCAGTTCGGGCATTGGAAAGTTTTGGGTATATTTCCAGCAATCTGCTTTGCCGAGGACGTCCCGGCTGTGGAAATAGAAGCGTATAAAGTGCCAATCACGCTACGATCACGCAGTCAGATCGAGCGTCATAGATTACCTAAAAACAGTGCATTTGACTTGGAGGACAGTTGTGAAACAACTTGAGTTTGCGATTCGTCAGTATCAGGAAACATCTCCCATACGATCAGGATTCGACGAAAATTCCAACAGTCGGTTGACTGTCTGGTACGAAGAAGATCTTGCCCCAGTCCTCGAAGATTATTCCCGCCGACCTCGTTTCCGCAGTTACGCCAGTTGGCCAATTACGGAACTTCAGGCTGGCGCGAAAACTGAGTTGCGAAGTCTCATTGACCAAGTGGACCAGTATCTTGTCGATTGTGCCCAGTCAGTACTGGAAATTTTTCAAGTTCCTTCAGTCTACGATGCTCTGTGCAGTGAACACCCACCGACGCAGCAAGTTGCATCAGGAACCTGGTCATCTGACGACGATTCAGAAACTGTGAACGAAAAAGATACGTTGTTATGTAACCCCATCGAAGATCACCGAATGTATCTAAATTATTTTGCGTCACGCCCGTGGGAGGATTTGGTCAACATTCAGGATTACTTCGGAACGCAACCGAAAGTGAGTTCCGTTGAGAATGGAATTGCGATTTGCTGGGCTGACACCATCGTCTCGTTGAATCCGAGACTATTACCGATCGGCAACTTCATTGTCAGGAGCATGTTGAATCGAATTCGACCGTCACGAAAGCTCTTTTTGGATTCCAAAGATTTGCTGGTATCGATCGAAAAGAAACTTGAACTTCGACTTTGGAAGAAAGTAGAAGATGTCCATCGCATATACGAAGTCAAGTTTGCTGAACTTCAGCAAGCCCTCAAAGAGATTCGCAAATTACCGCTCATCGATGCCTGTGTCGCACTGACACAAATCTACGTCGCCACGAATGACAAAGCAGATGTCGAATGGTTGGGACTGGACACTCGAACCGTCAAGCGGGGAGCCAGTGAGATAAAGATGAGGATTAGGGGCTTACACGGGCCCGAGTTTCACGATCGGATTGCGACACACTTAAGTCGTCTACAAGACTTGTATGACTCAGAGCGAGAAGCAGAAATCGAGTTTGAAAGTCAGATAGCCTTACGAAGCTTGGCGCTCAATTCGAGTGAACGGGTCGTCTATTGGAAAGGAAATCCTCTCAATGTTTCAAAGAAGCAGTTTGTACTCCTGCATTTGCTTGCAAATAGCGTGAAAACAAAGCGAACAGTCATCGGCAATGATCTTGATGCCGCGGAATCCACATCAGACTCAGCACTTTCCTCATTGTTGGACCGGCTGCGAAAGAAAATCCCAATGGAATTGGCTACTGCGATTAAACACAACGGAGATGGGTACTATCTTGATCTTTCCAATAACGAAGTTGTTGTCCTCAATTCCGAAAGAACCAATATGCCACAATCCTGAATTTTCATAAATATTGCTCCGCGTGATCGGAGCGTGATCGAACTATTCTATGTTATGAGTCAGTGGAAACACTGGCTCTTTTTTTATGAAAGGAGCCTCTGATTCCTGAACAATTTCGTTTGAGCCACGATGTGTCTGATCACGATAGTCAGTCGACTGGTTCAGTCGATCTTCGGAAACTCTCGCAGTTGATTGCGAATGGAGAACATCCATTTCCGACAGAGATCGACCATGAATCACAATTGCGGTTGGCGATCCTCGTCAGACAACATCGTTGTGACAGCCTGATGGATCTCATCGCCAAACAGATAGCGTCAGACATTTATCAGCAACACAATCGTCTCTATTGAGACAAGGAGGTTCCATCGTGTTGAGACCAACATTCAGTTTGATCAAACAATATCGGGTGGTCATCTATGCCCGGATGTCAGATGAGATGCAGAATCCCAGATCCCCGGATCAGCAGATTGAAGAAGTCAACAGACTCATTAAACGCCAAAAGCTGTCTTGGGAAGTCGTTGCGATCTATCGTGACGACGGGATCTCGGGGCGTTACAAGCGGAAACGACCTGATTATCTACGGATGATCCGTGATCTTAAATCGGGAAAAGTGGAAGCGAACCTCATTCTTGTCGATACGTTTGAACGCCTGACACGTGGTGATGATGCAGACGAATTTCGACGCAAGCTGGAAAAGGTAGGGATCCTCGTATTGACTGTCGACAGCGGTTTTGCTGATCCAACTTCCCGGCCTGGACGTGCTCTATCCAAGATTGAATCGATACGGGCCACTGAAGAAGGGTGGGCGAAAGCTCACAATGTGGTCCGCGGCAAGAAAGATGCCATTCGTCTGGGACACTGGCCCGGTGGTCCAGTCCCGTTTGGATACAAGCTGGAGAACGTGATGGTGCTCCGAAAAGGGATTGAGGAAATCGACCATCGCATTCTCGCTCCTGATACGCTGACCTCACCAGTCGTGCGGAAAATCTACGACCTCGCCAGGGAACGTGGTTGGGGGGGGGTGAGAATTTTCAAGGAGTTGAAGAAGCCCAAGGAATTTGCCGCCAATCTTTTACCCGGCAGTGCGAATGCAGTGACGTACATTCTCAAGAATGCGATCTATAAGGGCGAGTACGTTTGGGGTAAAAATTGCACGGGGATTATCGACGATGTGCGTGTCCTACAAGCCTTGCCTGAGGAGGATTGGGAAAAAAACACGGAGTTCTGCGAGCCAATTATTGATCCAGAAGATTGGAATTATGTGGCTGGGCAGCGAGCGAAGCGGAAGAGAAGCATGGAGGAAAAACAGACAATTTCACTTCCTTCCTCAACTGGAGTTGCTCTGAAGTATCCCCTGTCGGGACTTGTCATTTGTCGTCATTGCGGACGGTCGATGAATGCCTCATCGGGTCCACTCTACGTGACCAAGTCTGGCGAAGAACGCCGATATACAGCCTACGTTTGTACTGGCTATCTGAGCGGCGTCTGCCAGAACTCACATCGGGTTCCGGAGGAGAAACTGCGAAAAATCGTGTTTGATCTTCTCTTATCTCAGCTGTTCCTGTCCAGTGACCAGTTCGCTTAAGAAGCCTGCCGTTGTTTCCATCCCGTTGCACCGAATGTGCTGGAATAGACCCTTTACTCACCTGGATCTGACTTATGACCAAAGATGAACTACTCGCAAACTCCGACTTCCAGAATTTCGTAAACCGAGTTCGAAAACACTTGCAAGATTTGCAACCCAATGTAATGGATGTTCGGTCGGATCTGGAGCGAGAATACTCGGATCTCGAAGATCGAAGTCGCGGTTGGAAGCAGTCGCTTGGCGATCCAAGTCTTGCCGAAGTCTTGCGTCGAGAGTTGCAAGCAGACTGGGAACGGGATCGTGCCAGAATGGATGAGATCCAACAAAAGCTCCACTCTCTGACTTCGCACTCTCGGATCGTTGATGAACTTGTGAATCCAGAGTTGGTCGCCGAGCGTTTTCTTCAACTTTCAGAAACGCTGTCTGGAGAAAATGCCTCTGCAATGAACGTGCTGTTGGCCCAGCATATTGATGGAATCTACTGTGATCAGGACGGCAACATTCACTTGAGAACTTCTAAACTCGGTGTCATTACTGACGCCCTCGAACTCTTGCCACGTGGTGAGCATGCCCATTCAACGGATCGCTCGCATGACATCACAGAACAGCGGGCTGAGCCACGTCGAAGAACTCGTCGCAATCTCTCGGATACGTTTGAAGATGACGATCTGGCGATTTCCCTAAATGATTTCGCGGTGGACCCGACTCGATTCCAGGGGCTTGGTGTAGAATGGTTCAATGTCACGGAGTTCCGAATTCCCTCGGAACCAACTTGGCGTGAAACACATGCCCAGCAGATTGCCGAATGGCGTCTTATGAACGCTGCGACCATGGAAGAAACAGCAGTCCACTTCGGCAAAACTGTGCCAACGATCCGGGCAGCACTGCTAGAAGCGAAGGAGAAGCACGGCATCAATGCGACTGGAAAAGAAGTGAGCGTCTCTCAGCGAAAATGCTGGGCTAAGGAGCATGCATCTGAAGTTGCAAAATATTTAATGAAACCGGGTGCGACAATCAAGCAGGCCGCTGCACATTTCGGAAAATCGGAGCCGACCATCTCAAAGGCGAATCAGATCGCTTCCAAGCCGTAATCTACTGCCAAGATGTGATCATCTAAGATCTCATCTTGGCAGTGCAGTGCGGAACTTTGTAATTCTCTCAAATCGCCATTCGTTTTTTTTAGCTATCACAGAACGGTGGACGACGCCATTTGACAACAAATTAGGAATTTTAGGCAAAAACGCATGCTCTTTCGCTGTTTTTGCTAATCACTCCCTGAGATCTATGATGGAATGCATCTGTACCCATGTTAATATGGACTTATGCAACTCGCCAAATTACTAGTTTACTTCGACACTTCGCCCGCATTAAGTTTGCTGCGGTCGTCGAATGCGCCGTTTATCATTGATTTTCTGAATCAGCAATTCAAAGGGGGTGAACGGCTTGCTTGGGCTCATTCTGATCTCGTCGCTGCCTTAATCGCTTACCAGGAGAATTTGCAGGAGACAGATCCCGGGAAGTTACCATCCCGAGCAGATGCTTACATTGCAGAATGGTGTTCCAGCGAGACCCGCTGGCTCAGACGATTTTTGGAAGCTGACTCGGATGAACCGAGCTATGAGCTGACTGCACATACAGAAGATGTGTTAGCGTTTCTGGATCTTGTTCTTGGTAAGGAGCTTGGGTTTGTCGGGACGGAATCCCGGCTAAAGCTTGTCATTGACACTCTTTCAGATCTCGTTGTTGGTTCTTCAGACGATCCCGAAACTCGTTTGCAGCATTTGCGCAACGAGCAATTCAGAGTGCAGGAGGAGA
>TARA_R100000789_G_scaffold98023_3_pt1 | contig 24971 bp, 20 predicted proteins | sample TARA_R100000789 | Tara Oceans TARA_R100000789 (sample SAMEA2623403) | marine metagenome | biome: marine biome (ENVO:00000447); feature: mesopelagic zone (ENVO:00000213); material: "saline water (ENVO:00002010), including plankton (ENVO:xxxxxxxx)" | depth 450 m
CGCCCCCACCATCCATCGGATATTTTATCTACCTTTACTACAAAATCTCTGGAGCAACCGTGAGCATATATCTGGGCATCGACATCGGGACAAGCGGCACAAAAACTCTGGCGATGCGTGAGGATGGCGAGATTCTAGCCACTTCCACATTTGAATATCCTCTCGACAGCCCACGCCCCGGCTGGTCTGAGCAAAACCCGGCTGACTGGTGGGACGCTTCGATCAAAGGTGTCAAAGCGGTTCTCAAAGCGGGGAAAATCAAGCCGGCTGATGTGAAGGGGATTGGCCTGAGTGGTCAGATGCATGGCTCTGTGTTTCTCGATAAGAATCACGAAGTCATTCGCCCTGCTCTGCTCTGGAATGATCAGCGAACCGTGGCCGAATGTGCCGAAATTGAAAAGCGAGCCGGGGGACGCAAAAAACTGATCGGCATGGTCGCGAACCCCGCATTGACTGGATTCACCGCTCCGAAAATCCTCTGGCTCCGAAACAATGAGCCAAAAAATTACGACAAAGTCGTTCAGGTGCTGCTGCCCAAAGATTACGTGCGCTATCAGTTGACGGGAGAATTCGCGACCGAAGTGAGCGATGCTTCGGGAACGCTGCTGCTCGATGTTTCAAAACGTCAGTGGTCTCAACTGCTGTTGACTAAGCTCGAACTTGACAACGCCATTTTGCCGAAAGTTTATGAATCGGAAGATGTGACCGGCACTTTGACCAAAGCAGCCGCCCAGAAATTGGGATTGCTTGAAGGGACTCCTGTCGTTGGTGGAGGAGGCGATCAGGCAGCCGGGGCGATTGGTAACGGGATCGTGAAATCGGGCGTTGTCTCAGCCACCATGGGGACCTCGGGAGTCGTCTTTGCACACAGCGATGCGATGCAGGTCGATCCGGAAGGTCGCGTGCATACGTTCTGCCATGCCGTGCGGAATCAATGGCATGTGATGGGCTGCGTGCTCTCAGCCGGAGGATCGCTGCAGTGGTATCGCAATCATCTGGGGGATGCGGAAGTTCGTCAGGCAAAGAAGGACAAAGTTGATCCTTATCAGCTCATCACTGCTCAGGCGAGCGAAGCCGCAGCCGGATGTGAAGGACTGTTTTTCCTCCCTTATCTGACCGGCGAACGAACTCCCCATGCAGATCCTCACGCCCGTGGCTGCTGGATTGGTTTGAGTCTGCGACACGGACGCAAACATCTCGTCCGCTCTGTAATGGAAGGTGCCACTTATGCAATGCGGGATACGCTCGAAATCATTCAGGAGATGAACATCCCCGTAAAACAGGTCCGCCTCTCCGGCGGCGGAGCCCGCAGCGAATTCTGGCGACAGATGCAAGCCGACATTTACGGCAAAAAAGTCGTCACCATCAACGCCGAAGAAGGCCCCGCTTACGGCGTCGCACTACTGGCCGCAGCCGGAACAGGAGCCTACAAAAATGTCGTCGAAGCCTGCACAAAAACAATTTCCGTCGTCACAGAAACCAAACCAGACAATGCAACAAAGAAAATCTACAACAAATACTATCCGCATTACGGACATCTCTATCAGTCCCTTAAAGGAGATTTCGCCGCGATTGCGAAGACTGTGGAAGAAGTGGGGTAATTTTTCTGTCGTAGGTCAGGCACTGCCTGACGACAAACGAGGTGGCACACACAAATCGTCAGGCAGTGCCTGACCTACAACTTGATACGCATTTAGTTAGGTAATGGGTACCATGCCCACGCTTGTCGTGGGCATGCTGGTTTAGGCATTGATGTCTCTGTCCAGCAACGAACAAAACATGAATCTTACGATTTGATTTTGCACATTACTTACTTTGACAGGTCCAACACGCAGGTTGAATTCACTCACGAATTGCATGCTCAAACAAGTTTGAGCATGGCACCCGACTCAGAACAGGTTTTAGACTTGAGCGAAAAAACTTTACCTTCAACGAGTTTAAACACCTCTGAGGGCATGTGTATATATGGATTGACCAGTACACAATGAAAGTCCCTTATGAATAACTACTCCTTACGATATGCAATGAAAAAATATCCGATACTTTTCGAAAAGTATGGTTACTATCCATCAGATGAAATAACTTACCCAAGACACCATGACTCTAGTGTCGCACTTGAGTCTGAAGACAACAATGTCATGTTCCTGTTCGATTGCAATCGAGGAGATATTTGTTATTACATCGCACCCAAGAGTTGGATCTTAACTTACATGGCAAACATTTCTAGACCCGATGGCAAACATTGGTGTAATTACGATATCATTTCATGTCTCCTAAAAGGAGAAGATTATTCAACCTCATTTTCAATCAGTTCTAGCGTCGAGGTTGTTAAAAATGAATACAATAAGATATCTAGGGACATTATCAATAATCTCGACTCTTTAATATTTTTATTCTCAGAAGAAAAAATAGAGGACACACAAATCAAAATTGCAAAACTTGTAGGGCAACTGTATCGCTCGCATGGAATGTAAGCATTATGAATCACTACTAATTACGTTACACCGAGTGCTATGCCCACCCTGCTGCCATGCTGCATTTGTTTTGCTCACTCCACAACCTTCAGGCAAACAAGTTCTTCCTCATTACGAATCAGAATCATTCCTGCCGACATCGCCGGGGCAGAGAAAGCCGGTTCTTTCAGAATCGGTTCCGTCGGCACTTCAAGAATCTCTAACTCTTCGGGATTGCGTTTCACAACAGCAACTTTCCCCGATTCCCCGATCAGAAAGATCGAGTCTCCAGAAATCAGATGCGTCCCTCGTCCAAGTCCGGAAACCCACTTCCACTGGAGTTGACCGGAGGCGAGGTCGACACAACGAAAGCTTTTATCGGAAAAATGCCAGCCATAAAGTTTGCCATCGAGACAGGTGAGCGGATTGAACTGGCTGACAAGCGTCCGCTTATCTCTTCGAAGTTCCTCAAACTGACCATCCGGCTGAATGCGTAAATAAATAGTTCCGGCTTGATACGCGGTAAATATCACGACATCCCCAAAAACGACTGGCGTTGTTGCGTTGACGAAATCCTCAGCTATCGCCTTGAAAGGGAAATTCCAGTAAACCTCTCCATTTTCAGGATTCAATGCCACCGCTTCCTCTGCCGTCAGTACAAAGCAGAAGCGTTTGTCGTGAATCGTTGCCAGCACCGGTTTGGCGTAGGAGGCTCCGAAATCGGTCGCTGTCCAAAGCACGTCTCCATTCTGTTTATCGATGGAAATAACCCCGGCTTCAGGCTTACCTCCAATATTCAGAATGAGCCGATCTCCATCCAGTGTGGGAGTATGCCCCACAGCAAAGACATTTTCAGGAACCTCATAGTCCTCGGAATAGTTTTTCTCCCAGACCAGCTCCCCACCTGTGAGGGTGAGACATCGCAGAACCCCTTCTGCACTTTGAATGTAAACATAGTTTCCATCCACGAGAGGCGTGCTGTAAGGACCACTGCTGTGGGGCGGGTTCGGGCAAATATATTGAGTCGGATAGCGATATTCCCAGTTGAGGTTGCCTGTTTTCAAATCGTAAGCAACTGCAATTTCCTCATCATCAACCCGATGCAAAACAATCGCCTGTCCTCCTGCAATGATTGGAGAACTGTAGCCGCTGCCAATCTCTTTTCGCCAGGCGATTTCAGGTTGAGCATCTGCCCAACTGATTTTCTGAGCAACTGAATCAGGCTGCGTACTATTACTCAGCGGTCCAAACAACTGGGGCCATTCCTGAATCGTTCCCTGCTGATCCTGCGTTTCAGTTGCCTTGAGTTCGATGGGAGCGAATTCCCGCAGCGAATCTGCCCCTTCCGGAGTCACAATCAACAACGGGGTGAATGCCCCAAACCATAACGCTGCAACTGCACCGCTGGAAACAGCCAGAAAAGTATACAGCATCAGCGAAAATGAGCTGCGGGCTGAGCGATTGTTCATGAAAGATACAATATGACAAAGAAAACATTCGGGCAGAAGAAAGCCATCCTCAGAATTTATTCGATTGCCGTCAACTGGCGACAGAATCTTCTTAAATTCTTCATGACCATGAAAAGTACGATGAAAATATCCGAGCCACAAAAGTTCACGGCAGCAAATTGCGAAATGTTTCAAATTCCACTATCTTCGAGAGAATAAATCGATCCATCGAATACTGATTACTTAGACATTGCTTACTATAAAATAGTGACTCAAAGGTCGGGTTGGCCTCCCAGTCACACCTCAATCACAGAGAATTGCAACACGAAAGTCGCCCGCTGATATGAAGTCGATTAAAAAGCTCCTCGTCGCCAATCGCAGTGAAATCGCTATCCGGATTTTTCGATCCGCCACCGAACTGGGCATCCGAACAGTCGCCATCTATTCCTATGAAGACCGGTACGCACTGCACCGCTTCAAAGCCGATGAAGCCTATCAGATTGGCCGCGAAGGCGAACCGATTCGAACCTATCTGGATATCGACAGCATCATCGAGCAGGCGCTCGAATGCGGAGCCGATGCCATTCATCCCGGCTATGGATTTCTCTCTGAAAATCCCGATTTGGCCAAAGCCTGTGAAAAAGCGGGAATCATTTTCGTTGGTCCATCCATCGATTCTCTTCTGCAACTCGGTGATAAAACAACCGCCCGGCAGTTTGCCGCCAAAGCTGGTGTTCCCGTTCTTTCCGGAAGCGGCGAGGCGATTTCGAGTGCCGAAGAAGGCTTGAGACAGGCAAACGAACAAGGTTTTCCGATCATCCTCAAAGCCGCCAAAGGGGGCGGCGGTCGGGGCATGCGGGTAGTGAAATCAGCCGATGATTTCATCTCGGCATTTGAATCAGCTCAACGGGAATCACTTTCCGCTTTCGGCAGTCCCGATGTCTTTATCGAGAATTTCATCGAACAGGCCCGGCACATCGAAGTCCAGATTCTGGGCGATCAGCACGGCAATCTGACCCACCTCTACGAACGGGATTGCTCAGTTCAGCGTCGGCATCAGAAAGTCGTCGAAATTGCTCCCGCTCCAAATTTGACACCAGAAGCCCGCGAAATGCTGCTCAGTTCCGCCCTGGCGATCGGGAAAGCAGTCGATTATTACGCAGCTGGAACCGTCGAGTTTCTGCTTGATGTGAATACCAATAATGTCTACTTTATTGAAGTCAACCCGCGCATTCAGGTCGAGCATACTGTCACTGAAGAAGTGACCGGATTCGATATCGTCAAAGCTCAAATCCTGGTCTCCTCGGGACATAAACTGACCGATCCGGAAATCGGACTCGATCCGGAAAATCCTCCAAAACCAAACGGATTTGCGATCCAGTGTCGAATTACCACCGAAGATCCCATGAACAGCTTCATGCCCGATTACGGCCGCGTATCTCACTATCGATCCGCCAGTGGGATGGGAATTCGGCTCGACGCGGGAAGTGCGTTTTCGGGAGCAGTGGTCAATCCCTTTTACGATTCCCTCCTCGTTAAGGTGACCGCCCACGGTCGAACCTTCCCGGAAACCGCTCGAAGAATGCTGCGATGTCTGCAGGAATTTCGCATTCGGGGCGTGAAAACAAACATTCCTTTTTTGACAAAAGTTGTCACAAACGAAGTCTTCCTGAAAGGGGAGTGTACCACTCGATTTATCGATAATACTCCCGATCTATTCAATTTGCCGTTGCGGAAAAACCGTGCCACAAAACTGCTCTCTTATATCGGCGAAACAATTGTGAATGGGAATCCGATCGTGAAAGATCGCCCTGTCGCCAAACGACGCAGTGAAGCTCCGGTGCCGAAGTATAATCTGACAATGCCCCGCCCCGCAGGAACTCGGGATAAATTCCTGGAATTGGGAGCGACGGGATTTTCGAAGTGGATCACCAGTCAACAGCAGTTGATGTTTACCGATACGACATTCCGCGATGCCCATCAATCTTTGCACGCGACCCGTTTCCGAACTTACGACCTCTTGAATATTGCCGAGGCCTATTCCTATCTCTGTCCAAATCTGTTTTCACTCGAAATGTGGGGCGGAGCGACGTTCGATACCAGTATGCGATTTCTGCATGAATGTCCCTGGCAGCGGTTGGCGGATATTCGTGAGAAGGTGCCGAATATTCTCACGCAAATGTTGCTGCGAGCCTCGAATGCGGTTGGATATACGAACTATCCCGATAACGTGGTAACCGCTTTCGTCAAAGAAGCTGCCCAGACCGGCATGGATGTTTTCCGCGTGTTCGACGCCCTCAACTGGGTGCCGAACATGAAACTGGCAATGGATGCGGTCATCGAATCCGGCATGATCTGCGAAGCCTCCATCTGTTACACAGGAGACATTTCCGATCCGAAAAAGACGAAATACGATCTCAAGTATTATGTCAATCTCGCCAAACAACTCGAGAACATGGGAGCTCATATCCTGGCGATCAAGGATATGGCCGGACTCTGCAAACCGGATTCTGCCACTCTGCTCGTCAAAACATTGAAGCAGGAAATCGGCATTCCAATTCATTTCCACACGCACGATACCGCTGGAATTCAGGCTGCTTCGATTTTCAATGCAGCCGCTGAACAACTCGATATCGCCGATGCCGCAATGGCTCCCATGTCAGGCGGAACTTCTCAGCCGAACTTGAATACAATTGTTGGAGCGTTGCAGTTCAGCGATCGCAAACCCGATTTGAATAGGGATGCCCTCGACGACATCGCCACTTACTGGCGCGCGGTTCGCGAATATTACGCTCCGTTTGAGTCAGCTGTGCTGCCTTCAACTTCCGATCTGTATCGCCACGAAATGCCTGGCGGACAATACACAAACCTCTTCGCACAGGCTCAGGCGTTGGGACTTTCCGATCGCTGGTCGGATGTCTGTGATATCTATGCGACTGTCAATGAATTGTTTGGCGATATCGTTAAAGTGACGCCAACTTCAAAAGCGGTTGGAGATATGGCCCTCTTCATGGTCGCCAACGATCTGACCGCTGAGGATATCATGGATACCTCACGCGAACTCGCCTTCCCCGCTTCGGTCATCGATTTAATCGGCGGCATGATGGGCCAGCCTCCCGGCGGATTCCCTGAAAAGATCCGGCAGATCGTCCTCAAGGACAAACCCGGTTTAACCGATCGACCGGGAGCCTCCTTACCTCCTGCCAATATGGAGAACGCAAAAGCCGAAGTCAAAAAACTACTGGGACGCGAACCGGAAAATCGCGAAGTCCTTTCCTATCTGCTCTACCCGAAAGTCTACGCCGATTTCGCAAAACACCAGGAAACCTACTCCGATGTCAGCACACTGCCGACTCCCGTCTTCTTCTACGGACAGGATGCAGGGGAAGAATTCGCCGTCGAAATCGAAAAAGGCAAGACGCTCATCATCAAGTATCTGACAAAATCTCAGCCTCATACCGATGGCACACGAACCGTCTTCTTCGAATTGAACGGTCAGCCTCGGGATGTCACGATAGCCGACAAATCACTCGAGGGGGATGCTCTGCAATCGGTCAAGGCGGATCCCAACGATCCGAAGCAAATCGGTGCTTCGATGCCCGGCATGGTTGTCACAATTGCCGTCAAGCCAGGGGATAAAATCAAGAAGGGACAGAAACTCTTCAGTCTCGAAGCGATGAAAATGGAAAGCACCATCAACGCAGAAGTCCCCGGCACAGTCGCCTCAGTTCACATCAAAGCCGGCAGTCAGGTGAATACCGGGGACCTCGTCATTACCTTCGAGTGAGAACGCTCGTTATGCGTTGGGTGGCGGGGGCGCTCTCGAAGAGAAGCCCCCGAAATATAGAACTTCCGGGGGCTTCCGCTAATGCAGATCGCCCCGCCAGCCTGCCCTTATACACAAGTCTGATTGACTTCCAAGGAGGTGTAGCGGGTGATTGACAGGAAATATAGCACTCAAGCCATCAAAAAGCGGTTATAATAATTTGCAAACTGCAGTAGCCACGATTTGAGGATCACAGAAAATGTTTTGCAAAAACTTAATGCGGATGGTTTTCTTCTTCCTCGGATTGTCGTTGAATCTCTGGAATTGCATTGCGGTTGCTGAAACGCATGACAAGCCCAATATCATCCTGATATACACCGACGATCAGGGCTATGGCGATGTAAGTTGTCTGAATCCTGAGGCCAAATTTCAAACGCCGAACATGGATCGGCTGTCAAATGAAGGGCTCACATTCACCAACGCCCATTGTTCAGATACCGTCTGCACTCCCTCCCGCTACGGTTTACTGACGGGCCGATATTGCTGGCGGACCTCCCTGAAAACGGGTGTGCTGGGGGCAGAGCACCCCTGTCTGATCAAAGATGATCGTATAACCCTCGCATCCCTTTTGCGAGATCAGGGTTACGAAACCGCCATGGTCGGCAAGTGGCATCTGGGAATGGATTTTCCCGGCACACCTCAAAATCGAGACTGGACACAGCCGGTTCAGGATATGCCACTCGATAAAGGCTTCAATTACTTCTATGGTATTCCTGCCTCCTTGAACTACGGCATTCTCGCCTGGTTTGAAGGACGGTTTGCAAAAGTGCCACCCACACAGTTCACGCGGAAGAAGCCGAATGATCTTGCAATCAGCGATTACCGCATCCAGCCTCCTTATCAGACAGAAACGTCCAAGGGACTTTTTGAAATCGCTCCCGATTTCATCGACTCGGAATGCCTGACTCGATTCACAGAAAAATCGATTGCATACATCGAACATCACACAAAGTCCTCAAATTCAGAGAAGCCTTTTTTTCTGTATCTGCCATATACCTCACCTCATAAACCGGTCATTCCACTTCCGGAATTCCGAGGACAGGGAGCAGCAGGAGCTTACGGAGAATTTCTGATCGAGACAGATTATCACATCGGACAAATCCTGAAATGTCTCGACGATCACAATCTGACCGAAAACACGCTGGTCATTCTCACTAGCGATAATGGGCCAGAAAACACGTATGCGAAGCGATACGAACTCTACGGCCACAAAAGTGCCGGGCCTTATCGAGGAGGCAAACGGGATGCCTATGAAGGCGGCCATCGGGTTCCCTTTCTGATTCGCTGGCCAAATCAAATCGAGGCTGGTCGGGTGTGGGATGGAGCAGTCTGTCAAACAGACCTGCTGGCCACTTTCGCACAACTTCTGGATGTCACCCTTCCAGCAAATGCCGGGGAGGACAGTTTCAGTTTTCTGGATGTCATTGAGGGCAAGTCAAATGTTAAACCGCGACCAGCGATGATTCATCATGAAATGCAGGGACGATTTGCTATTCGCGACACAATTGAAGGTGTCGAATGGAAACTGATTCTACCACAAGGAAAGCAGGATCGGGAACTTTTTAATTTGACGGAGGATGCCTCAGAAACCGAAAATGCATTGGGAGACCATCCAGGAATTGCCGAAACCCTTGAAGCACAATTAACGTCATTGATTACTCAGGGAAGGACGACTCCCGGCCCGGCAGTCAAAAATGACACCGGCTGGTGGAGCGACTTAAACTGGATAGAACAGAGTTCATTTTAATGGCAGCACAACATAATGAGCTGTTCCCTTCCCAAAGAGTCTCTGAGACCTCCGTAATGGAGTTATCAATAAATGCTGGTTGAAATGAATTTTCAATCGATCCAGAAATTTTTTGAGTTTGCGATATTGTCATCCGAAACTAATCAGGATAGCATGTGTTTACTCCATACATCACGCAAGATTCCCACATACGCTGAAAACTCACATTTCAGCCTGCTTACGACATAATTGCTTTCAATATTGCGTTATCACAGAATTTCGACTGTTTTAGTTATCAAAAGCAGTATCCTGTCAGGTTTTTATGAAGAGATACGGAATTCTCTGTATCGAAGTCCATTCTTCTGAAGATGGCTCTTTATTGAAAACCCTTGGCTTGTAGTTTTGAGTTTTTTATTCTCATTCTCTCTTCTCAAGGAATTCTCATGAAATCGTTGCGCCGTGGCTTTACGCTGATCGAACTTCTCGTTGTGATTGCAATCATTGCGATCCTTGTGGCCCTGCTCCTGCCAGCTGTCCAGCAGGCACGCGAAGCGGCCCGTAGAAGTTCCTGCAAAAACAATCTGAAACAACTGGGACTGGCCCTCCACAATTATCACGACACACACAACGTGTTCCCCCCCGGCCAGATCCGTGGATATGTTGCTGGTTCGCCATCCATGGAGTTTGGAAATGGATTCAGCTGGGGAGCGTTGATCCTGCCATTCCTCGAACAAAGTGCTCTGTATGATTCTCTTGACCCGAGAATCGGCATTTTTGTCGGCCAGAACAAGACAGCCGTTCAACAAGTCGGTGGCATTTCTGTTGCGATATGCCCCAGCGACTCCGATCGTCCCAAAACCCGTGCTGCCAACTCTGTTGGAAATCTCAATTACATGACCTCCATTCCAACCACCAGCTACCACGGTTCTGCAGGAGCATTTAACAACTGGAGTGACAACACCAGTCCAAAGTTGTCAGGAGGATTTTTCACAACCGATCCTGGTCGCCCCTCGACAATGGCCTCCATTAAGGATGGGACCACTAATACCATTGCCATTGGCGAAAAAAGTGGTGCACTTAACAATCAGGGATCGTTTCTGGGGCACAATCATGGAACCAGATCTCAAGGTGAGGAAGATTTTGCCAATGCACAGGATCACTGGTTGTGTTACGCCCTGTATCCTATCACTAACAAAGGTCCAGCACCTTCACAGTCGACGAATCGATTCGGTAGCGAGCACGATGGTGGAGCTCAGTTCCTGATGGCGGACGGGTCTGTTCGATTCATTTCGGAAAATATTCAACACCTGCTGGATACCACAAATGCAGACGTTAACCATCCAGCTGCCAATGGTGCCGGATGTATCTGGTCCAATTCCCCAGGTGGCTGTGCCGACGGAACCGGCGGAGCCTTCAACAACAAAACCGCACTGGCAGGCTTTATGGGAATCTGGCAGCGACTCAATCACAAGAGTGATGGCCTGGTCATTGGTGAATTCTAATCTGGAGCTCCTTTAGACTCGATTAAGTTAAAAGGCGGCCACTTCAAGTGGTCGCCTTTTTGTATTCAAATTCCCATTTTTCACTCTGATTGGTGAGAGCTCACTACGACTGATTAACCACCACAGCGAAAATTGCAGAATGTCGAATACGATGGGAGACTATGCAAAATGATTACTGTAAGCGTTATTCTCAACGAAATTATTTTGCGATGACCAACTTGGATCCATAATGGCATAATCTCTGCTTAACTCTCAATTTGAGGTTTGCCGGCGCTTCGGCAAATGGACACCTGTATTCAAGAAAGAGAGTACTTCACGATGAAACGCATGATACATATTTCAGCCGTCTGCTGCTGCGGATTGGCGATGGCACTGCTGGGAACACCAGTGGAAGCTCAAAGGGGAGGGAAAGCTCCCTCAGGACAAAAATCAGCACAGGGAAATCGAGGCTCCTCGAATAATGGAGGAGCTCAACGCGGTTCTTCAAATCGGGGATCATCGGATCGAGGTTCTTCCAATCGGGGTTCCTCTGAACGGGGCTCTTCGAACCGGGGATCATCCCAACGCGGTTCTTCCAATCAAGGTAGCTCAGAAAGAAGCGGTCAGCCTCCCCGTGGTTCGGGAGAAAGAACGGAAGGAAGCCGAAACCCTTCCTCGGAAAATTCCAACCGCGGAGATAATTCTAACCGAGGTCAGGAAAATCGCGGTTCCGATCGCAGTGATCGAGGAAACCGACCCGAGGGAGATCGATCAAATCCCACTCAGGATCAAAACCGCGGCAGCGAACGTCCTGAAATGAATCGAAGCGACCGAGCTGAGGAGTTTCGGGAAAAAATGCAACGGTTCAATCAGAATCGCGGAGAAGGCGAACGGGGTGAGAACAATCGCGGAGACGAAAACCGTCCTGGCGATGGCAATCGACCCACCGAACGTGGCGATGGCAATCGACCCACCGAACAGGGCGAAGATCGCGCTCAGAATAATCGGCCCAATCCCCGAGGTACAGACTACCTCCGAAACTACCTGAGTGGACAGCGAAACCAGGGGGATCGGGACCAGAATAACCGTGCAGACAATCCGGAAGATCGATTGCGAAATCGAATCGAAGGGGCGCTGGATCCTCGAAACCAGAATCGCAACACTGCAGAGAATAATCTGCGGGATCGATTGAACAATCAGGAGAATAATCTGGAGCGTTATCAGAACCAGCAGTTCCGACGCTGGGATAATGCCGATCAGACAGCTGCTCGAATTCGTAACAACTTCGTTCAGAATCGAAATCAAAACCGTAACCAGAATTTACGGTTCGACCAGAATTACTGGCGTTCTTTGATTGGGAACAACAATGGAAATAACCGAGTCAATGGTTACTTCCATGTTTACGGAAGCCTGAACGGAAATCGTAATTATGCCCGAAATTACTGGTGGCAGCCAACCCCGGCAAATTCTTTAACCCGGTGGTTACGGGGCAGCTATAACTCTCCCCGCTACTACTCGTATGGTCCAGGCGGAGATATTTATTGTCGCAATGGATATGTCTATGTCAGTGGTGATCGCTATGCGACGATTCCTGAATACTACAATCAGGCCGTGCATGTGGTTCGATCTGTTCCGGAAATGACTCCAGAACAGGCTGAAGAAATGGAGTGGAAACCGCTCGGCGTGTTTGCCCTGGCTTCGGATGAAAATCAGGAAGCCAGCTTCATCGTTCAGCTTGCGATCAATCAGGATGGCATCCTTTCCGGAACCTTCTACGATGAGAAAAGCCAGGAAACCCGCCCCTTACTGGGACGAGTTGATGAAGGCAGCCAGCGAGCCGTCTGGCACTTCGCTGATGATCCTCAAAATGGAATCGTCATGGAAACAATGCTCTTCAACCTGTCTCGCGATGAGACGTCTGTATTGGTTCACTTCGGTGAAGAAACCACAGAATCGTGGTTGATGGTTCGTATTCCTGAACCTGAAGAAAACTAATCACTTTCTTAGTAAGATGGACAATTAAGAAAAGCCTGCAGAGAAACTAATCTCTGCAGGCTTATTTTTTTATTCATTCTGCAATTGAATGCAGAACAATCTTTCTATTAACTATCCAACACAGCCTGAGCCGCTGCCAATCGTGCGATTGGAATTCGGAATGGTGAGCAACTCACGTAGTTGAGGCCGAGTTTGTGGCAGAAGATGACCGAAGCCGGGTCTCCGCCGTGTTCGCCGCAAATTCCAATTTTGAGGTCGGAACGAGTGCTGCGTCCGCGTTCGACACCGATTTTCATCAGATCGCCCACGCCATCTTGATCGACGGTCTGGAACGGATCGCTGGGAATGATGTCGTTTTCCTGATAGAAGCCGATGAATCCACCGTAGTCGTCGCGGCTCATGCCGAGAGTCGTCTGGGTGAGGTCGTTGGTTCCGAAGCTGAAGAATTCGGCTGTTTCAGCGATTTCATCGGCTCGGAGAGCGGCTCGTGGAATTTCGATCATCGTACCGACGGTGTATGCGACTTCGATGCCCTGTTCTTTGAGAACTTCGGCGGCGACTTCGCGAACAACTTTCGTCTGATTATCGAGTTCGGCTTTGAAGCCGACGAGCGGAATCATGATTTCCGGATGCACTTCGATGCCAGCCTTCTGCACATTGCAGGCGGCTTCCATGATGGCTCGTGCCTGCATCGCTGTGATTTCAGGATAGACGATTCCGAGACGGCAACCACGGTGGCCGAGCATCGGATTCGATTCCTTGAGCTCTTCAACACGACGGTAGATGAACTCTTTGCCGGCTCCAACCATGTCGGCCAGTTTGTGGGCCAGATCTGGTTGTTCATGCAGATGATGTTCTGACAGGAATTCGTGCAACGGTGGATCCAAAAGGCGAATCGTAACCGGTCGTCCGTTCATTTCCTTGAACAGAATCTCGAAGTCTTCCCGCTGGAATGGCAACAGTTTGTTGATCGCCTTCTGACGGGTTTCGACTTCTTCAGCCAGAATCATCTCGCGGATTTCGTCGAGGTGACTGAAGAACATGTGCTCGGTTCGGCAGAGACCGACACCTTCTGCTCCGAAGGCAACGGCTTTTGCAGCATCATCTGGTTCGGCGTTGGCTCGCACTTTCATGGTGCGGATTTCATCGACCCATTCCATCAACTGTGAGTAACGCTGGAAGGTTTCTGCATCTTCCGGCTTACGGGTTTTGTGAATGAGCACTTCGATAATTTCGGAAGGCTTGGTTTCGACTTTGCCTGCGAAAACTTCGCCTGTGAAACCATCAATGCTGATCCAGTCCCCTGTTTTGAGAACTTTGTCGCCAACACTCAAAGTTCCTTCGTGGTAATCGATTTCGAGTTCGGAGCAACCGACGATACAGGTTTTCCCCATCTGGCGGCTCACGAGAGCGGCATGAGATGAGGCTCCACCGAAGGCGGTCAGAATTCCTTTGGCGATTCGCATTCCGCGAAGGTCTTCCGGGCTGGTTTCGCGACGAACGAGAATCAACTGAACGTTCGGATCTTTCGCCTGGATCGCTTCGGCATCTTCTGCATGGAAGCAGATGATCCCCGTCGCTGCTCCTGGACCGGCATTAATTCCGGTAGCCAGATAAGTCCCATCTTCGATCGCCTTGTTTTTCGCGGCTGGATCGAAAATTGGTTGGAGCAACTGGTTCAGGTCGTCGGCAGGAATTCGCTTTTTGGTCAAAGCGGTCTTCTTGTCGATGAGGCCTTCGTTGACCAGGTCGACTGCGATTCGCACAGCTGCGAAACCGGTTCGTTTGGCGTTACGAGTCTGGAGCATCCAGACTTTGCCCTGTTGAACAGTGAACTCGATATCCTGCACATCTTTGTAGTGCTGTTCGAGGGTTTCACCGATATTGCAAAGCTGCTTGTAAGCTTCCGGCATGTCTTCGCCGAGAGTTTTTTCGATTCGCTTTGGAGTACGGATACCGGCAACAACGTCTTCACCCTGAGCGTTGATCAGGTAATCGCCGTTGAATCCGGGGGCACCCATTGAGCAATCGCGGGTCAGGCCGACACCGGTTGCACAATCGTCGCCCAGGTTACCGAAGACCATTGCCTGCACGTTCACAGCAGTACCCCAGGAGTGAGGAATGCCGTATTGACGTCGATAAACAATCGCACGGTCATTCATCCAGCTTTGGAACACGGCTCCGACAGCTCCCCAAACCTGTTCCATCGGATCAGTCGGGAAATCTTTGCCAGCTTTGTCGCGGATCAGCTTTTTGAACTTGGTGACAACTTCCTTCAGTTGATCGACACTCAGCTGAGAATCGTATTCGACGCCAGCTTTTTCGCGGGCTTCGTCGAGAATCAACTCGTAGCCATCTTCTTCTTTGGCTTCCGGACGAACTTCCATCACGACGTCGCCGTACATCTGAATGAAACGGCGGTAGCTGTCCCACGCGAAGGCAGGATTGCCGGATTTTTTGGACAGAACTTCAACTGTCGTATCGTTCAGACCGATGTTCAGAACGGTATCCATCATCCCGGGCATCGATTCGCGAGCACCGGAGCGGCAGGAAAGCAGCAGAGGATTTTCCTGAGAACCGAACTCGGCTCCCATGGTCTGCTCGACCTGCTTCATCGCATCTTCAACCTGTTGTTTCAACTCAGGGGGATAGGTGCGATCATTATCGTAGAAATAGGTACAGAGTTCGGTCGTAATTGTGAAGCCGGCTGGAACTGGCAGACCGATATTGCTCATCTCAGCCAGGTTGGCCCCTTTGCCACCCAGCAAATTCCGCATAGATGCGTCGCCGTCTGATTTCCCACCACCAAAAAAGTAAACGTACTTAGTACCAGAGGACATAGTGTGTCTTGCTCCAGGTTTTGACCGAAAGTGTTGTGAACAAATGAGTGTACAGCGAACCGTGCGCGTACTCTTGGAGATCAGACGGTAGCAGGCCATTCGGATCGATGCAAGTCTCCGAAAAAATGCAGGAATGATGAATTCTTCGCGTGCCTGACTTTACCGGAAAACTGCAATTGAATTGCTGATCTTAAAGACGTAATCTGAACAGAAGTCAAGAACCACAAATTTTGAATTCCCCGACATAATACCGATGAGAAAGCCGCTCATATGATGAACTCAATTCGATTGACCGCAATTCTGGCATTCACCTCTTTCATCAGCCTGACATCATGGAGCGAAGCAGCCGAGAAGCCCACGCATCTGTTTATTTTGTCAGGGCAATCCAATATGGCGGGGATGAATCCCAAGTTGGGATTTGAGCCGGAGTTGAAGAAGCAGTTTCCGAATGCCGAGACGGATTACATCAAAGTGGCTGTGGGTGGACGCCCCATTCGACTCTGGTTGTCGAACGACTGGAATGCGATTTCCGAGAAATACAATCTGAACAAACCTCAGGATTCCGTCCCCGAAAACAGCAACTATTATGCACAGATTCTGTCACAATATAAGAAGATGCTGCAGGATCATCCCGAACCGACTTCAGTCACTTTCTGCTGGATGCAGGGGGAGCGGGATTCAAGAGAGAAATTAAGCAGTGCCTATGAAGAAGCCTTGAATACATTAATCAGCAATTTACGACGCGATCTCGAACAACCGGAGATGAATTTCGTCATCGGCCGATTGAGTGATTTTGATCAGGGAGCAACTTCAGAAAATTGGGAAGCCGTTCGGCAGGCTCAGATGAAAGTCGCCAATGATGATCCTCACGGCGCCTGGGTTGATTGCGATGATCTGAACAACAAGTCTAAAGGAGACAAAACCTGGGACGATCTGCATTACACTCAGGAAGGTTATGAACTTCTCGGTCGCAGATATGTCCGTCAGGCCAAAGCACTGATCGAAGGAAAGAAACCGGCAGCAGATGGCCGACCGGAGTAATTTAATGAATTTATTGAAACAGGATGGGGTGGCTGGGGTCGAAGCGAAGCGGAGCCCCCAGAATCGTTGATGTTACAGACAGTAATAAATTGTAAGATGAAAAATTCTGAATAGCACGGAATGAAACACTGCTGGGCAAGCCAGCAGTGGCACACATCAAACAAAATTTAACGATAAACTGACTACTGCAATTACAAAATTCTCCCTCAGGGAGAGGTTTAAGCTTTATTACACAATTGATTTCACCGCAGGCCAGATTCGATCCCCAATTAATTCCGTCGCAGGAGTGGACCATGACTGATTCGAAATCTGAGCATCATCGACGGGAGGAATTTCCAGAGAAGTTCACTCCTGAGCATAATTCACTGAAAGGGGAATTTGCCACGGAGCCCGGCGAAGGCGATCCGCTGGAGAAAGAACCCATTCTATCCGGCAGGCAACCCTACCGCTGGGAGGAAAACTTGAGCACCGCTCCCTCAGGCATGAGTATGCACCGCTACAGCGGGGGAATCCTGATGCTGATTTTCATGATCATTTTGCTCGTCATCGGAGGAATTGTCATCAATTCTTTATTCGATACTTTCAGTAATTATCCATTCAATCTATTGGAAGAGTAGGCAAGCATTTTGAGGCTGGTGAATGCAAGTCTTGATGAAAATGTTGGCATCAATGCCTGAAATTTTAACGCGAATAGAACTGATATCAGCATGCTTTGATTGTGCAGACGTGATGAGTCGAACGAGTAATTGTTGAAATTCGCCCAAAATCTTAATGAACACTGTCTAAAACGCTCTCAGGCAGTGGATTAACCTACCAACGTACGCTGATTCGTAAATTGGTACGCAATTCGCTTAAGTATTCTGCGACAAGGGTAGGGAATGTTCCCGATCTGTTTCAAAGTTACTCAAGAACAAGGATTCCACCATGTTCAAAATCGGACATCGTGCATTGATGCTCGTTGCGATCAGCTGTGCTTTTTTTGTGACCTGGAAAGAAGGGTATCTGGCTGGCTACAGAGATCATATTTCAGACCTCAAAGCGAATTCTGCACCAGCAATGGAGATGTCAGCTGAAGAAGCTTACGACAAATTTATTACGCTCAAGCCTGAAGCTTAAACCTCAATCGACCTGCCTCGTACCCCACCACAGATGCCTTACCCCAGATTTCTCACCACTGAGACTTAGCGTCAGAGTTATTTACGAACTCAAAACTTTCCTGAAATACAGTTTCAACACTTCGATCCTTTTAAACTTCGTCATAAACAGTCTACAACAGTGGAGTGCCTATGGTGTGATCTGAATTGATTGAATTCAGCGTATCTTCGTATCAGTTTCATCTGGAACAGCCTCTTCGTTTTGACTGGCGGATTTGATTTCGCCATTGGCTTTATTGCCAAACTCTGCGGCTGCTGGGTGAAAATCGAGCGGATCGTAAACGCTGACGGTACGAGGAAATGTCGGGACATAAGCTATCCCACGTTCGCCCCATTGAGCAGCTATTAAGTGATAAGCACGCGGTTCAGTTGGATTTCGCGAACTGGACGCAGTTTGAGCGGCGATACTCTCCCCAGGCAACGCCTCATCTGAAAAGGCCAGGTGGATCGGTTCGATGTCGCCATAACTCAACTGGAGTTTCAATCTCGGCAATTTCGAAGGCTTTGTCAGCACGCTCCCGAAGTCAGCGACTTTGGCAAAGCGGATGACATCGAAATCGCCTTGCCGATAATACTCTCCCTGGACCTGGGTGCCGTCTTCGCGTTCGAGAACTAGCTTACTGCGATCAATTCGCCAGACCGGATGACAAGCCAGCAGAACATCATCATTACCAAAACCGACCTGAGGATAGACCTTCATCGAAGAAGCCAGAGCCGTCCAGATTTGGCTGGGCGTTTCTTCTTCGTTCAAACGTGAAGCAAATCGAATCAGCACGGGCGGCGGAACCCTCGCCAGCATTTTTTCATCACTCAGGTAATGAGCCAGTTGTTTCGTGTTGTTGGTATCGTAATAAAATGTCAATAACGTGACGGAGCTTTGTTCTTCTTCGAGTCCCACATCCAGATTTCGGAGTATTGCATCCTCGGCATCGGCCAGTTGACCGGACTGCTGCAGAATTCGCGCACACGTCAAGTTGGCTTCCCAGACTTCGGTCGAGAACGCCAAGGCCTTCCGTGCCGTCTGAACAGCTTCAGGTTGCCCAAAATGAGCCTGGATGACAGCTTGATTCGCAAATGCACTGGCGAGCATGTCGTCGCGCCGGAAATGCTGCGTGCCAAGATTGGCAAGAATATCGTAACTGTTCAATGAAGCCGACAGGTCGCCATTTGCCTGTTGAGTGCGGGCCACGTAATACCAGTAAGGCGGATAGCATTCCATGTAAGGTTCCATCCGCTTGAGAATACGGAGCTTCGTTTCCAGATCCTCTTCGTTCATCGCCTGTTCAAGATCGTCCAGATCTGTCGAACGCACCAGCCACCGATCCGGAATCTCAAATTCCTGGGTCAATTTCCAGAACGTATCCAGAAACGTGGACGACTTCTTGACGACCGAATTCACTCGTGTCTTTTCGAGTTTGAAGACTTCGTTATCGCGATTCCACTTCAGATTGCGATAATCCCACCAGCTGTTCGCGCCTGTTTTGACAGCTCCAATATATTGAGCCGTCAATAAATCGAGTCCGACAGAGAGAGAGTCGAAAGCCAGTTCCTGTCGCAGCGACCTCTTATATTTTCCGTCATAGAGTTCGGATTCTTTTTCAGTTATCTGAATCTGACCGATTTCATCAAGCACTTCCGTATAAAGTCGGATAATCTCAACATTCTTGATCCCATTCAGATTCAGATTGTTGAGAATTTTCTGTTCCTCTTCGCGCATCACCTGTTCGTTGGGGTATTTCCGGATGCGATGAAACGAAGCGCGGCAGTAATTCAACGCCACGGCGATATCGCGACGTTTCTGGTACATCGCCTCTTCATCGACGACCGCTTCGTCTGCGCAGACATTGAAGACTGGCAAAGATGCCAGCAGAATGCTGAGAATCAGGATAATTTTGAAACTTTGGGAGGTGCAGCAAGGTAGGGCACCAGTGGATGGCGTCAAATTCATGGTCTTTTCTTCGTGAGCGAGTCGTATACAGAATGTTTGGACAAAGGCTCATTCGAGGACGAGTGGTGGGATTAATTTATCTGATTTCTTAATTTGGCCGCTACCCCAGTCTACTCGATTTTATGACACCTCGCTGCGATTGTTGTGCAAATCGTCCTTTATTGACTGGAAAAGTCCCCAGGACTTCCACTTGCGAAGGATTTACTCTCCAGTAGTTTCAGCACGATAATTTTCAATTAGAAAGATAGCTGCTCTGTACGGTTTGCAGCACAGAGGTAAAATGTAGGAAATTCATCAATCCGGAATGATCCAAAATTGATTCGGATACGTTACACTCAATCTTCGTCAACGGAAATCTGTCCGTAACCCGACGGAGTGAAACGAAATGCCACTGGCTAACTAACTAAAGGATTTTGCAATGCGTAAGATGTGCCGACTGAGTCTTGCTTGCCTCAGCTTGCTGATTTTCACCACAACCATTCGAGCAGCCGAAGGCCCGGATCTGCTTCCCGATTCCACCGCTGCCGTCATCAAACTGATGGCTCCTCAGAAAACCCTGAAGCAACTTTCCAGTTTCGCGGACTCCGTTCAGGAAGGTTCTGGCGGCATGATAAAAGGCCAAGCTGGCATGCTTGGATTGGGAATTTCCAATCCGACCATGCAGGGTGTCGACCAGAGCCGCGACTGGTGGGCTGGCGTGTTCCTGAATGAAGACGATGATCCTGCCGTCGTCTTCGTCATTCCCGCCATCGATACCGAAGCGATGGGCGAAGCTCTCGATGAATCCTTCACCTTTGTCGCTCATGAAAAGTATGGTATCTACAGCGACAACGACGCAGCCATGGAACTGGTCCAGGCTCATCTGGAAGATCGAACCAGCAAATCTGTCGCCAGCCTGGCTTCTGAACAGATCAAATCCCAGTTTGAAGGCTCGCATATTGCAGTCGCTGTCAATCTGGTTCTGGTTAAGGAAGTTTACGCAGATAAACTCGAAGAAATGCGTGAACAGATGAACGAAGGGATGAAGGAAGCTCAAGGCCAGATGCTCGAAGTTCCTGGCATGAATCTCGATTTCCTCAAAGATCTTACTGAGAAAATCGCCGACAAAATCGTCGTCATTGTCGAAGATGCTGAGGGCTACTCCAACGCTCTGACCGTCACTGATGCCGGGATCAATTTCAAAGAAGTCGTCGAATTCACCGATGGTTCACGTTCTGCCAAGTATCTGGCTGCGAATCCTCCTCAGCCAGCAACTCAACTCTCAAAGCTTCCTTCTGAGCAGTTGTTCTATTGGAACGCTGGCGGAAACATGAATAAAATTAACGAATGGGGCCTGAGCCTGTTGCCCAAAATGCTGGATATGAGCGAAGAAGACGCTGCCGAGTGGAAAAAACTCTCTGCAATGACCAAAAAAGTCAATTACGAAGGCATGAGCGGAGCCTTCTCACTCGGCGACTTGCAGACAGGCCTCGTTCGAACAATCGCTCTGGGAACCGCTTCACCTGCCAGTCAGTTCCGGGACGCAATGGCCAAAGCCGTCGAACTGATGGATGGCATGGAAATTTCCGGCATGACTCAGGAACTCTCTCTCGAAAAAAATTACGAGAAAGTCGATGGCGTGGATGTGGACCTGATGTTGACAAAACAGACCATGGACAATGATCCTCAATTCGGCGGCTTCCAGGCTCAGATCAATCAGTTCATGTATGGTGGAGACACCATCGAAACCCGAGTCGCTTTTGTCGACGATACTCATTATCTGCAGACAATGGGTGGTGGTAAGGAACTGATGGAAACGGCTGTCAAAGCTTACAAAAATCAGTCTGCAGATACCGATGCCGTGGTCTCCCGCGATATCAAACCACTCGGCGAAAACAACTTCGTCCTGTTGATGGATATCCCAACTCTCGTCAAACAGGGCCTGTCGATTGCAGCCAATGCACCGAACCTGCCCCCAATGCCATTCGATCAGGATTCACTCGAAAATCTGGAAATTCAACGATCCTACATTGGCGTGAGCGTGGCCACCAAAGACCGCGCCTGCATCGGCCAGTTGTACATTCCCGTGGAAACCTTCCAGGCTGGTGCCTCACTCATGCAGTTCTTCCAGCAGATTCAGGGTGGAAACGCATTTTAAAGAGAAGGTAGATTGGGCTTGCGAAGCGTAACCCAACAATAAACAGAGCAGGAGTTGGGATATGCGTTCCGCTAACCCAACCTGTGAGAAGAGTGGTGAACAGCTATTCTTGAAATTTAAAAACGAGATTACTGGTCTTAGACTGGTAATCTCGTTTTTTTATTGGGAAAGTATAGTCAACTTCCTACCAGTCATTCTCAGAAATCGGGAATGATTGTGTCCAACCTCTGATCCTCCTGAAACAGGACTCAATGATGCTTCGATCAACTTCTGCGACTCTACTTGCGTTGACTACTCTCGTTTCGTTGGTTTCAGCAACACATGCTGAAGAAAAAGGCTTTGTCTCTTTAATGCCAGCTGATGATAAAAACGGTTGGGAAGATTCGGTCATCGTCACCAGCGAGGGCTATCTTGACGGTGATGGCTGTTATATCAAACAGGAGTTTGACAATTTCATCCTGCGGTTTGAGTTCATTCAGGAACCGGGCGCCAACAGTGGAGTCGGGATTCGCTCACTTCGCGGTCAAAACGCTGCCTACAGCGGCATGGAAATTCAATGTCTGGACGATTCCCACCCCAAATACGACAACATTCAGGACTGGCAACATCATGGCTCCGTATACGGAATCGTCGCTGCCAAACAGGGTTCACTGAAGGAACCCGGCGAATGGAATACCCAGGAAATTGTTGCCGATGGCAAGCACATCAAAGTCACCGTTAACGGCAAAGTCATTGTCGATGCCAACCTCGATAAAGCCGCTCCCGATGGAAAATCGATTGATGGTAAAGAACATCCCGGACTCACACGCAAGTCAGGCTACCTGCGACTTTGCGGGCATGGCGGTGGCGTTCAGTTCCGAAATATGCGGATAAAAGTACTTGAAGAATAGATTTAAACATTTCTGATAGAATTAAACTATTCATATTTGCGTTGCATTATGGATTGCGCCGAAATAAGATGGAAGTGTCATGAGTTCAAAAGCGTCCGCATCCAGGACGCTCATGACATAATAATACTCGGGTCATTTCTTTCCCATCTTTTCTCGGAGTAACGAAACATGCAGTTAAAAAAACACACAAGACAGGCGTTTACGTTAATCGAGCTCCTGGTTGTCATTGCAATCATAGCCATATTGGTTGCACTACTCCTTCCAGCCGTTCAACAGGCACGGGAAGCAGCACGCCGCAGCAGTTGCAAGAACAATCTCAAGCAAATCGGCCTGGCTCTTCATAACTACCACGATGTTCACAAAACATTCCCTCAAGGAGCCATGGGACGACCACAGTCAACCGAAGGCCCCACTAACAACTTCAGCTGGCTGGTTTATATCTTGCCCATGCTTGAAGAGAACGCCCTGTACGATCAGTTTAATTTTAATGAATATTATACCACAACCACGAATCGCAATGCCGCGATGAACAAGGTGAACACCTATTTCTGTCCCAGCTCACGGAATGCCGATCAGATGTCGAACGTAGCTGGAGTTTGGGCCATGCATTATCTCGGACTCTCTGGTCCCATAGGAGCCGTCAACGGTGCAACTCCAACTCGCAACTACCAGTTCGCCGGAAATAATTCCAGTACTCACGGAGGGATCGGTCAATCTGGAATTCTGACCATGAACCAAAACAGAACTTTTGCTGATATCACAGATGGGACAACCAACACGCTGCTGGTTGGTGAATTTTCCGGCAGAGTCGGCTTGACTGGAAGCAGTCCATTACGTCCCTGGTTACAGGGGGCAAATACAAATGGTTCTGGTGCAGCCATGTATTGCTGTAAGAACATCAAGAAAGCGATTAACGAGGAAGCCTCGTATGTGGGATCCGATCCTTTGAAACGCTTTAATGATGTCTCTTCAAGTAGCCAGCACGATGGGGGTGCCCAGTTTCTCATGGGCGATGGCGGAGTTCGCTTCCTCTCTGAAAATATCAACTTCGGAACCTACCAGAATCTGGCCAGCATGGATGATGAAATTCCAATCGGTGAGTTTTAAGAGTTAGCCAGTTCAATGAACTCTACAATCCCAGGTCTGTATAAGCAGATCCTGGGATTTCTCTTAAACGCAGAGTTACAAGTTTGGATTCAAACTGAAGTTTTGCAAAACTCCAGTTCTGAGCGAAACCCCACTGATTCCCAACCTTTTTGATTGAATTTAAATTCCGTTCCAAGGTCAACATTATGGATACATTTTTACGTTTCACATTACTACTCATGATTTTCGCTCTGCTAGGCTGCGGTGGAGGAGACTCTGTTCCCATTTACGACCTTTCCGGAACAGTCACATTGGATGGAAATCCCGTAAAGTATGGCCGCATTGATTTTGTGGCTGATTCGTCAAAAGGAAACAATGGAGCGAAAGGTTACGCAACGATCATTGATGGCAAATACGACACGTCGTCATCAACCGACAAAGGAACCACAGGAGGAGCCTATATCGCTCAAATAACTGCCTACGATCAAAAACCTGTCGAGACAGAAGATGAAACCGTTGAGGTTCCCACCACGAAAATGCTCTGTGTCGCTTATCCTGTTGAAAAAGATCTCCCCGAAGAAACAACCATCATCAACTTCGAACTCTCAGACGAAGCACTCGGCTATGACAATTCCAAAGCTCAAGCCAGACGCTCTCCCAATGAACCTTAAATCGATAACGAAATTATTACTGAAATTTTGCAAAACCTCAGCGACAAGCACGAAGCGCAAGCGAGTGAGTCTATTTCAAGATCAATTTGAAAACCGGAGAAATAAGAACTCCTGACAAAACTACAGTTTTTTTGCACCACAGAGGCACAGAGGACACGGAGAAGTCTTAAAATCTAAGGCTTATAAAGAGTTCGATTGTTTGAGCATGGCAGACCTATCCGAAAATTTCTCTGTGTCCTCTGTGTCTTGTATGTTAAATCAATCCTTGTTGAAAG
>TARA_R100000789_G_scaffold58927_1_pt1 | contig 24961 bp, 33 predicted proteins | sample TARA_R100000789 | Tara Oceans TARA_R100000789 (sample SAMEA2623403) | marine metagenome | biome: marine biome (ENVO:00000447); feature: mesopelagic zone (ENVO:00000213); material: "saline water (ENVO:00002010), including plankton (ENVO:xxxxxxxx)" | depth 450 m
GTGCTGGACGAGGCCGTCGAGGCCGAGGTGGCCCCCTATCTGAGTTGCGCACCCGGTGCCGTGCGGGATGCCAAGGCGTTGTTGCGCCGCTTGGCCGGAGAGGTCGCGCCCGAAGCGGTAGAGGGGGCGATCGACGCCTTGGCCGAACGGTGGGAGACGACAGAGGCACGAACCGGAATCGCCGCCTTTTTCGACAAGCGCCCGGCCCCTTGGGCCTGACACTGGCTCAGCCGCCGCAGATTGGGACGGCGGTGTCGATCCAGGCCAGTTCGGCCTCTTCACGGTAGAGGCCGATTTGCAGCGAGGGTGCGGAGGCGGTGGCGTCGATGTGGAACCAGAGGTGATGGGGGATGCCTTCGGCGGTGAAATAATGCCCGATCCCCTCATCGTCGCTGTCACGGATCGCGGTGCAGGCAATGGCCATGGTTTCGGTTGCGCCGTCCATCACCGTCACATTGGTTGGGGTAAAGCAAACTCGCAGGTCGGGGCCAAAGGTCAGGTGATTGGTCCCGCCGTCCAGATCCAAATCGCCCGCCGGGATGAGAGGTATCGTCCGGGACGGGCCGGGACAGGGCAGGGCCGTTTCACCCGTTTCCGACATATTTTGTTGCGCCTGCAGCGGAACCGGGAGGCAGAGTAGGAAGATCAGGCAGTGGCGGGTCAAAGGCATGCGTCCTGTCGTGCGGGCGGTTGCGGCGAAGGTTACCACGCGTCAGGTCTTTGTCCAAAGTCGAGAAAGTGACGGGGAGAGACATGATCGTTCAGATTGCCCATCTTTATGCCACTGCCTGCCTGGCCGTCGTGTTTTTTCAGTTTGCGCTGATCGTTGGCGCGCCATTGGGGCGCTGGACTCAAGGCGGGCAGCATCTGGGGCGGTTGCCGCTGTCAGGGCGGATCGTGGCGGCGGCTTCTGTTCTTGTACTGTTGTTTCAGGCACTCGCGATCCTGTCAGCGGCAGGCTTTCCCGGTCTGGGCTGGCCGCGCTGGACCGGGTGGGCCGCTTTGGCGGTGAGCGTGATCAGCACGGTATTGAATGGCGTGACGCCCTCGGCCAAGGAGCGTGCGCTGTGGTTTCCGGTGGTTTTGGTGATGGCGGGCATGGCTGCCTATGTGATGACTTCCACCATAGTGTGAGGGGGCGGAACGAGACTCGGTGCCCCTTGACGCGGCTCTATCGCCCAACCGTCAGCCCTGTCATTGACGCAAAAGCAACCGGGCGAGTGATTGTCGTTTTCCGAGTCACCAAGAAACGGGTTGAGACGGCTTGGATCAAGGGGGGCGAGCGCGACGCTTGGGCGCGGGATTGAACCGCCGATCTTTTGGGCAAGTTCTGCATCCCATTGTCAACAAAGGGAAATATTACTGCGGCTGCGAAATCTGTTTATTCGTAGGGATTTGAATGCTTTCGGGCCGTGTTGACCCTGCCATGAGGCGGTTATATGGGACAGTAAGCCAAGCGCCCATGCGCCCGATCCCTAAAGGAGCCACGTCTTGGAAGAGATGCTGCGGGAATACCTTCCCATCCTTGTCTTTCTGGCCATTGCCATCGGTCTAGGCATTGTTCTGATCCTCGCTGCGGTGTTGATCGCCGTGCGCAACCCGGACCCGGAAAAGGTCTCGGCCTATGAATGCGGATTCAACGCCTTCGACGATGCGCGGATGAAGTTCGACGTCCGGTTCTACCTTGTCGCGATCCTGTTCATCATCTTCGACCTTGAGATTGCCTTTCTGTTCCCATGGGCAGTGGCGTTCAAGGATGTGTCGATGCTGGGATTCTGGTCGATGATGGTGTTTCTGGGCGTTCTGACCATCGGCTTTGCCTATGAATGGAAGAAAGGGGCGCTCGAATGGGAGTGATGACCGGAGCGAACACCGCAGGTCCTGATCGCGAGGTGGCCACTCAGGCCCTGAATCGCGATCTGCAGGATAAGGGTTTCCTGCTGACCTCGACTGAGGACATCATCAACTGGGCGCGCACCGGCTCGTTGCACTGGATGACATTCGGTTTGGCCTGCTGCGCAGTCGAGATGATGCACACCGCGATGCCGCGTTACGATGTGGAACGCTTTGGCTTTGCCCCGCGCGCCAGCCCGCGTCAGTCGGACGTGATGATCGTGGCCGGCACGCTGACCAACAAGATGGCCCCGGCGCTGCGCAAGGTGTACGACCAGATGCCGGAACCGCGCTATGTGATCTCGATGGGGTCCTGCGCCAACGGCGGCGGTTATTACCACTATTCCTACAGCGTTGTGCGCGGCTGCGACCGTGTCGTGCCCGTGGATATCTATGTGCCCGGCTGCCCACCGACCGCAGAGGCGCTGGTTTACGGTATCCTTGCGTTGCAGAAAAAGATTCGCCGCACCGGCACGCTGGTCCGCTAAGGGGAAATCCATGACAGACGCACTCAACGAACTGGGCGGCCATATCGAGCTTAAGCGCCCCGACTGTGTGATCGGCTGGGATGTCACCCATGGTGAGCTGAACGTCGATGTGGCCCCGTCGAACATTCGCGGCTTTATCGAGTTCCTCAAGACTGACCCGACCTGCAAGTTTTCGACTCTGGTGGACATCACGGCGGTGGATTATCCCGCGCGGCCCAAGCGGTTCGACGTGGTTTATCACTTTCTGTCGATGTACCAGAACCATCGTATTCGACTGCGGGTGAGCATCCGTGAGGATGAGATGGTCCCGTCGATCGTGACCGTGCACCCCTCGGCCAACTGGTTTGAACGCGAAGTGTTCGACATGTTCGGCATCCTGTTCTCCGGCCACCCGGACCTGCGCCGAATCCTGACGGACTACGGCTTTCGCGGCTATCCGCTGCGCAAGGATTTCCCGACCACCGGCTACACTGAGGTGCGCTACGACGAAGAGCAAAAGCGCGTCGTCTATGAGCCGGTATCGCTGGTTCAGGAATATCGTCAGTTCGATTTCATGTCTCCGTGGGAAGGCGCGCAATATGTGTTGCCCGGTGATGAGAAAAGCGAAGAGGCGAAGGGATGACGCGGGAAGGCCGATCCGCTCCCACACGGGCCGATTCTCGCCAGTCGGAACGGTCGGACTTCTGGAAACTCACTGCGCTGCCACTGGCTTTCGGGGCTGTTGGCGGCGTGCTTGCGGTGCTGATCGGCGCGTTGGTCTGATTGAAGGAATGATCCCATGATGGACGGCTCCAAAGGATTCGAAGACGCCCTGACGGGCGAGCAGAAGATTCGCAACTTCAACATCAACTTTGGCCCACAGCACCCGGCGGCGCACGGCGTGCTGCGTCTGGTGCTGGAGCTGGACGGCGAGATTGTGGAACGCTGCGACCCGCATATCGGTCTATTGCACCGTGGCACCGAAAAGCTGATGGAATCGCGCACCTACCTGCAAAACCTGCCGTATTTCGACCGGCTGGATTATGTTGCTCCGATGAACCAGGAACACGCGTGGTGTCTGGCCATCGAAAAGCTGACGGGCACGCCGGTGCCGCGCCGTGCCTCGCTGATCCGGGTTCTGTATTCGGAAATCGGTCGCATCCTCAACCACCTGCTGAATGTAACCACGCAGGCCATGGACGTCGGCGCGCTGACGCCGCCGCTGTGGGGGTTCGAAGAGCGCGAAAAGCTGATGGTGTTCTATGAGCGGGCCTGCGGTGCGCGTCTGCACTCGGCCTATTTCCGGCCCGGCGGTGTTCATCAGGATCTGCCGCCCGAGCTGATCGACGATATCGAGGAATGGACCAAGGATTTCCCGCGCGTTCTGGCGGATATCGACGGGTTGCTGACCGAAAACCGCATCTTCAAGCAGCGCAACGCCGATATCGGCGTGGTGAATGAGGAAGAGATCAACGAATGGGGCTTTTCCGGCGTCATGGTGCGGGGCTCTGGCCTTGCATGGGACCTGCGCCGCGCGCAGCCCTATGAATGCTATGATGAGTTCGATTTCCAGATCCCGGTGGGCAAGAATGGCGACTGCTATGATCGTTACCTTGTCCGGATGGAGGAAATGCGCCAGTCGCTGAAGATCATGCAGCAGGCGATTGAAAAGCTGCGAGCGCCCGAAGGGCAGGGCGATGTCATGGCCCGTGGCAAGATCACACCGCCCAAACGCGGCGAGATGAAGCGCTCGATGGAGGCGCTGATTCATCACTTCAAGCTGTACACAGAGGGCTTTCACGTCCCCGAGGGCGAGGTTTACGCCGCCGTCGAGGCACCCAAGGGCGAATTCGGCGTCTACCTTGTGGCCGATGGCAGCAACAAACCCTACCGCGCCAAGATCCGCGCCCCCGGTTATCTGCACCTGCAAGCGATGGACCATGTCGCCAAGGGCCACCAGCTGGCCGATGTGGCGGCGATCATCGGCACGATGGACGTTGTGTTCGGGGAGATCGACAGATGAGACCGTGGCTGGCCTTGCTTTCACTGATCGCGGCACCTGCATTTGCGCAGGACTTGCCGGAGTTTAATGAAACTTTCAGCTATGAGATCAAGGGCGTCATCGACGACGGCCTGATCATCGAAAGTGGCCGCCACACGTTCTACTGCGAACTCGATGAGGGACCGGACGACGCTTATCTCTTTTTGGAAACATGCGTGCCTGTCCTTGGCCCTGAAGCGGCGGCCAAAGCGGCCAAAGCGCGGATGGCAAAGATCTCTGATGAAGGCGACTTTATCGAAGCGCTGGAGCGGATGCCCATTGAAACGCTGATGCCCGCGGTGATCCAGGCGCTCAAGGACGTCAACTGCGTCCTGAACTTCCACGATAGCGGAGACCATTTTGAAAGCGTGGTGGTCGGAAATTTGGTCACGATGAACGGATACACGGGGCCTTTGTCGCCGGATGGTATCGAAGAAATCGGTGAAATCGCCGAAGATGCTGCCGAAATGCTGGTCAAGAACGGTCAGGTCGTTGTTGACCGTGATGCCGGGATGGCGCGGCTGGTGGGCTGCCCGTAAGCCGGGTAGGGTATGATGCCGCGGGAACGGCAATGTGACGTGAGGGACACCTGAATGAAGAAGAACGCGTTTGCCCTGATTGCGGCTGTGCTGGTTGCGGGCTGTATCTTGCCAGAGGGTGTGACAGAGGAAGATCTGTTGTCTTTTGACGCTGCCGTGGCTTCGATCGGCTGTGATCTGGCGGATGAAAGAGACTATCTACCGGTCGAACTGCAAACCGGAATGCCGCGTGAAAAGCTGGTGACCATCGCTCAATACAAGGTTGAGCAGGAAGAGGCGGTCACTCTGTCGAACGGCGGTGTCCGGATCAAGACCGGCGCCTGTGCCCCGGCCGCCGCGCCTGCCGCTGCCGCCACCTGATGTGATCGGTCCCGCGGGACCGGAGACGAACAGTTGTAACCCAAGGGGGTGCCGCCCGGCGGCGCCCGACGTTAGACGGAAAGCCGAAAGTCATGCTGCGCCGACTGCACCCCGAGCAACCCGAGAGTTTTGCCTTTGCCCCCGCCAATCTGGAATGGGCGCATGAGCAGATCACCAAATATCCCGCCGGACGTCAGGCCAGCGCGATCATCCCGCTGTTGTGGCGTGCGCAGGAACAAGAGGGTTGGCTGACCCGTCCGGCAATCGAATATGTCGCCGACATGCTGGGCATGGCCTATATCCGGGCGCTTGAAGTGGCCAGTTTCTACTTCATGTTCCAGCTGCAACCCGTTGGGTCCATTGCCCATATTCAGATTTGCGGCACGACGTCGTGCATGATTTGCGGTGCCGAGGATCTGATCGCGGTGTGCCGCGATAAGATCGCCGCCAAGCCGCATGTGCTGTCAGCGGATGGTAAGTTCAGTTGGGAAGAAGTCGAATGCCTTGGTGCCTGCGCCAACGCGCCCATGGCGCAGATCGGCAAGGATTACTTTGAGGATCTGACCGCCGAAAAGCTGGGAGAGCTGCTGGACGCGCTGGCCCGAGGAGAAGTGCCGCAGGCGGGTCCGCAGAACGGTCGCTTTGCATCGGAGCCCAAATCCGGGATCACCTCGCTGACCGATTTCGTCAACGGCTCGATCAAGCTGAACGCCAGCGCGCAGTTTGCGCATGACATTGGTGAGACGGTCAAGCGGATCGACGGGACAGAGGTTCCACTGTCCGCTCCGTGGAATGACCAGTCCGGCACCCGTGATCAGAAACGTGAGCAACCCAAGGCACCCGAGGCCGATGTTCCCGAGGATGCCAAGCCAGAACCGGTGCCGGAAAGGATCGCCGAAGCGCCGGTCGAAGTTCAGAATGCGCTGATCCAGCCGACGACTCGGCTGGAAGGGCAGGCGGATCTGGCCGCCCGCAAGGGCATTTGGCGGTACGAGGCCCCAAAGACCGATAGTGCCGACGCCGATGCTGCATCCGTGGACAAGCCTGCAGGCCTAGACGCTGCGCGCGACGGCAAGGCGGATGATCTCAAGAAGATCAAGGGTGTCGGGCCAAAACTTGAAAAGCTCCTGAACTCACTGGGGTTCTATCACTTCGATCAGGTTGCGGCGTGGACGGACAAGGAATTGGCTTGGGTCGACGACAACCTTGAAGGGTTCAAGGGACGCGCGACTCGTGACGAATGGGTGGCTCAGGCCCGCGAATTGGCCAAGAACAGCTAAGGCTGAACCGGTACTTTCATCCCCCTTTGCGACTTACCTGCCTGCATGTATCGTTGCAAACAAAGGGTTGGGAGGCCGATACATGACCGATACGAAATCAGGGGGCGATTGCCCCAAGATCTGCTGGGGCCTTGCCGGGCTGGCGGCATTGCTAACGTTTGGGCTGCTTTTGGCGGTGGCAGAGTGGCGTTTCATTTCAGCTCTGTTGGTGGCGATCATTCTGTTGGTCGGTCTGGGCCTGCTGTTCAAAATGGTCCTGTGCGGGCCACAGGCCACAACCAGCCAAACAGCTGTGGCCCCTGCGCGCCCTGTCAAGGACCCGGTCAAAGTGCCATCGAGTGCACCGCAAGGGACGGTTGAAGCTGCCCCTAAGGTCGCGCCGGTTGACGTGGCTGACCCGCTTGTCCGCCCCTCCTCGCCACTGGTCGGCGAGGCAGAACTGGCGGAACGCAAGGGCAGTTGGACATATTCAAACACGGCGACACCGCCGATTGCAGACCCCGCTCCGGCAGGCGATACCAGCCCGGACAGTGTTGCAGCCGTTGATCCGACGCCAGTGCCCAACCCCTCAGTGGCCGACGCCGCGGAAATCGATGTCCCCGAGGACGCCGGACCGCGTATTCTGCCGTCGACCCCTCTGGCGGGAGAGGCGGAATTGGCCAGCCGAAAGGGGACATGGACCTACACCGCGCCCGCCACCTCGGCTGTGACCGACACCGAAGATTATGATGGGGACGGGATCCTCGAAGGCAAGGACGAGGGCGAAAAGCCAACCATGCTGGACGGTCCGCGCGAGGGTGGCGCGGATGACCTTAAGCAGGTCAAGGGCATCGGGCCAAAGTTGGAAAAGCTGTGTAACGATCTGGGCATCTACCATTTCGACCAGATTGCCAGTTGGACCGATCAGGAGATTGCCTGGGTCGATGCCAACCTCGAAGGTTTCAAGGGTCGGGTCAGCCGCGATCAATGGGTCGATCAGGCACGGGTTCTTGCCGAAGGCGGCGAGACCGAGTTCTCGTCCCGAGTTAGGGGCGGTGACGTCTACTGATGCATCACAGCGGCGGTTCTGTTCCGCCGATCCGGCCCGTGCGACAACGCCATACCTTGCATGCCGCGCTGCAGTATGCAAGGCGTGGCACAGGCACTGTTGGGGAGGAACGGCGCTAAGACACGCGCAGTAGACTGCGCCCGATTAGTGGAGCGAGGACGTGACCATGACGACCCCGAATTATGTGATGACACCCGATTTCACCCCTTTCCTGCGGCTGATAGAGTTTCAGACCCGGTTCGCCATGGAGGCGAGCCAAGGCATGATGAAACTGGCCATGATGCCTTGGGCCGGTTTGCCGACGGGTTTTGGCTCTGTCTGTGGTCCGATGGGCCGCGTAACCGTTGCGGCCGCGGCCAAGACAGTCGAGACGCCTGTGAAGACCAAAGCCAAAGCCGCTGACAAGGTGGTTGAGGCCGTCGCCGAGACGGTGGAAGAGGTGGCCGTTGCCCCGGTCAAGGCTGCGAAACCAAAAGCCGGTGCCATAGTGGAAACCAAAGCAGCAGCGCCCAAGTTGGACAAGGCTCCGGCTAAGAAGACCGCCGCACCTGCCGAGGTTTTGACCAAGTCAGTCGAAGCTGCAGTTGCACCCGCTGCGAAGCCGGTCAAGGCAGAGGCCGCGCCTGTCAAAGCAGAGACCGTCAAGGCCGCGCCCGCCAAGGCCGCGCCGGTGAAAGCCGAAGCTGTGAAAACCGAGCCGGTAAAGGCTGAGACCGCGCCGGTCGAAACAAAGACCGCAGCGCCGACCATGACCAAACCCAAGGCGATGGCCGCCCCCACCAAAGGCGCGTCGGACGATCTGACCGCACTGAACGGCGTCGGACCCAAACTGGCCGAGGCGTTGAACGCCGAAGGCATCTATCAATTCGCGCAGATTGCCGCATGGACCGATGCCAACGTCCTTTGGGTGGATGAGAACCTTCCGGGTGTGCGCGGACGCGCGTCGCGCAATGGTTGGGTGGCGCAGGCCGCCGATCTGGCCAAGTAGACCCGGGGTCGCGAATGGCTGACAAGCAGGATCTCAACCGGCGGGGCCGCGTGATTGCGCTGGTCATTGCCGGGACCGGTGTCGGCTGGATCGCGGCCATTGCAATAGGCGCGGCGCTGGACCTGAGCCAGCGCCTGCGCGCGCTTTTGGATCTTGCCGCACTTGGAGGCTTTTTCTGGGCGCTGTGGATGTTATACGGGCTCTGGCGGGACCGCCAGAAAGACAAGGATTGAGAGATGCTGCAGGACCAGGACCGGATCTTTACCAACCTCTACGGCATGCATGACCGGACGCTTGATGGCGCGAAAAAGCGCGGCCATTGGGACGGAACCAAGGACATCATCGGCAAGGGACGTGAGTGGATCGTCGAGGAAATGAAGGCCTCTGGCCTGCGTGGGCGTGGTGGCGCCGGGTTCCCGACTGGTTTGAAATGGTCCTTCATGCCCAAGGAATCGGATGGCCGTCCGTCCTATCTGGTGGTGAACGCTGACGAATCAGAGCCGGGCACCTGCAAAGACCGCGAGATCATGCGTCATGATCCGCATACCCTGATCGAGGGCTGCCTGATCGCCTCTTTCGCGATGCAGGCGCACGCCTGCTATATCTATATTCGCGGCGAATACATCCGTGAGCGTGAGGCCCTGCAGGCCGCAATTGATGAGGCTTATGACGCGGGTCTTTTGGGCAAGAACGCCGCCGGGTCCGGCTGGGATTTCGAACTCTTTGTCGCGCATGGGGCCGGTGCCTACATCTGCGGTGAGGAAACCGCACTGCTGGAATCGCTCGAAGGCAAAAAGGGCATGCCCCGGATGAAGCCGCCGTTCCCGGCAGGGGCGGGTTTGTATGGTTGCCCGACCACGGTGAACAACGTCGAATCCATCGCCGTCGTGCCGACGATCCTGCGTCGTGGGGCCGAATGGTTCTCGGGCTTTGGCCGCGACAACAACAAGGGCACCAAGCTGTTCGCCATTTCTGGCCACGTCAACAACCCCTGCGTTGTCGAAGAGGCTATGTCGATCTCCTTTGAGGAACTGATCGAAAAGCATTGTGGCGGCATTCGCGGCGGATGGGACAACCTCAAGGCGGTAATCCCCGGCGGGTCGTCTGTTCCTTGTGTGCGCGGCGAAAAGATGCGCGATGCGATCATGGACTTTGACTATCTGCGCGGTGAACTGGGGTCGGGTCTTGGCACCGCTGCCGTCATCGTGATGGACAAAGAGACAGACATCATCAAGGCGATCTGGCGGCTGGCGAAGTTCTACAAACACGAAAGCTGTGGCCAATGTACGCCGTGCCGCGAAGGCACCGGCTGGATGATGCGGGTGATGGAACGTCTGGTCAAAGGTGAGGCCGACGAGGAAGAGATCGACATGCTCTGGGACGTGACCAAGCAGGTTGAGGGCCACACCATCTGCGCCCTTGGTGACGCGGCGGCATGGCCGATTCAGGGCCTGATCCGCAACTTCCGCGATGAGATCGAGGATCGCATCAAGGCGCAAAAGACGGGCCGGATGAGCGCCGTCGCGGCGGAGTGACGACGTGAAGGCCGTTCTGGGACGCGTCCTGAGAGCCTTGCAAAATCTGGCGGCGGCAGTCTTGACTGCCGCCTTTTGCTTTGTGCCCGCATGGTATGCGCATATCGCGATCACCGTGCAGTTGGCGCCGGTGTGGGTCTATGGCGCGGTCGCCGGTCTGGTGCTTGTAGGGGCCGGTGTGACCCTGTCCTTTCTGGAAAAGGCGTGGAACGGGCGCAAACCATTGGGGGAGTAAGGTGAGGGCACAGGCAACCACCTTTGTGCATGGGGCGGGCCTGATACTGGCGTTCTGCGTGGTCCCGCAGGCTCAGGCGCAGGGAAAGTCGCCGTTATCCATCGCCGAGACGGGTGTCTTGGGAAAGTGGGAATTCTGCGCCACGTTCGAGCGTGAAGACGCCCGCGCCGCGCCCGAAACGGGTGAACCTCAAAGAAAGTGGATCGACAATGGCAGCGTCGCAATTTGTGGGGGGTCAGCGGACCTGACTTAGGTGTCAATGACAAGGCGCTTGCTCTGAAACTGTCGGGCGCCCTCGGCCATCACTCCGGTTTGCAGGTGTGCGCACAACCCGACAGTAGCGCGTTCAATGGGGCCGAGTGGTCCTTTGCCAAACTCAGCTGGAAAACGGGCTCGTGACACAGTTTCATCTTGCGGAATTCAATATCGGTACGTTGCGGTATGACTGGGATGATCCCCGGGTGGCGGATTTCCAGAACAATCTGGACAAGGTCTTTGCCATTGCGGAACGCTCGGCCGGGTACGTTTGGCATCTGAAAGGGCCAGAGATGGAGGCCGCGCAATTGGATCGCACGGGGCCCTTGGGGGGGAATCCCCGCACCGCATCGACGCTATCGGTCTGGCGCGATCTGGCCGCGCTGGAACATTTTGTTTGGAAAACAGTCCACAAACGCTTTTACGATCGGCGGGCCGAATGGTACGGGCCGCAAACGGCATGGGGTGGTGTGCGGCTGGTGATGTGGTGGGTTCCACATGGGCATATCCCCACTGTTACAGAGGCTGTGGCGCGTCTGACCCAGTTGGCACGGGACGGTGACAGCGACACGGCCTTTGGCTGGGACTATGCCCGGTCGACCTGGGGAGGGGCGGCATGACTCAACATCTGGCGGAACTGAACATCGGGCGGTTGCTGGCCCCGACGGATGATCCCCGCGTGGCGGAATTCATGGCGAACCTTGACCGCATCAACGGGCTGGGCAAGCGGATGCCGGGCTTTGTCTGGATGATGGAAGGGTCAGGAGAGCCGGGGACTGGGAACACCGAAAACGCCATCGGCGATGACCCGCAGTTTGTCGCCAACCTGACGGTCTGGGAAGACGTCGAAGCCTTGGAAAGGTTTGTCTGGGGTACTCTGCACAAGCAGTTTTATCAACGCCGGGCGGAGTGGTTCGAACTGATGGGCGACCAGCATTTTGTCATGTGGTGGGTTCCGGCAGGACATCGCCCAACGCTGCAAGAGGGGTTGGCGCGGCTTGACCTCCTGCGGCGCAACGGGGACAGTGACGACGCGTTTGGCTGGACGCATCTGGCCGAGGCCCGGATGTGGCGCTCTGGGCTGTGCGCATCCGAGGCGAGCTAGAAAAACAGGACGGGACATGAAACGGATTTTGGGGACGGCAGTGCTTGTCGCGGCGCTGGCGCCGATGGCGCAGGCGGAAACCGTGCGTTCTAAGAGCTTTGTTGCGGACATCCAGCGCCGCGCGGTGAATATGCAGGCGCGCGAGGGCACAGGCTCGACTCCGGCAGTGCAGGTCTATGTAAGCGTGAAAACCGTGGCGGGCGCGGCCCCGGCGCAGGGACAGATCAAGGCGGCAGGTGCCTTTGCTGCAAAGGCGGGGTGCCGCGACGGTCAGGCATTGGCCACGATCATGGCGGGCGTGACGACATCGGCCGCAGACTTTGAAGTGCTCTGCCGGGGAGGCCAATAAGATGATGGTTCGTGTGATTTGCATTCTGGCCGTTGCGGCCACGCTAGGCGGCTGTGAGCGGGCGGGTATGTTCAAGAGAAACGCCCCGGTTTTCGACGGAGAACGGTTCCGCACCACTGCAAAGTCTGAACGCAAGAATCGGCAGGATTTTGTGATAAACGTGAGCGGTGTGTCCAAGTCGATGAAAGGCGCAATCGCCGCCGGGGAGTACAAAGCGGTGCAACATTGCATCGAGTTCTTCGGCACATCCGAGATCGACTGGATCGTCGGCCCCGATACCGATCCGCAGGCGCTGGTGGTTACCGGCGACAATATCACCTTCCGGGGAACTTGCCGCGACATCTGACCGGCAATGCCCCGCGCAAGGCGCGTCGAAACCCGCCGAAATTGGCAGGCAGTAGGGGTGGATATTGAATATCCGGACCTGATGACCCCACTTCGGGGTCAATAGTTTCAATACGGAGTCTCGCGCATGCGTCTGTTTCTTACCCCGATCCTCTGCCTGACCCTTGCCACGCCGGTCTGGGCAAAGACACCACTCAGCCAAGTGTCAGAAATTGATGACGGCCTGATGGCGATCGCCATCGCCGACGAGATTCGGAAGAACTGCGATGACATCAGTGCACGGATGATTCGGGCTTATCGCCAGATTCAGGCGCTGGAAAAGCGTGCAAAGGCGTTGGGCTATTCCGACGATGAGATTGACACCTACGTCAACTCGTCTGCCGAAAAGAAGCGGATGCGCAAGAAGGCGGAAACCTGGTTGGCCTCAAAGGGCGTCGCCGCGTCCGATGAAAAGGCGCTTTGCAAGTTTGGTCGGGACGACATCGCCCGCGGTGGGCCGGTGGGTTTCTTCCTGCGCTGAGTCGCCGACATCCTCTGATCAGAGGTAACGTACTCAATAGTTATCACAACCAAAGCGCGGCTGCGGGCGAAAACCCGTGAGCCGCGTCGTTTTTTCCTGCCTTTTCGCTGCACCTGCATCTAGTAACGTCCGGCAGGGCAGGCTAAACCCGGGGGACTGCGGCCTGCGTGCCAGTGGGCGCTGCCAGCCGAAATACGGGAGAGGCACGGGCATGTCCGATTTGCGTAAGATCATCATCGACGGACAAGAGGTCGAAGTGGACGGGGCGATGACCCTGATTCAGGCCTGTGAGCAGGCCGGGGTCGAAGTCCCGCGATTCTGTTATCACGAACGTCTGTCGATTGCCGGAAACTGCCGGATGTGTCTGGTAGAGGTTGTGGGCGGTCCGCCCAAGCCGGCCGCCTCCTGCGCGATGCAGGTGCGCGACGTGCGTGGCGGACGCAATGGCGAGCTGCCAGAGGTCAAGACCAACTCACCCATGGTGAAAAAGGCCCGCGAGGGGGTGATGGAGTTCCTGCTCATCAACCACCCGCTGGATTGCCCGATCTGCGATCAGGGTGGCGAATGCGACCTTCAGGATCAGGCGATGGCCTACGGTGTCGATTTCAGCCGTTTCCGCGAGCCAAAGCGCGCGGTGGACGATCTGGACCTTGGTCCATTGGTCGAAACCCACATGACGCGCTGCATTTCCTGCACCCGCTGCGTGCGCTTTACCTCCGAGGTGGCCGGGATCACCCAGATGGGCCAGACCGGACGCGGCGAAGATGCCGAGATCACCAGTTATCTCAACGAGACGCTTGATTCGAATTTGCAGGGCAACATCATTGACCTGTGCCCGGTGGGCGCGCTGGTGTCGAAACCCTACGCCTTTACTGCCCGTCCGTGGGAGTTGACCAAGACAGAGACCATCGACGTGATGGATGCGCTGGGATCGAACATCCGGGTAGATACCAAGGGCCGCGAAGTGATGCGCATTCTGCCGCGCAACCATGATGGCGTGAATGAGGAATGGATTTCCGACAAGACCCGCTTTGTCTGGGACGGATTGCGTCGCCAGCGGCTGGACACACCCTATATCCGCGAAAACGGCAAGCTGCGCCCAGCAAGCTGGGGTGAGGCACTGTCAAAGGCCGCCGAAGCGCTGAAAGGTGCTGAAAAACCGGCGGGAATCATTGGCGATTTGGCCCCGGTCGAGGCGATCTATAGCCTCAAGCAGATGATCGAGGGGCAGGGCGGTGTTGTCGAGTGCCGCACCGATGGCGCGAAACTGCCCGCGGGCAACCGCTCGGGCTATGTGGGCACCGCAACGGTTGAGGAAATCGACACCGCAGAGATGATCCTGTTGATTGGGACCAACCCGCGCGATGAGGCACCGGTGCTAAACGCCCGCATCCGCAAGGCATGGACCGCAGGTGCCAAGGTGGCGCGGATCGGCAAGCCGGTCGATCTGACCTATGACGTGATCGAACTGGGCACGGGCCGTGAGGCGCTGGCCAAACTGGCCGAGATGGATCATTCCGACAAACACGATACGCCCGGTATCATGATCATCGGTCAAGGCGCGCTGACAGAGGCGGATGGCGCGGCGGTGCTGGGCACGGCCATGCAGACAGCTGCGGCCGGACAATCGAAATTCATGGTTCTGCACACAGCCGCGTCCCGCGTCGGCGCGATGGACGTTGACGCCACCAATGCGCGCGGCATGGAAGCGGTGCAGGACGCGGACGTGATCTATAACCTCGGTGCCGATGAGGTCGAGATCGGTGAGGGCGCTTTTGTCATCTATCAGGGCAGCCACGGCGACCGGGGCGCGCATCGCGCCGACGTGATCCTGCCGGGGGCCGCCTATACCGAAGAACAGGGCCTGTTCGTCAACACCGAAGGTCGCCCGCAACTGGCGCTGCGTTCGGGGTTTGCACCGGGTGATGCCAAGGAAAACTGGGCCGTCCTGCGGGCCTTGTCCGCAGAGGTGGGGGCGACACTGCCTTGGAACAATCTCGCTGAACTGCGTCAGGCGCTGGTGGCCGATGTGCCGCATCTGCAGGGCATCGACGAGGTGCCGGAAAACGAATGGCAGCCGCTGGAGGCGGGTCAGTTGGGCGACGCGGATTTCCGCTATGCCCTGCGAGATTTCTACCTGACCAATCCGATTGCGCGCGCCAGTGCCTTGATGGCGGACCTGTCCAAGGCCGCGCTAGACCGGGCATCGACGGCGCTTGCGGCGGAATAGGTGCGCGGGTTGGCGATCATATCCTTGCTGGCCGTGGCCAGCGGCCTGTCGGCCTGCACGCCCGAAGACCCGGAACCGCCGTTCATGCCGATCTATTCCGGTATCGAAACGCGGCTGCTGGACGGCGATCTGGTGCAGTTCGAGGTCGAGATGCGCGGCGCGCGAAACGCTGCGGATGTCGAGGATTATGCCGAATGCGCGGCGGCGCAGTATGCGTTGATCCGAGGTTACGGATTTGCGCGTCATTTGCGCACGACTGCTTACGAAGAGGGTGGCCTATGGCGCGGAGATGCGGTTTACACCATCTCGGCGGCGCTGCCCCGCGGGCTCAAGACCATCGACGCCGAAGTGGCGACGCTGGCCTGTGCCGAGAACGGAATACCGATGGTGTGAGGACCTGATGGAAAACTTCTTCGCCACGCCTTTGGGCATCTTTGTCATCATCTTTGCGCAATGCCTTGCGGTGCTGGGCTTTGTGATGATTTCGCTGCTCTTTCTTGTCTACGGCGACCGCAAGATCTGGGCCGCGGTCCAGATGCGGCGCGGGCCGAACGTGGTGGGCATCTATGGCCTGCTGCAGACCGTGGCCGACGCGCTGAAATATGTCGTTAAAGAGGTGGTCATCCCGGCGGGTGCCGACCGGACCGTCTTTATGCTGGCCCCATTGGCAAGTTTTGTACTGGCGATGATCGCCTGGGCGGTGATCCCGTTCAGCGACGGGTGGGTGCTGGCAGATATCAATGTGGCCATCCTGTATGTCCTCGCGATCTCATCGCTTGAGGTTTACGGCGTGATCATGGGGGGCTGGGCGTCCAACTCCAAATATCCATTCCTTGGCTCGCTGCGCTCTGCGGCGCAGATGATTTCCTATGAGGTGGCGATCGGTCTGATCATCATCGGGGTGATCATCTCGACCGGATCGCTGAACTTTGGCGACATCGTTGCAGCACAGGACGGGCGGTTTGGGTTCTTCAGCTGGTATTGGCTGCCGCATTTCCCGATGGTCTTCCTGTTCTTCATCTCTTGCCTCGCAGAGACAAACCGCCCGCCGTTCGACCTGCCAGAGGCGGAATCGGAACTCGTCGCTGGCTATCAGGTTGAATACTCGGCAACGCCCTTCCTGCTGTTCATGGCCGGTGAATATATCGCGATCTTCCTGATGTGCGCACTGACCTCGCTGCTGTTCTTCGGTGGCTGGCTGTCGCCGATCCCGGGTCTGCCGGACGGTGCGCTGTGGATGGTCGGCAAGATGGCGTTCTTCTTCTTCATCTTCGCGATGGTGAAGGCGATCACACCGCGTTACCGCTATGACCAGTTGATGCGCCTTGGCTGGAAGGTCTTTCTGCCGTTCTCTCTGGTCTGGGTGGTCTTCGTGGCCTTCGCGGCCAAGTTCGGCTGGTTCTTTGACAGCTACGCGCGCTGGGTGACCGGGGGCTGAGAATGTTGCCGGATCGGAAACATATCGTTTCGGACAGCCAAGGGGTGGTTGATGCCACCAGGAGTGCGCCTGTGAGTGGTATCCTTGGGGCAGGGCTGCGCAATCCGCGCCGCTTTTGCCAACAGGGAGAACCCCATGTCTGATCTGAAATCCGCCATCCTCGACGCGAAATACGTCGACATGATCGACCTTGGTGATTTTGTCGTGCGTGACACTGGCCTGCCGGATGTTGACAGTGACGGCAACCTGATGCCGCAGGCGACAGAGATCGCCGCCGCCGTGTTCCGCTGGGCCGCAGACATGCAGGCCGCAGAGGCCGCGCGGGCCAAGACACCGGAGCCGTCCAAAACGGTGGCGTTGAACGAATACGATGAACAGGGCGATCCGCTGATGGACGCGCCCACGGCCGAAAAATTTGAGGCCGATCTGAACCAGACGACAGGGGAGCAAGGATAGCATGGCGACCATCGACTACGGCCGGGCCGCGAAGTACTTTCTGCTCGCAGACTTCGTGAAGGGGTTCCAACTGGGCCTGAAATACTTCTTTGCGCCTAAGGCAACCTTGAACTACCCGCATGAAAAGGGGCCGCTGTCGCCTCGGTTCCGGGGTGAACACGCGCTGCGCCGTTATCCCAACGGCGAAGAACGCTGTATCGCGTGCAAGCTGTGTGAGGCAATCTGCCCGGCGCAGGCCATCACCATCGACGCGGAACCGCGCGACGACGGTAGCCGCCGCACCACGCGGTATGACATCGATATGACCAAATGCATCTACTGCGGTTTCTGCCAAGAGGCCTGCCCGGTGGATGCCATCGTCGAGGGGCCGAACTTTGAGTTCGCCACCGAGACCCGCGAAGAACTGTACTACGACAAGACCAAGCTGCTGGAAAATGGCGACCGCTGGGAAGCCGAAATTGCCCGCAATCTTGAACTCGACGCGCCGTACCGCTGAGCCTGAAAGACCGAGACCGCTTATGCCCCGCTGCCTGAATTCCGCTGTTGCTCTCTGCGCGCTCGCCCTTGCGGCGGGAGGCGGCATTGCGGCACAAGAGCCGGGGAGCGAGGCGTGGAACGCCAAGCGGGCGATGCTTTTTTCGCAGGTCTGCATGGCCGCGGCGCCGGATTTTGCCGACATCGACGATCGCGCCAAGGCCGCCGGCATGGCGCGGCAAAACGGCGTTTGGGTGGCAGATCCGGAAATCGTGATCAACCTGATCGAACACGATGGGTTTTGCGACTGCATCATGAGCGTTTCTGCCCCGGATCAAGGGGCGATGATCGACAAGGTTTTCGGTCAGTTGATGACGGATTTCGGCACAGAGTTCACCGGAGTGCCGGACGGGTTTGCCAGTGTAGCACCGTTTCAGCGCGACGGGGTCGAAGTGGTTTCGATCCTTGAACCGCGCAGCTATGAAGACGGAAAATGGCTGTCGGCCCGCACAGCCGTCTTTGGCAACTGCCCCATCCGCGAGGCTGGCAAATGACCGATCCCAAGACCCCATTCGAGCTGATGATGGAACAGGCGCAGGAGATGGCCAAGGCCTTCAACCCCGCGATGTCCGGCTTTGACCCCAAAGGGTTTGAAAAACTGTGGCCGACCATGTCCAAGGACGCCATGGAAATGTGGTTCGGCAAAGGCATGTCCAAGACCGGTCTGGACGCCAAGACCCGGCTTTTGCTGACGATTTCCGGTCTGACGATGCAGGGCGCGCAGGCGGAAACACCGTTCCGCCTAACCGTGCGCCATGCACTGGAGGCTGGGGCCACCCCGGAAGAGATCGCTGAAACCATCGGCCATATGTCGATGTTCGCAGGTATTCCCGCGATGACCCGCGCCATGGATCTGGCGCGTGAGGTCATTGCTGAAAATAAGGATGACGAGACATGATGGTCTTTGCCTTCTACCTCTTTGCACTCGGCGCCATCGCGGGCGGGTTGTTCACCGTCGTCAGCCGCAACCCGGTGCATTCGGTGCTCTGGCTGATCCTCGCCTTTCTGTCCTCGGCGGGGCTGTTTGTTCTGATGGGCGCGGAATTTGTCGCCATGCTGCTGATCATCGTCTACGTCGGCGCGGTCGCGGTTCTGTTCCTGTTCGTCGTGATGATGCTGGATGTCGATTTCGCCGAACTGAAGGCGGAAATGGCCAAATACATGCCGCTGGCGCTGCTGATCGGGTTGGTGATCCTGATGCAACTGGCGATGGCCTTTGGCGTCTGGGAGGCCTCTGAAATGGCTGCCGGGCAACTGGCTCAACCGACGCCCGAGGGGATGCACAACACGCAGGCGCTGGGGATGATCCTGTACGACCAGTACTTCCTGTTGTTCCAATTGGCCGGTCTGATCCTGCTGGTCGCCATGATTGGCGCGATCGTGCTGACCCTGCGCCACCGGACCGACATCAAGCGTCAAGACATTCTGGCGCAGATGTACCGTGATCCGGCCAAAGCGATGGAACTCAAGGACGTCAAACCGGGGCAGGGCCTGTAATGAGCCCGTTCTGGGATATGGTCCTGTCGCCTACCGGATTGATGCTGTACGCGGCGTTCTGGGCGTTCAAAATCCTCGCCGGGGCTTGGATGCTGCGCAAGGCCATGCTGCTGCTGCCGGTGCGGGCGCAGAATTGGACCGAGGACAAACTGGGACGCCTCAAGCTGCGGGGGCGCGGGCGGCGCCGACTGGGATGACACTTTTCCGAGCCTGACTCGGGACCGCCTGTCCGGTACAGGGCAGGGCAACAGACAAGAGGCCCCGGATCATGTCCGGGGCACGGGTCCGAAAACCTTCGGACACACAAGTTAAGACTGAAACGGGCACAAAGCCCGGAGGGACGCACATGATCGGATTGGAACATTACCTGACGGTGGCGGCGGTGCTCTTCGTCATCGGCATCTTCGGGCTTTTCCTCAACCGCAAGAACGTGATCATCCTGCTCATGAGCATCGAACTCATGCTGCTGGCGGTGAACATCAATCTCGTAGCCTTTTCGACGCATCTGGGCGATCTGGTCGGACAGGTCTTCACGTTGTTCGTGTTGACCGTCGCCGCCGCAGAGGCTGCGATTGGTCTGGCCATTCTGGTCTGTTTCTTCCGCAACCGCGGCACGATCGCCGTGGAAGACGTCAACGTGATGAAAGGCTGAGCCGATGGAGAGCATCATCCTCTTTGGCCCGCTGGTGGGCGCGCTCATCGCGGGCTTTGGCTGGAAACTGACGGGCATTCGTGGCGCGCAGTGGATTTCCACCGGCCTGTTGTTTCTGGCCTGTGCCTTTTCGTGGATCGTGTTTTTTACACACGGCCCAGAGACGCAGCACATTCAGGTCATGCGCTGGATCGAAAGCGGCACGCTGTCGACCGACTGGTCGATCCGGTTGGATCGACTGACATCGATCATGCTGATTGTCGTGACCACGGTTTCGGCGCTCGTTCATCTGTATTCGTTTGGCTACATGGCGCATGACAGCCAGTTCAAGGAAGGCGAGGAAAGCTATAAACCGCGCTTCTTTGCTTACCTGTCGTTCTTCACCTTCGCCATGTTGATGCTGGTGACCTCGGACAACCTCGTTCAGATGTTCTTTGGCTGGGAAGGTGTGGGCGTCGCCTCTTACTTGTTGATCGGCTTCTACTATCGCAAGCCAAGCGCTAACGCCGCCGCTATCAAGGCCTTTGTCGTCAACCGGGTGGGGGATTTCGGGTTTGCGCTGGGGATCTTTGCGATCTTCTTCCTGACCGATAGCGTGCGTTTTGACGATGTCTTTGCCGCTGCGCCGACACTGGCGGAAACGCAGATGACATTCCTCTGGCGCAGCTGGAACGCGGCCGAAGTTGTGGCGCTGCTGCTGTTTGTCGGTGCAATGGGTAAATCGGCGCAATTGTTTCTGCACACATGGTTGCCGGACGCGATGGAAGGCCCGACACCTGTGTCGGCCCTGATCCACGCCGCTACCATGGTGACGGCGGGGGTCTTTCTTGTCTGCCGCATGTCACCAGTTATGGAATTCGCACCGAACGCCACCGCGTTCATCACCTTCCTTGGCGCATCGACGGCCTTTGTCGCGGCGACCATCGGATTGGTGCAGAATGACATCAAACGCGTCATCGCCTATTCGACCATGTCCCAGTTGGGCTACATGTTTGTGGCTGCTGGTGTGGGGGTCTATTCAGTCGCGATGTTCCACCTTTTCACGCACGCTTTCTTTAAGGCGATGCTGTTCCTTGGGGCCGGTTCGGTCATCCACGGGATGCACCACGAACAAGACATGCGGAACTACGGCGGTCTTCGGAAAAAGTTGCCCATGACATTCTGGGCGATGATGATCGGCACACTGGCGATTACGGGTGTCGGCATTCCGCTGACGCACATCGGGTTTGCCGGCTTCCTGTCCAAGGACGCGGTGATCGAAAGTGCCTTTGCGGGCACGCAGGGCGGTTATGCCTTCTGGATGCTGGTCGTGGCGGCGCTGTTCACCAGTTTCTACAGCTGGCGCCTGATGTTCCTGACCTTCTTTGGCAAGCCGCGCGGTGACAAGCACACGCATGAGCACGCGCATGAAAGCCCGACTGTCATGCTGGTGCCACTGGGCGTGCTGGCGCTGGGGGCGGTGTTCTCTGGAATGATCTGGTATGGCAGCTTTTTCGGCGACCATAACAAGGTCAACGCCTTCTTCGGTATCCCCGGCGCACATGCTGAGGCTGCGGAACATGGCGCACCCGCCGATGCGGGACACGGTGACGACCACGCTGAGGCCGATGCTGCACATGCGGACACCGCCGATGAAGGCGATCACGCGGCAGAAGCCGGGGATCACGCGGTTGCGGCACCGGGCGCAGGCGCGATCTACATGGGCCCGGACAACCACGTTATGGACGACGCGCACCATGTCCCGACATGGGTCAAGATCTCTCCGTTCATTGCCATGCTGATCGGGTTTGTGACCGCCTACTGGTTCTACATCGTGAACCCGAAACTGCCGGTCAAACTGGCCGAAAGCCAGCGCCCGCTGTACCTGTTCCTGCTGAACAAATGGTACTTTGACGAAATCTACGACTTCCTCTTTGTGCAGCCCGCCAAGGCGTTGGGACGCATCCTGTGGAAGGGCGGCGATGAGGCGATCATCAAGGGCGGCTTGAACGGCATCGCCTTGGGGATTGTGCCCTTCTTCACCCGCCTCGCGGGGCGGGCACAGTCCGGCTACATCTTTACCTATGCCTTTGCGATGGTGATCGGGATTGCGATCTTCATCACCTGGATGACGCTCAGCGGAGGGGCACACTAATGGGCAACCTGCTTTCCATCGTCACTTTCTTGCCTGCGCTGGCGGCCCTGATCATGGCGCTGTTCCTGCGTGGCAACGACGAGGCGGCGCAGCGCAATGCCAAATGGCTGGCGCTGATCGCGACAGGGGCGACCTTTGTCATTTCGCTGTTTATCCTGTTCCAGTTTGACGCGGCCAACACCGGGTTCCAAATGGTCGAGGAACGGCCTTGGCTGCTGGGTCTGAACTACCGGATGGGCGTGGACGGGATCAGTGTCCTGTTCGTGATGCTGACGACGTTCATGATGCCGCTGGTCATCGCGGCCAGCTGGGATGTCAGCCACCGGGTCAAGGAATACATGATCGCCTTCCTGCTGCTGGAAACCCTGATGCTGGGCGTGTTCATGGCGCTGGATCTGGTGCTGTTCTACCTCTTCTTCGAGGCGGGCCTGATCCCGATGTTCCTGATCATCGGCATCTGGGGCGGCAAGGACCGCATCTATGCCTCGTTCAAGTTCTTCCTCTATACCTTCCTTGGCTCGGTGCTGATGCTGGTCGCCATGGTGGGCATGTATGCGGATGCGGGCACGACCTGTATCGGCCATTGCGATGTGTCACTGCTGAAGCACACCTTTGCCTCGGAGGACTTCAGCATCTGGGGCATTTCGATTGTCGGCGGGATGCAGACCCTGCTGTTCATCGCCTTCTTTGCCAGCTTTGCGGTTAAAATGCCGATGTGGCCGGTCCACACATGGTTGCCAGAGGCGCACGTTCAGGCACCCACGGCGGGCTCTGTGGTACTGGCGGCGATCCTGTTGAAAATGGGCGGCTACGGCTTCTTGCGGTTCAGCCTTGCGATGTTCCCCGTTGGGTCCGACGTGATGGCGAACTTTGTGTTCACCCTGTCGGTGATCGCGATCATCTACACCAGCCTGGTGGCGCTGGTGCAGGAAGACATGAAAAAACTGATCGCCTATTCGTCGGTTGCGCACATGGGCTATGTCACCATGGGCATCTTTGCCGCCAACCAGCAGGGTGTGGATGGCGCGATTTTCCAGATGATCAGCCACGGCTTTATCTCGGGTGCGCTATTCCTCTGCGTGGGCGTGATCTATGATCGGATGCACACCCGTGAGATCGACGCCTATGGCGGTCTGGTGAACCGGATGCCGGCCTATGCGCTGATCTTCATGCTGTTCACCATGGCCAATGTCGGCCTGCCGGGCACCTCCGGGTTCATCGGCGAGTTCCTCGTGCTTATGGGGATTTTCCAGGTCAATACCTGGGTCGCGGCGGGGGCCACCACGGGTGTGATCCTGTCGGCCTGTTACGCGCTGTGGTTGTACCGCCGGGTGGTGATGGGCGATCTGATCAAGGAAAGCCTCAAGACCATCAAGGACATGACTACACGGGAAAAGGCGATCTTTGCCCCGCTGGTGATCATGACGATCTGGATGGGCGTCTATCCGGCGCCGATCCTTGACCGCACCGGGCCGTCGGTCGAGGCGCTGGTAACCAAAGTAGACACGGCGCTTGCCGCTGCCGGCCGCACTGATGCCGACACGCAAGTGGCTGTCGCGGAACACTAAGGAGAGCGGGACATGATCTCGGCTGATCTCAACATCATCCTGCCGGAAATCCTGCTGTCGGTCTTTGCGATGGCAGCCTTGGTAGGGGCGGTTTACACCAGTAAAGACAAGCTGGCGCCGGTCTTGGTCTGGGCGACCTCGGCGCTGTTCTTGGCGCTGGCCTTCTGGATCGGGGCAACGGGTGAGGACACGCAAGTGGCCTTTAACGGGATGTTCGTGAACGACGGGTTTGCGCGGTTTGCCAAGGTGGTGATCCTTGTCTCTGCGGCGGCGGTTTTGCTGATGAGCGAAGGCTACATGATGCGGCGCGGGTTGCTGCGTTTTGAGTACCCGTTGTTGGTCACTCTGGCCGTGGTCGGCATGATGATGATGGTTTCGGCCGGCGATCTGATGGCGCTCTACATGGGGCTCGAACTGCAATCGCTGTCGCTGTATGTCGTGGCGTCGCTGCGCCGTGACAGTGCCAAATCGACCGAAGCGGGCCTGAAGTATTTTGTGCTTGGCGCACTGTCGTCGGGTCTGCTGCTTTACGGCGCATCGCTGACCTACGGCTATGCCGGGACGACGCTGTTTTCAGGTATCATCCAGACCGCCACTGAAGGCGAAATGCCGGTTGGTCTACTGATCGGTCTGGTGATGTTGATTTCCGGTCTGGCGTTCAAGGTCTCGGCCGTGCCGTTCCACATGTGGACGCCGGATGTCTACGAAGGGTCCCCCACGCCGGTCACTGCCTTTTTTGCCACCGCACCCAAAGTCGCCGCCATGGCGCTGTTTGCGCGGGTCATGTTTGACGCCTTTGGCAATGCGACGGCGGACTGGGGGCAGGTGATTGCGCTGTTGTCGGTGCTGTCGATGTTCTTGGGCTCGATCGCGGCCATCGGGCAACGCGACATCAAGCGCCTGATGGCCTATTCGTCGATCGCCCACATGGGCTATGCGTTGATGGGTCTGGCCGCTGGCACTGAACTAGGTGTGCAGGCGATGCTGATCTACATGGCGATCTACGTCACCATGAACGTTGGCACCTTTGCCTTTATCCTGTCGATGGAGCGGGACGGTCAACCGGTGACGGACATCGAGAGCCTTGGCATGTATTCAACCAAGGAGCCGGGCAAGGCGTTGGCCATGCTGGTGCTGCTGTTCAGCTTGGCAGGTGTGCCGCCGCTGGTCGGGTTCTTTGGCAAGTTCTATGTCTTGCGCGCCGCCTATGAGGGCGGGCTGGCCTGGCTGGCTGTGGCAGGTGTGATCGCGTCCGTGATCGGGGCGTTCTACTACCTGCGGATCGTGTTCTACATGTACTTTGGCGACGACCGCGAAGACGCGCTGGACGGAGGCAAGTCGCCGGTTCTGTGGGGCTTTTTGATGGTGTCGGCGGTGATCATGGTGGCGGGTGTCGTCAACCTGTTTGGCATTGAAGGCGCGGCACAGGCGGCAGCGGCAACGCTGGTCAATTGATTTGGGTGGCCGCGCGCCCCTGCGGGCGCGCGGTGAT
>TARA_R100000789_G_scaffold86940_4_pt1 | contig 24738 bp, 14 predicted proteins | sample TARA_R100000789 | Tara Oceans TARA_R100000789 (sample SAMEA2623403) | marine metagenome | biome: marine biome (ENVO:00000447); feature: mesopelagic zone (ENVO:00000213); material: "saline water (ENVO:00002010), including plankton (ENVO:xxxxxxxx)" | depth 450 m
GCGGTCAGCACAGGCATAGCTGCCATGCTGTTTGTCGATGTTTGACGCACGTCAAACAAGTTGCCGATAGCTGTGTCTAGGATGCGGGCGGACAGCGTCCCTCGTGGGCGGGCTGAGCAGGCGTGACAGGAGCAGACGGCATGACGGGCGACACGCGCTATGGACTGACCACCCAAGAGGCGGCGCGCCGCCTGCAAGAGGTCGGCCCCAACCAGTTGACCGAACAGAAACCGACCTCGCGCTGGACCATCCTAATTCGCCAATTCGCCAGCCTGCTGATCCTGATGCTGATCGCCGCAGCCGCCATTGCCGCCGTGTTGGGCGAGACGGTCGATGCGATCGCCATCATGCTGGTCGTGGTGCTGAATGGCATTCTGGGCTTTGTTCAGGAATGGCGGACAGAAACGGCGCTGTCCGCGCTTCGGAGCATGCTGGCGAGCGAGGCGCGGGTCGTCCGCGATGGCGCGCAGGCGATGATCGACACCCGTCAGATCGTGCCGGGCGATCTGGTGATCCTGGAAGGGGGCGACAAGGTGCCCGCCGACATGACCCTGACAACGGGTATGCGGCTGAAAGTCGATGAAAGCGTCCTCACCGGAGAGTCGGTGCCGGTGGACAAGGCGCTGGGCGACGGGACCACACGCCTGTTCATGGGATCAAACGTGGTGGCGGGCCGCGCCGAAGGGGTGGTGCAGGCGACTGGGTCAAACACCGAGTTCGGCAATATTGCCGAGCTGACCGCATCCATTGACGAGGGCGAAACCCACCTGCAAGAACAGCTTGGCCGTCTGGCGCGGCTGCTGGGCGCGATCGCAATTGGTCTTGCTGGGATGGTGCTGGTGGCGGGCTTGATGGTGGGCCGTCCGTTGCAGGAAATGTTCCTGACCTCGATCGCACTGGCCGTGGCCATGGTACCCGAAGGTTTGCCTGCGGTAGTGACGATCACACTGGCGCTGGGGGCCTCGGCGATGCTGCGGCGGCGCTCACTAGTGCGTCGGTTGCAGGCGGTCGAGACGCTGGGCGCGGCCACGGTGATCTGTACCGACAAGACTGGCACGCTGACAGAGAACGCCATGACGGTGACGCGGGTCTGGACGCCATCGCAGGACTATGAGGTGTCGGGCACAGGCTATGATCCCGCCGGACATATTGCGACCCATGGAAAACGAGTGCGCGCGGCAGACGATGCGCGGCTGGCAGAGCTGATCGACGTGGGCCTGTCGTGCAACCACGCCGAACTGTCGCGGGTCGATGACATGTGGCGCATGGTCGGCGACCCGACAGAGGGCGCGCTGGTCACGCTGGCGTTCAAGGGGGGGGCGCCCCTGCCCGATACAGCGGACCGGGTGGCCGAAATCCCCTTTGACGCAGACCGTAAACGGATGAGCGTGGTCATGCAGCGCGATGAGGGCCTTGTGCAGATGGTCAAAGGCGCGCCGGAAACGGTGCTGGATGTCTGCGACCGGGTGCAGGGAGCGGATGGCGTGCCGCGTGCGCTGTCGTCGGACGTCCGCGCCGAGATTGAGCAGGTGGCGGCGGACATGGCATCGAACGGACGTCGCCTGTTGGGGTTCGCGAAACGTGCGGTCACTGACCCGCAGGCAGAGGAGGCCGGGCTGATTTTTCTGGGCTTCGTTGGGATGATTGACCCGCCACGGCCAGAGGTGCGTCAGGCGGTGGGCCTGTGCCGCAGCGCTGGCATTCGCGTGATGATGATCACCGGGGACGCGGCCCCAACGGCTGGGGCCATTGCGCGCGAGATCGGGCTGGAGGTCGATACGGTGCTGACGGGCGCAGATCTGGACACCCTGTCCGACGAGGATCTTGAGACAAGGCTGGACGGCAACACGCATTTCGCCCGTACCACGCCCGCCCACAAGATGCGCCTTGTCGACGCGCTGCAAAGGCGCGGCAATCTGGTTGCCATGACCGGTGACGGGGTGAACGACGCGCCTGCGCTGCGGCAGGCGGACATCGGCATCGCCATGGGCCAGCGCGGCACTGATGTGGCCAAGGATGCCAGCGATCTGGTGCTGTTGGACGACAACTTTGCCACCATCGTCGGTGCGGTCGAGGAAGGCCGCCGCCAGTTCGCCAATATCCAGCGGTTCGTGCGCTATCTGCTTTCGTCGAATGCGGGGGAGGTGGTGGCTATTGTCATTAATCTCTTCCTCGGCGGGCCGCTGATCTTTCTTGCGACGCAGATTTTGTGGATGAACCTTGTCACCGACGGGGTGACGGCGGTGGCACTGGGAATGGAAAAGGCCGCGCCCGACGTAATGGACCAGCCGCCGGTGCCCAAGGACCATCCGATCCTTGATGCGACGGGCCTGATGATGATTGTCTGTTTTGGCCTGTATACCGGAAGCGTTAGCCTGTGGCTGTTCTATAGCCATTTGCCCGAAGGCGCGGATCTGGCGCGCACCATGGCCTTTACTGGTATGGTGCTGTTCGAAAAGGTCAGCGTCTTTGCCTTTCGGTCGTTCCGACTGCCGCTGTTTCGGATCGGGTTCTTTTCCAACCGCCCTCTGCTGATTGCCTTTGCCGCCATGATCGGGGTGCAGATGGCTGCGATCTACTGGCCGCCGCTGCAAAGCCTGTTGCACACCGTGCCGCTGTCGATGGCGCAGATGGGTCTTCTGGCGCTGCTGACCCTGCCGCTGCTGGTGGTCCCGGAACTGTTGAAAGCGGCCCGTGGGGCGCGGGCGCAAGGGCCTTCCCAAAGGGAATCGATCCTGTCTATGGCATGCCGGACAGTTTTCTGGCGGTGAAGCGCAACGTGGCGGCAGAAGAGCGTGACACCTGGGGGCAGCGCCATGCGGAGCGCGCGATGCGCGCACAGTGTGACTTGCCCGGCGGCCTATGGCCTTGGGCGCGGGGATGGGGCGCTGCCCCCGTCGCCTGCAGCTCCTCCCCCGGGATATTTTCGGACAGAAGAGGCCGAAGTCACGGGGGGAGGGGAAGCTCTGTGCCTTGTTTGATCCGGCGCAGGACAAACATGGTGGCGGTGCCCGCGACATTGGAGTGTTCCAGGACGTGGCGCATCAGGATCGATTCCAGATCGGCGATATCTCGGACCACGAGGTGCAGCAGGTAGTCCCATTCACCGGAAATCGAATAGACCTCGGTAATGGCGGGGACTGTTTCTGTTGCGCGCTGAAATTCGGCCCGGGCGCGCGAATCCTGTGATTTCATGCGGACCTGAACAAAAGCATCCATGCCAAGGCCGACCGCACTGGGGGTGACGTGGCGCACCGGCGGGCCGATGACGCCGTTTTCCTCAAGGTTCCTGAGGCGGCGCCAGCAGGTGGCTGACGAGCTGTTCACCGCGTCGGCGAGATCCTGCATGCTGCCGGAGGCATCTTTTTGCAATACGGCAAGGATTCGGCGGTCTAGGTCGGAGATTTGAACCAAGTCAGTCATCTTTCACGGGCAAGTGAACGAAATGGTGCGGGATATGTATGCGGCGTGCAAGAATGAAAAGCGCATCTCAGGAAAATGAGTCAAACTCCTGCATCTAATTCAGGGAGTGCGCCATGACTGATCTGACCCCGATACTGACCGATTACACATTGGAAGATCGCTATACCCGTGTGCAGGGACGTGTCTTCATGACCGGGACACAGGCGATCGTGCGCATCGCGCTGGATCAGGCGCGGCGCGACCGGGCGCGTGGACTGGATACGCGGGGATATGTTTCTGGCTATCGGGGATCGCCGGTGGGCGGCATCGACCTGGAAGTGGGGCGCAATCGTGCCGTGGTCGAGGGGGCCGGTATCACCTTTCTGGCGGCGGTCAATGAGGAGTTCGGTGCCACCCAGATGATCGGCACCCAGCAGGTGGAAACTGACCCGGACAAAACCTGTGAGGGCGTCTTCGGCTTGTGGTACGGCAAGGGGCCGGGGGTGGACCGGGCGGCGGATGCGCTTAAGCACGGCAATGCCTATGGTTCGTCGCCCACGGGCGGCGTGCTGGTGGTGGCGGGGGACGATCACGGCTGTGTGTCTTCATCGATGCCGCATCAGTCTGACGTGGCTTTCATGAACTTTTTTATGCCGACGCTGAACCCGACCAATGTGGCCGAGTTTCTGCCGTTTGGGGAGTGGGGCTATGCGTTGTCGCGGTTTTCCGGCATGTGGGTCGGGTTCAAGGCGATTTCCGAGACGGTTGAGTCCGGCATGTCGTTTGAATTGCCCAAGGATCGGACGTTTGTGACGCCGGATTTCACGCCGCCGAAGACGGGGTTGCATTACCGTTGGCCCGACCTGCCGGGGCCGCAGATCGAAGAGCGGATGGAGGCCAAAAAGAACGCGGTTCTGGCCTTTGCCCGCGCTAACCCCATAGATCGCGCCGAATGGGGACATGACGCCCGGTTTGGCATTGTGACCACCGGCAAGGCGCATCTGGATACGCTGGAGGCGCTGCGCCTGTTGGGGCTGGATGAGGCCGCTGCGCGGGAACTGGGTATCGACATCTACAAGGTTGGCATGGTCTGGCCGCTGGAAGATGTGGGCGCGCTGGCTTTTGCTGCCGGCAAGCAGGAACTGCTGGTGATCGAGGAAAAGCGCGGCATCATCGAAAGCCAGCTGAAGGAATATTTCTACGACTTCCCCGGTCAAAAGCCGGATCGCATGGTCGGCAAGCGCGATGAACATGGCGCGCGGCTGATCCCATGGACGCATGAGCTGGGCGCGGTGATGCTGGCGCGGATCATCGCCGCACGACTGGACTTGAACCTTGGCACATCACTCACGGAACGTGCCAAGGGGATCGTGCCGCCTCCGAACCTGATTGAGGTGCCGGGGGCGGCGCGGACACCGTATTTCTGTTCGGGGTGTCCGCACAATAGCTCGACCAAGGTTCCCGAGGGCAGTGGAGCCTTGGCGGGCATTGGCTGTCACTTTATGGCCAGCTGGATGGACCGCAATACGACCTCGCTGATCCAGATGGGCGGGGAGGGCGTGAACTGGGTCGCACGATCCAAGTTCAACGGAAATAAGCATATCTTTCAGAATCTTGGTGAGGGGACGTATTACCATTCGGGGTCGCTGGCGATCCGGCAGGCCATCGCTGCCGGCACCAACATCACCTACAAGATCCTGTTCAACGACGCGGTGGCCATGACCGGCGGGCAGACGGTGGACGGGCCGATTTCGGTCGAGGCGATTGCCCATTCTGTGCTGGCCGAGGGGGCAAAGCGCGTGGTTGTCGTTTCAGACCAGCCCGAGCGTTTCCGCGCGGCGGATCTGCCCTCGGGTGTGGCGATTGAACACCGACGCGAGATGGACCGCGTTCAGCGCGAATTGCGTGAAATCCCTGGAACAACAGTGCTGATCTATCAGCAGACTTGCGCCACGGAAAAGCGTCGCCTGCGCAAGCGCGGCAAGATGGAAGACCCCAAGAAATTCGCCGTCATCAACCCGTTGGTCTGCGAGGGTTGCGGCGATTGCGGGGTGGAATCGAACTGCCTGAGTGTAGAGCCGCTGGAGACGGAATTTGGCCGCAAACGGCAGATCAACCTGAACTCCTGCAATAAGGATTTCACCTGTGTGAACGGGTTCTGCCCCAGCTTTGTCACCGTTGAGGGTGGCACGCTGAAGAAGGGGCGCGGTGTGTCTGCGTCCCAATTGGCAGAGTTGCAGGCCGGTTTGCCCGCGCCAGTGATGCCCACGCTGGATGCGCCTTGGGACATTTTGGTGACCGGGGTGGGCGGCACGGGGGTTGTGACCGTGGGCCAATTGATTGCCATGGCGGCCAATCTTGAGGGCAAAGGCGCCAGCGTGCTGGACTTTATGGGCTTTGCGCAGAAATTTGGTCCAGTCCTCAGCTATCTGCGCATGTCGGCGACCCCGCAAGAGGTCAATCAGGCGCGGATTGAACCGTCGTCCGCGGATGCGCTGATCGGCTGTGATCTGGTTGTCAGTTCCTCGCCCAAGGCGTCAATGACGTACCGTGCAGGCCATACGCGCGGCGTGGTGAACACGGCGCTGATGCCGACGGGAGATTTCACACGCAACCGCGATGCCGACCTGAAAGCCGGTGAGAGGCTGGCGCGGATCGGGGCCGCTGTGGACGGGTCAGCGCTGCATGGGTTGGACGCCAATGCGCTATCAGAGGCGCTGTTGGGCGACACAGTCTTTGCCAATGTGTTGATGCTGGGCGCTGCGTGGCAGGCGGGGTTGGTGCCGCTGTCAGAGGCGGCGCTGATGCGCGCGATAGAGCTGAACGGCGTCAAACCGGATGTGAACAAGCAGGCGTTTCACTGGGGCCGGGTTGCCGTCAATGACCCGCAGGCGGTTGAGCAAATCGCAGGCACGCAGGCGCAGCCGGTGCAGACGCTGGAGCAGATGATCGACCGGCGGGCGGCGTTTCTGGTGGATTACCAAAGCAGTGCCTGGGCGCAGACCTACCGGGATGCTCTGACGCCAGTGATTGCCGCCGAGACGCAGGTGGCGGGGGCGCCCGGTGCGCTGACAGAGGCGGCGGGCAAGGGCTTGTTCAAGCTGATGTCTTACAAGGATGAATATGAGGTCGCGCGCCTGCACACCCAGACCGGGTTCATAGAGGGGTTGAAGGATCGGTTTGAGGGGGAGTTCACGGTCAAACATCATCTTGCGCCGCCGATGCTGTCCAAAGGCACCGATGCGCGCGGGCGGCCTTTGAAGCGGGTGTTCGGCCCTTGGGTACAGGTGGCGTTCCGCCAGTTGGCGCGGATGAAGCGGCTGCGCGGCACCGCGTTGGATGTCTTTGGCCGGACCGAAGAACGCCAGATGGAACGTGCCTTGATCACCGAATATCGCGCCTTGCTGGACCGTATTGTGGCGGGCTTGACCGCAGATAACCGGGATGAGGCGGCGCGGATTGCCGGGATGGTCATGGAAATACGCGGCTTTGGCCCGGTCAAGGCAGAGGCCGTCGACAAAACCCGCGCAAGGATCGATGCGGCAATCGTAGACTATGTCGGTTGAAATCCTTTAGCCGACCGGTCGTTTGGGTTATCTGCGTTTCAAAGCGCCCGAGCAGGGGCGAGGAGAGGAGTCCGCATCATGACCACCGATAGCCCCGTTTCTGTGACCCGCGAAGGCGATCTGGCCTGGGTCACCATCGACAATCCGCCGGTCAACGCCACCAGTACCGCTGTGCGCGCCGGATTGGCGCGTGCAGTGGTTGAGGTGCAGGGGGCGCGGGTTGCGATCCTGACCTGCGCTGGGCGTACCTTTGTCGCTGGCGGGGATATGGCCGAATTCGATGCGCCCCCGGTAGAGCCACATCTGCCGGACGTGGTGCAGATGATCGAGGACAGCGAAACGCCATTTGTGGCGGTGATGCAGGGCAACGTGCTGGGTGGCGGATTTGAGATTGCAATGGGCTGTGCCTGGCGGATCGCAGCAAAAGGCACGCGGTTTGGTCTGCCAGAGGTCAACGTGGGTCTGATCCCCGGCGCCGGTGGCACACAGCGCACGCCGCGTCTGATCGGAATGGAGGCGGCGATTGATATGGCTGCCTCTGGCGCGATGCTGGATGCCGATGCGGTGCAGGCGCTGGGCGGTCTGGATCTGGTCACCGACGGCGATTTGGCAGCGGCGGCGCGTGGGTTTGTGGCGGATCTGCCCCCGCGACCTGTTGCGGTATCACAGCGGGACGCCACGCCAATTGCCGCTGAGGTGCTGGAGGCCAAACGCGCCGCCGTAGCCAAACGCGCGCGCGGGCAGGCGTCCGGGCTATTGAACATCGACGCGCTTCAGTGGGCTTATCTGCCATTTGCAGAGGGTCAGCCAAAAGAGCGTGCTTTGCATCTGGACCTGCGCCAAAGCGCCGAAAGCCGTGCCTTGCGCCATGCCTTTTTTGCCGAGCGTGAGGTCGCGCGGCCCAAGGCGGCAGAGGGGGCCGCGCCGCGTGACCTGCAGAAAATCGCGGTTGTCGGCGGTGGGTTGATGGGCGCGGGGATTGCCACGGCCAGTCTGGGCGGCGGGCTGAAGGTGGTGTTGGTCGAACGCGATGCGCAGGCGGCGTCCAGCGCCGCCGACCGAGTGGCCGGGTTGATCGACGGCGCGGTTGCACGCGGCAAGCTGAGCGCAGACAAGGCGGCAGAGCAAAAAGCGCGGTTCATCGCGACGGCGGATTACGCCGATGCGGCGGATGTCGATCTGGCGGTCGAGGCGGTGTTCGAGGATCTGGAGGTCAAGCGCGCGGTATTTCGGCAATTGGCCGAGGTTGTGGCACCGGACACGATCCTTGGCACCAACACCTCTTACATTGACCCGCGCGAGATTTTCGAGGGTATCCCGAACCTGTCGCGCTGCGTCGGCCTACACTTTTTCTCTCCAGCGCATGTGATGAAACTGCTGGAGATTGTGCCGCTGCCCGAGACCTCAACAGAGGTTCTGGCCACCGGCTTTGCCTTTGGAAAGCGTCTGCGCAAGGTGTCGGTACTGGCGGGAATCTGCGACGGGTTCATCGGCAATCGGATGCTGGCGGAATACCGTCGGGCAGCGGAATACATGCTGGCTGACGGGGCGCTGCCGCAAGAGGTGGATGCCGCCGCGCGTGAAATCGGATTCCCCATGGGACCGTTTGAATTGCAGGATTTGACCGGTTTGCAGATTGCATGGGCCAACCGCAAGCGGCAGGCGGGATCGCGCGATCCGGCGCAGCGCTACGTCACGATTTCCGATCAGGTCTGCGAATTGGACCGGCTGGGTCAGCGCAGCGGCAAGGGTTGGTATGACTATATCGAAGGGGACCGCAAACCCCGACCTTCGGCAGAGGTTGAGGCGGTGATCACCGGCTACTCCAAAGCGCAAGGTATCGTGCGCCGCAGCCTGGCCCGCGAAGAGATCATGGTCCGCATCCTGTCGGTTCTTGCCAATGAGGGTGCGCGGATCGTTGAGGAAGGCATCGCCGAAACAGACGCCGCCGTCGATATGGTGCAGATCCACGGTTATGCCTTTCCACGTTGGCGCGGTGGTCCGATGAAGGCTGCGGACGAACTGGGCTGGGGCAGGGTCGCAGCGGTGATGTCACGATTGGCCGAGGAAAGCCCGAATAGCTGGACGCTAAGTGCTCGCGCCAGCGAGGCCGCAGGCGTCTGAGCGCGTCCCGGTCCGCGTCGGACGGGGTGGAAATCTGTGACACGGTATTCCGACTAAAACAATCGACAAAGGCTTGCGCTGTGCAGTGGTTTCTGTAATTGACTAAAAGCATAGGGATTAAATCCAAGAGGAGCACAGCATGAAACTGACGTCCGGACTTTCCGCGCTGACCCTGATCGCGACAGCGGGCCTGACCCCTGTGGCGGCCATGGCAGAGGGCGAGGTCAACATTTATTCCTCGCGCCACTACGATACGGATGAGCGGCTTTACTCCGATTTCGAAGACGCGACCGGCATCACCATCAACCGCATCGAAGGCAATGCGGATGAGCTGATCGCACGGATGGAGGCAGAGGGGCTCAATTCGCCTGCGGACGTTCTGCTGACCGTCGATACCTCGCGTCTTGAGCGCGCAAAGGATGCCGGAGTGCTGCAGCCGGTCGACAGTGATGTGTTGGAAGCGCGGGTGCCAGGCTATTTGCAGGATGCCGAGAACGAATGGTTTGGCTTCTCACAGCGCGCGCGCATCATCTTCTACAACAAGGAAGAGGTGACGACCCCGCCCGCGACCTATCAGGATCTGGCAGACCCGATGTACAAAGGGCAGGTCTGTATCCGGTCGGGCACCAACTCCTACATGCAGACGCTGCTGGCGTCGTTGGTCGAGCATCTGGGCGAAGACGGTGCGCGTGACTGGGCGGCTGGCGTGGTAGCAAACTTTGCGCGTGACCCGCAGGGCGGCGATACCGATCAGCTGCGTGGACTGGTGTCGGGTGAATGTGGTGTCGCGCTGTCGAACACCTACTATTTTGCCCGCGCAATCCGCACAGATGTCAGCGGTTTGACCGAAGGACTGGACCAGATCGGTTGGGTCTTTCCGAACCAAGACGGCACCGGTGCGCATATGAACCTGTCTGGGGGTGGCGTGGCCGTAAATGCGCCCAACCGTGACAACGCGATCAAGTTCCTTGAGTACCTGACAAGCGATCAGGCGCAAAAGTACTTCTCGGCCGGCAATGACGAATACCCTGCGGTTCCCGGTGTGGGCCTTAGCCCGTCGGTGGCGGCTTTGGGGTTCTTCAAACCTGACGATGTGGACCTGAGCGCCGTGGCCAAGAATATCCCGACCGCACAGAAGATCTTTAACGAGGTCGGTTGGAAGTAATCTAACATTCAGATTACCTAGACGGCGAGGCGCGGGGAGACATCCCCGCGCCTTTTTTTGTGTGCCGTGGCGGGGGGAGGCAGGAGGCCTCGGACCAGACCCGGGATGCGGGCGGTTTTGGTTCCAGAGGTCAGAGTTCTCAAAGGAAAACGCCCGTCCCGGGTTGGCCCCGGACCTCATGTCGGCGTCATGTGTCCTTGCGCATCCGGTGGATCAATAGCACCACAGGCAACAGGCCCAGAACCGCAATCACAAGGCTGGGCACGGCGGCGCCCTCCAACCGTTCATCGGCGGCCAGCCGGTGTGCTTGCACCGCCAGGGTGTCATAATTGAACGGACGCATGATCAACGTGGCAGGCAGTTCCTTCATCACGTCGACAAAGACAATCAGCGCGGCAGTCAGCAGGCTGGGTCTGAGCAGGGGCATGTGAACCCGGCGCACCGTGCCCATTGCGTTCTGGCCCAGCACCCGCGCCGCGGCGTCCATATTGGGGCTGACGGCAGAGATGCCGCCCTCGTACGCACCGATGGCGGCGGCCAGAAAGCGGATCATATAGGCCCCGACCAACACCCAGATCGACCCGGTGAATAGCAGGCCGGTGGAGATGTCAAAGGTCTGGCGCATCCAACTGTCCAGCGAATTGTCGAAGGCCGCAAATGGCACCATCAGGCCGACGGCGATCACCCCGCCGGGAACGGCATAACCCAACCGGCCCGCATACAGCGCCGTGGCCGACAGGCGGCCGGGCAGAATGCGGCTGACGCTGCCAAGGATGATGGCGGCGGTCACAGTCACCAGCGCCGCAACCGTGGCGAGCGTAAGCGAGTTTTCGATAAAGCGGATGTAGCGGCGGCTGAGCAAGTCTTGTTCCGACCCCAGTGCCATAGTCAGCAGCGCGGTGGCTGGAATCAGTGCGCCCAGCAGCACGGGCAGGCTACAGGCTGCCATCGCCGCAGCGTTTGACCCGCCGGTCAGGCGGGCGCGGGGGATCGGCTCGGACCGGCGACCGGCGTGATAGCGCGCCTGTCCCCGGCTGTTGCGCTCTAGCACGGCCAGCAGCAGGGCAAAGGCCAGCAAGCCAAGCGCCAGTTGCGCGGCGCCCGCCCGGTCGGCCAGTGAAAACCAACTGGTGTAGATGCCGGTGGCAAAGGTCTGGACGCCGAAATAGGACACTGTCCCATAGTCCGCGATGGTTTCCATTGCTGTGAGCAGGACACCGGCCGCAATGGCGGGGCGTGCCATCGGCAGGGTGACGGACAGAAACGCGCCCAGAGGCGTACGCCCCAGAGAACGGGCGGCAAAAACCGTGGTCGCGCTTTGGCTGACAAAGGCGGCGCGAGCCAGCAAGTACACATAGGGGTACAGCACCAGCATCAGCATTGCCGCCGCCCCGCCGGTCGACCGGATTTCCGGGAACCAGTAATCGCGCGGGCCCCATCCGGTGACGTCGCGCAGTGTGGCCTGAACGATGCCGGGATGGTCCAGAAGATGCGTGTAGGCGTAGGCGACGACATAGGCGGGAAAGGCCAGCGGCAGCACCAGCGCCACCTCCAGGACCCGCCGCCCGGTGAATTCGGTCATGACCACCAGCCAGGCCGCGCCGGTTCCGATCAAAAAGGTACCAAGGCTGACCAGCGCCAGCAGGATCAGGGTGGTGCCGGTGTAGCGGCCCAGTACCGTATCCGCCAGATGCGCCAGAGTATCGCTTTCGGCGGACAGCGCCGCCAGCATCACACCCATGTGGGGCAGGGCACAGAAAGCGGCGATCAGGACGGCGACGCCGACGGTAAGCCGCTCACCCAAAGTTCGATGCTGTTTTTGCATGTCCCGCCTCCATGGCACACCCGTTTTGGCCGGAAAGCGGGAGGCCCCCGCACAGCCTGAGCATTTTTATCGGGGTTGGCGGGGAACGGGAGGAGAGTCAAGCATCCCACCCGAACGGGTCGGGCGGAATGAAGGACTGTCACAGCAATGCGATCATGTCGTCAGTGATGTCATCCAGATCGACGCCGGAGAACACCACTGTCACGCCCTGATCCTGAAAGACGACATCGTCGTCCTGTTGGATCATATGGGCAAGGGCGGTATCCACGTCGGCGTAGCCAAATTCAGAAATGTCGATGATGTCCCAGGGTTCCAGATCGGTCACGGTGTGGGTGCCGTCATCGGTGGGGTCAAAGACGAAACTGTCGCAACCCATGCCGCCGGACAGGATGTCGTTGCCGCTGCCAGCCTCCAGCACATCGTCAGGCCCGAGGGCTTGCACATAGGCTTTGAGGTCTGACTCGGTGGCCAAGACGGACTCGGTTGAATTCATCAAGGCGATGATCACGTCTGCCCGGTCGAGCCCTTGGTCCAGCGCCGTCGTCCACGCCGCTATCCCGCCGGGGTCGTTGCCGGGCGCATTTTGGTGCAGAAGGGCCACGAATTCCGCATTTGTCGTGGCCCCATAGCTGGCCTGAAACTCCGCCGACGCCATCAGCGTGTTGACCGCAGCCTCTAGCGATACCCCGTTCGACAGGCTGAGCGTCCAGTCCTGAAATTCGTCCGCGTCGGGGACGCGATCAAAGACAGTCTGAAACATGCGAAAGACGTCATCGGTCCATGTGGTTGCGTCCCACCTTGCGTCAAAATCGACCTGGCTTTCATAGGTCGAGGATTTGTTTTCCGGACTTTCGGCGAAATGACGCACCACCATCTGGCGCGTCATACCGTCGGACAAGTTTGACAACCAAGCGTTCAGGCCGCCGGGATCGGGCGCGCGGCCAAGCACGTTCTGGTAAAGAAGCGTGACAAATTCCACGTCGGTCGTCGTGCCGTAGGTGTTCTGAAACTCTGGTGACCCCATGAACCCTTTGGCGATTTCCGCGTGTGTTTTGGCGGACGAGGCAAGCTGTGTCACCCAGTACTGGTGCCCGTTCACGTCTGGTTCGCGTCCAAAGACCGCCTTGTAGATCCGATAAACCTGTTCAGAGGCGTCAGTGCCATACAGGCCGCGTTCTTCGGCGATCAACAGATCGGTTCCGTCGCCCGCCATCAAGGTGTCGTGACCGCTGTTACCCACCAGAATGTCATGACCGGCATCGCCGCTGAGGATCTCATTGTCGGACGACCCGTTCAACAAGTCGTCGTGAGCGGTGCCATACTGGCCCTTTGGTTGGTCCACCGTGCCGCCTTCGAGGCCGTTCAGGTAATCGGTAACGGACACGCGCTGGTCCGCGAAGACAAGGGTTTCAACACCGGAAATGCGGGCGTCCGTTCCGTCGCCGATCAGCCGCAATTGGCCGTTCACAAGAGAGGCGGTGTAGGCGTTGATATTGCCGTCCAGCCAGAGCGTGTCTTTCCCCGCACCGCCATCAATGATCTTTGTACCGCGGCCAGCCTCTATCAGATCGTCGCCTGCCCCGGCAAAGATGGTGTCGTTGCCTTCCCCGGCATGGATGGAGTCGTTTCCCGACCCCGCGTTCAGCAGGTCATTGCCGTACCCCCCCTTGAGCGTATCGTCACCTTCGCCGGTCGAGATCGTGTCGTTGCCGTGGCGTCCAAGAACCACGTCCATGCCGATGCCGCCGGTGAAAGTCTCATCGCCAGAGCCGCCTTCCTGAATCCATTTCTTTTCGATGACGATCTGCGCCACATCATACGGCATCATGTTCAGCGCGACGGTGCCGCTGTTGAGGAAATCGCCGTTCACCGAAACAAACAGCGGGTCCACGTCTGTTTCGGTTGCAAAGTAGTAGTCTTCGATCGAGTCAGGATTGCCGGTCAGCGTGACAATGCCCGTGACCGTGGGCAGATAGGTCCGGTACTGGCCGTTGCCGGTGGTCTGAATGTGGTTCTTGTCGGTCTCGTCGAAAAAGGCCAACTGCGAAAGCGCAGCATATTCTTCGGCATCGATGTAGCGACGGCCAAGCCGGTTGAGCCCGTTTTCGTCCGCCAGATCGCTAAAACCGTCAGACGACGCGGGATCCATGGTCATGCGGGTGACATTCACGGAAACGGCCTCATCGAGAAAGGGCCGCAGGTCAAAATTGACGGTGCCGGGGTCCAGATCGCGCAGCGAGACGTAAATTACGTCGTGATAGGGACTGGCGAAATAGTTGGTCTCGACCTCGCCATTGCTGCCGGTCCACTCGGTGTCGATGCTTTCAAACTGTTCGACATGGCCGGTTTCGACGCTGGTTTCCGGCCGAAGGTTGTCAGCCATCAGTTTGAAGGCGCCGCCACCGGCGGAGAGATCTACACCATCTTCGCTGCGGTTCCCGGCGATGGTATTGGATATGCGGTGTTGCAGCGGCCAGATAAAGGCGTCAGCGGTCTCAAGCTGCACCATGACTTCGAACATTTCCAGCAGGGTCGAGGCGGCGGCCATACCCTGCTGGTTCATGTTGGTGTTCAGCACGTTCCATTCTGTAATGTAGAGCGGGACTTCGCGTCCAAGGTGTTCGTTGAAATTGTCGATACGCTGATCCAGACTGCGGACCTCCTGATAGGTGCCCTCGAACGCCTGCGTTTCGACGTGTGACTGGTTGTAGTAGTAATGCGCCACGGCCCCGTCGATTGCGTCTATGGCGCGCTGGTCCAACCATTCCAGAATTGCCTCGTTCGCCTCATCCCAGCTGCCATTGCCCTTGTAGGCGCTGCCCGCACCGTTTGAGTCGCCCAACTGAATCAGGATCGCCGGGTCATGGCCCAGACCGGGCCGATCCTGGGCCAGCCGGTCGATAGCGTCCTGTGCCGCGTTGATCACCCGATTGGCGGCGATGCCGTATTCGGACTCTGTCATCGATGAAACAAAGTCGCTGTCGGGGATGTCTTCGGGGTGGGTGCTACGGTCAAAGCCCTCGACCCGCGTACCGATCGAGTATTCGTTGCCGATCTCTAGACCGGTGATGTGATCACCGTATTGCTCAAGCAACAGGTAGACGAACGCCTCCATCTGGGCGGCGGGGATGTCGATCTTGGTGGGCAAGACAACGGTGACCTGGATCATGTTGTCCGGGGTGCTGTTGGCGACGACCCAATCCATAAAGGCACGCACCTCGGCGCGGAGTTGTCCGTTCTCCAGGCGGGTGACGTCCAGCGTGTTTTCAGCGTGGCCACCAGGATAGCGCAAGTGCGTCAGATCAAGCGCGTCAACAGCGGCGATAAACCCATCATGGGGCAGCATGTCGCCCGTAGTGCTGATGTTGACGTCGTGTAGTGCGTTGGTTCCAAAGTGAGACTCTTGAACAAAAGTTCCGGTCGCGGTCGCCGACGCAAGCGACACATTGTAGGATGCCATGTCTTACCCCTCATTACTGGGGGCAGAATCGATGTGGGCCGCGACATGTCAGCGACCGATCTGTGGCAAAAAGCCGGACTTAAGTTGCTATTTTAGTTTGTTTTTAGTTCTTAGACGCGCGCGGTGCCGCAGCGGTTAACCGGCATGGCGGATTGCTGCCTCTTCGAGGCCGAGATCAATCAATGAGCTTTCGGCGATGAGGACGACATTGCTGAGATCGGGCGCGTCTTCGGTTGGTAAGGTGGCCAACACTTCGTCCCCCAGCAGGATTTCTGTCAACGCGGGGTTGGTGGCGTTGGGACGCATGTCCAGATCATGTGCGTCGCCATGCAATGCATCGTTGAAAACCACCATCAACTGGTCCTCTTCGTCATCGTAGTCGAGGATCTCTGTACCCGTTTCGGCCATCCATTCGCCCAGAACAAGGACGTCGGCACCAGCGCCAAGAGAGACGATGTCGTCGTCACCCGCAACAATGGTGTCGTCGCCGTCCCCGCCATTGAGATAGTCGCGCTGATCAATGTCCACGCCGTCGCCGTTAAGACGGACACCGGAAATCAAGTCGTTGCCATCACCGCCAAACATTGTGTCCTGACCGCGATCTCCCAGCAGCGTGTCGTCCCCAGAGCGCCCGTGCAACGCGTCGTCGCCCGTGCCGCCCCGCAAGAGATCGTCCCCTGCGCCACCATTCATCGTATCGTGGCCTGTCCCGCCTGATAGAGTGTCCGCCCCTTCGCCACCATATAGGTCGTCCGGGCCGTTCTGTCCTTCGAGCGTGTCATCCCCATCGCCGCCGTCGAGCGTATCGTTACCGTCAAATCCCCGCAGCAACTCGTCTGCATCGCCGCCGAAAATCAGGTCGTCCACGTCCGTGCCGTAAAGGGCTTCTTCATACAAATCGCTGTTCGCAGAGATATCTTCTGCATTTGTCGGCGCAGGGTCGTCGTTGGCCGGTTGCTTGTCGACAGAGTCGTCTGGCAGTTCATCTACGGACGAGGTTTCCCTGTGCGGTTGGAAGAGATCATCGTCCGGGTCGTCCGTGGCCTCTGCATCCTCCATCGGGTCAAAGTCATCTCCGGATTCGTGGTCGTCATCTTCGGACCCAAGGCCGAGGAACGCGAAGGATCCAATCGCCATCATGCCAAGAAGGCCGGTCAGGAAGAACATGGCTTTGCCTCATGCAACTTGCAACGCATCGCGCGTAGTGTCGCGGTCTTGACGTCACTAGGCAAATACCTTCGTTCCAACAGGTTAATGCCGGATAAATCCAAGCCGAGAGTTCCGGTAACTTCACCACGAAACGCTTCCTGCCTTGTTCGGGCGGATGTAGGCCTTAAATGTGTCTTATGATTCTGCGTAGCAAAAACCGGTCATCCGAACGTCCCAAGGGGGCCCATTCTCCGATCCAGCCGGACGTTCCCTTTTTCGCCGTGGGGGACGTGCACGGATGCGACCGTCTGCTGGAACAGATGTTGCATCGGTTGGACGGCTTGCGCCACCCGGAGGCGCTGCTGGTTATGGTGGGCGACTATGTCGATCGGGGTGAAGAAAGCCGTCGTGTGCTGCGCCGACTGTTCGTGTTGAGTCAGGCCGCCGGGGATTTGATGCACTGCCTTATGGGCAATCACGAACAGATGTTGCTGGATGTTCTGGACGACCCCCAAGGCCGTGGACCGCGCTGGCTGCGCCATGGCGGGTTGCAGACCTTGGCCAGTTACCGTGTGCAGCCTGTCTTGGGAAACGGGTCCGCGTCGCAGTGGTTCGAAATGCGTGACCGCCTTGCCGCCGCCATCGGCGAGGACATCATCAAGTGGCTGCGCGAATTGCCGCTGTCATGGCAGTCGGGCAATGTGGTTGTGGTCCATGCCGGGGCAGACCCGGATCTGCCGATCGACGAGCAGGAAACGGGAAACCTGCTCTGGGGTCATCCCGAGTTCCACCAAAAGCCCCGCGCAGATGGGCTGTGGGTCGTGCACGGCCACACCATCACAGAACAACCGCGCGTCGTTCAGGGACGCATTCCCATAGATACCGGGGCCTATGCCACGGGTATGCTGACTGCCGCATTGGTTGAACAGGATAAGGTCTCATTCATTCAGGCTTAGTCGTGATCCGGCGAGCGACTGATATACCGCCGGTGCATTAATATCAGGCATCTCGCCGCAGCGCGGCGGTTTGGCGCGGCATTCCGATCGACGGTTCGAAACCGTCGTGCGAGCCCCCTCAGAGCAGTCCTGAAAGCGGCCAAAACACCTGATTTTTCTGCAGTTGCACAACGCAACTGGCTTCGTGATTTCGCATCTCTGGGTTGATCTGGGGTGGGGTCAGATCGCGTGTGCGGTGTGCCAAAAATCATCGTCATCGACCATGTCAACACTCTGCGAAAGCTGGAAAATTTTCTGAGTGCGGAAAAATTGTGCAAATTTGCACCGCTGCTTGGTGCGACCTTTGTACTTAATTTTTTGTTAATTGACTTGGCGTCGTTGACTGACGTACATCAAGGCATAGCTACGATCGTGTGCAGGCGCAGCGATGTTGCAGATTTTATTACCCTTGGGGGCAACATGTTTGACTTAAGGCTTCTGGATGACGCAGTGATTTCTGCGGGTCCGTCGCGTCGAAATAAAAGTGCGGAATATTCAATAGCGCTTCGGATTAGCAAACGCGGTTTTGATATTGTGATGAGCGTTCTGCTTTTGCCGTTTCTCATCATTTTCGCGCTGGCGCTTCTTTTGTTGAATCCTTTTTACAACAAGGGGTCCTTGTTTTTTGTTCAGCGGCGCATGGGGCGCAACTGTCGATCGTTCCGTGCAATCAAGTTCCGCACGATGCGTGCGGTGCCCAAAATCAGCCGGGGCGCTGATAGCCCGCTGGAAACAGACCGGATCACGCCGCTGGGTGGGTTCTTGCGCAAGTCGCGCATCGACGAGCTGCCACAGATCATCAACGTACTGTTTGGCAAGATGAGCCTGATCGGCCCGCGCCCTGACTACTTCGACCACGCTGTCGAATACCTTGAGAAGATTCCCGGCTATCGCGAACGGCATGCCGTGCGTCCGGGTATTAGTGGTCTGGCGCAGACCGAACTTGGCTATGTCGAAGGCATGGACGCCACCCGCCGCAAGGTGCAAGCGGATCTCTACTATATCTCGAACATGAGCTTTGCGTTGGAGGCTTGGGTTTTCTGGCGGACGCTCAGCGTGGTCGCGCGTCGCGGCGGGGCCTGATCTGCCTGCCGTCCACAGGCGCGGCCGACGTTTAGAAACTGCAACCCGAACAAGGCGCATTTCCCGGAAAAGGGAGGTGCGCTAATGGTTTTTTCCACGGGGGGTTGTGGTTTATTGATTTTGTTGCAGAATTGCCGCTTTCGGCCAGTGAGAGATCACCTGAGCATGGCCCCTGTCGCATTTTCTTTGGGGGCGCTGTACATCGCTAAGCATTGAATGCGGTCAAGGTGATTGCTGTCTGACGCATGGGTCCATTTTGCCAATGTGCTCGGTTGCGCGAAAGACTCGATAAAGGGGGATGCCTTGCGTACAGGCTTGAAGGGTTACAAAAATTTGGGCGCATGGACACGTTGCCTTGTGCTCGCGCTGGGTGGGGCTGTGGCCCTGTCAAGCTGCGGAATCAGCTACAACAGCCCGAAAGTTTCGGAGCGGAATGGCGAATTGCCGGTGTCGGTTGTCGACATGACGGCGAGGTCGGTTGCCTACGCCAATGCCTCGCCCTACACGCCGCGGGCTTTGCCGGATGTCTTCTATGCGTACGCGGGATCACAAGGCAGCGTGACGGGTGCCGGTGCGTTGCCCGCAGCGCCCTACTTGCCGGACGAAACGCGCCGCCAGATGGAATATCGTCCGCTGCCGGACATAAACCCGCAACCGTACCGGATCGGCGTAGGCGACGTAGTTCTGCTGGCAACGCGGTCGTCGGCTTCGACCATCGAGCAACTGTCCGGATTGCTGGCTGCGCAAAATCAGCGGCAAGGATACACGGTGCGCGACGATGGCTCTATCGCCATCCCTGAGATCGGTGCCGTTCAACTGTCCGGGTTGACGCTTCAGGAAGCGGAGGACAGGTTGTTCCAGGCGCTGGTGTCCAACCAGATCGATCCGTCCTTTAGTCTTGAGGTCGCCGAATTCCGATCGAAAAAGGTCGCCGTCGGGGGCGCGGTCAAATCGGCCACGCTGGTTCCGATTACACCGAACAACCTGACACTTGGCGAGGCGCTGATCGCTGCCGGCGGCCTGGTGACGCGGGATGAGGAATTCGCATCGATCCGCATCTATCGCGATGGCACGCTGTATCAGATTCCAGTTGAAACGTTCCGTGCGCAGCCGCAGTTGAGCGACAAACTGCTGATTGCTGGCGATGCGGTTTATGTCGACACGACTTATGATCTGGATCGCGCATTCGAGTTCTACAAGGCCAAGATTGACGTGATCTCTCTTCGGTCATCCGCGCGAAGCACTGCTTTGCAAACGCTGAGCTCGGAGATCAACATTCGCCGTAGTGCGCTTGACGAACGGCGCGCTCTGTTTAACGCGCGTGAGCAATTGGGCGCGGAGAAACGCGACTATGTTTATCTCAGCGGGGAGGTGGCGAAGCAGAACCGTTTTGCACTTCCCTACGGGCAACAGGCGACGCTGGCCGACGTGCTTTACAATGAAGGTGGGTTCGACAACACCACCGGTGATCCGACCGAGATCTATGTACTGCGTGGGAGCAATGATCCCGCCAAGATCGGCGAGATTGTGGCCTACCATCTGAATGCCGGCAACGCCGCGAATATGATCTTGGCTACCAAGTTCGAGATGCGCCCCAACGACGTCATCTTTATTGAGGAACAGCCGATCACCAAGTGGGGACGTGCCTTGCAGCAGACCTTCCCGACGCTATTGAACTCGGCGACAAGCGCTTTGTAATGATGAATGATTTTCGGCGCGCCCCGACCGGGGCGCGCCGAAAACCGGCTACCTTGCAGATCAGGGCGACGACCGTCATGCGCGGCCAAAGGTCATGCATTTGGACACCTTGTCCGAAACGCTCGGAACCAACCGTGTTCCTCCGATCCCCATCACTGTCAGAGCCTCGTCAAGGTAGCGGTGCGTACCGACAAGACGTGACGGCCCGACGGGCAGTGTTCTGAGGGGAATTTTGGCAAGCCCACGGAAAACCGAACACCTTCAGTTTGTTGGCAGCGCCGAGTGCACGACGCGTCGTGCCGACATAATTTGACCGTTTTCCGGGCGGTCGGCGCGGCACGACAACTATGGACATGCTGCGCTGCGGCGTTACCCGGTTTCAAGTTGCGCCTCAGCCCGAAACTGGGCTATTCGACAGCCGATGCGTACCCCGGTCCTTTCGGTGGCCGGTACAGAAAAGAATGGTTGATTGATGAAAAAAGCTCTTATCACCGGTGTGACGGGTCAAGACGGTTCCTATTTGGCGGAACTGCTTCTCGAGAAAGGCTATGAGGTCCACGGGATCAAGCGCCGCGCCTCACTGTTCAATACCGAACGCGTCGATCACATTTACCATGATCCGCACACAAGCGGTAAGAACTTCACGCTGCATTACGGCGACCTCACCGACACCTCCAACCTGACCCGCATCCTCTCCGAAGTGCGCCCCGACGAGGTCTACAACCTCGGTGCGCAGAGCCATGTGGCCGTCAGCTTCGAGGCGCCGGAATACACCGCGGACGTGGATGCCACCGGCACGCTGCGCCTGCTGGAATCGATCCGCTTTCTGGGCATGGAAAAGACCACGCGCTTTTATCAGGCGTCGACCTCGGAACTCTACGGTCTGGTGCAGGAAATCCCGCAGACCGAAAAGACACCGTTCCACCCGCGCAGCCCTTATGCGGTGGCCAAGATGTACGCCTATTGGATCACGGTGAACTACCGTGAGGCCTATGGCATGTACGCCTGCAACGGCATCCTCTTTAACCACGAAAGCCCGCGCCGGGGAGAGACATTTGTTACCCGCAAGATCACCCGTGGCATGTCCAATATCGCGCTTGGTTTGCAGGACTGCCTGTTCATGGGCAACATCGACGCGCTGCGCGACTGGGGCCACGCCAAGGACTATGTCCGCATGCAATGGATGATGCTGCAACAGGATGTGGCCGAGGATTTCGTGATCGCCACCGGCGTTCAGTATTCCGTGCGCGAATTCATCCAATGGACCGCCAAGGAACTGGGGATCGAACTGGAATTCTCAGGCGAGGGCGTGAACGAGATCGCCACCGTTGTGTCTGTAACCGGTGACAGCGCACCCGCGTTGAAACCCGGCGACGTGATCCTGCGCATTGATCCGCGTTATTTCCGTCCCGCCGAGGTGGAAACCCTGCTCGGCGATCCCGCCAAGGCCAAGGAAGTGCTGGGCTGGGTGCCCGAGATCACGGCGCAGGAAATGTGCGCAGAGATGGTCGCATCGGATCTCAAGGCAGCCCGCCGCCATGCCCTGTTGAAAGAACACGGTTACGACATTCCCGTCGCGCTGGAAAACGGCTAAGGCCAGTCCTGCGCGGCCGCCATTCGACGTCAGGAGGCATATTATGCCCAAGATCTATGTAGCAGGCCACCGCGGTATGGTGGGGGGCGCAATCACCCGCCAGCTTCAACAGCGACAGGCGGCGGGAGAGGATATCACCCTTGTCACGCGCACCCACGCTGAGCTGGAACTGACCAATCAGGTGGCGGTCCGGGACTTCATGATGACCGAAAAGCCGGACATCGTGATCCTTGCGGCGGCCAAGGTGGGTGGCATTCTTGCCAACAACAGCTACCCGGCAGAGTTCATTTACGACAACCTGATGGTGCAGTGTAACGTGATCCACGCCGCTTGGGAGGCGGGGGTTGAACGACTGTTGCAGCTTGGGTCGTCCTGCATCTATCCCAAGGCAGTGCCGCAGCCGATGCGAGAGGCCGCCTTGCTGACTGGCCCGCTGGAACCCACGAATGAGCCCTATGCCGTGGCCAAGATCGCTGGCATCAAGATCTGCGAAAGCTACAATCGTCAGTACGGTGTAGACTATCGCTCGGTCATGCCGACCAACCTTTACGGACCGGGCGACAACTTTCACCCGGAAAACAGCCACGTCCTGCCTGCCTTGATCCGTCGGTTCCACGAAGCGGCGCAAGAGAGCAAGGATGAGGTGGTGATCTGGGGCAGTGGCAAGCCGCGTCGCGAGTTCCTGCATGTTGACGATATGGCAGCCGCTTCGCTGTTTGTGATGGATCTGGACAAGGCGACCTATGATTCCAACACGCAGCCGCAGCTGAGCCACATCAACGTCGGCTCTGGTGTCGATGTCTCCATTCTGGAACTGGCGCAGATGGTGGCCGAAGTGACCGGCTACAAAGGCAAGATTGAACTGGACCGGACCAAACCCGACGGCACCATGCGCAAGCTGATGGACGTTAGCCGCCTTGCGGACATGGGTTGGAAGGCGTCCATCGATCTCGAAAACGGGGTGCGTGAGACGTATCAGTGGTTCCTCGACAACCAGGATAGCTTTCGCCGCTGATCCGGCAGCCTGAAAGCGGACCGTTGCACGCGCTCTGACTTGGTCAGGGCGCGTTTTCTTTAGTCGACCGTCAGACCCGAAGGCACCCGGTCCGGTCGACCGAGTGGGCGCGTGGTGACGTTTTTGCCGGTCAGCGCGCGCATGAAGGCCACAAGGTCAGAGACCTCTGTGTCGGACACTGGCCGTGGCCCGATATCCAGCCTGCGTGCTTGTCGCGCCATTTCCAGCCGGTCTTGACGGATCGCGAAATCCGAGACCGCCAGCCAAGGCACCGCTGGCAAACCGGCGTCGGCCTCTTGCCAAGCAGCTTGGCTAACGGCGGGGTTCAGGTGATGGCGGATCATCACCTCAAGCGTGGCAAAAGCGCCGTTGTGCCCATAAGGGGCGGTCAGGGCGACGTTGCGCAACGACGGAGTCCGGAAACGATAGGCGTCTTCGATCCTGTCAGTTTCGCCCATGCGGCCCACGTCGCGTGGCATGGGGTCAAAGATCCGCGTCCGGCCCGGCCCGAAGGCAGGCAAGCCCAGCGCGTGAAATTCTTGGTCTGTGAAAAGCGGCCCGGCGTGGCAGGTGCTGCACGCCGCCTTGCCAAAGAACAGCTGCCGTCCGCGTTCTGCCGCCGGGGGCAGGGGCGCGCCGTCGCGTTGCCACGCGTCATAGGGACTGTCGATGCTGATCCATTCCGACGCCATGAAGGCCCCCAGTGCGTTGCCGATCTCGACAATCGTCACCTCTGCCGGGGTGTCGATGTGCGCGAAGGCCTCGACAAACAGCGCGCCATATTCGGGGATCGTGCGCACGCGTTTGGCCAGCACCGGCCAGCCTAGGTCGATCCGGTCATGGACCGCGCCGGTGACGTCGTTTTCGCCCACGTTGCCCGCCATCTCGAACTGGGCGGTCAGCGGGAACAGCGCCTGCGCGGCGAGGATGCTGTTCAAGCCTTGCGGCAGCCACTCCTCTGCGGGGCTGTCAAAGCCGTTGCCGTATTGGTCTGAGATTTCCAGACGACCGTCGTGAAAGAGAACGCGGATGGATTTGTGGCCTAGGTTCCACAGGGCAGGGGCGTTGCGGGGGATGCGCTTGCGGATCTGGTCGGGGCCTGTCCCGGGGGTTCGATCAGGTCCAAGGCCGCGCCCGCCTTCGCCGATACCTAGGCTGAGACCGTCGCCGCTGGCGAGGCTGTGGTGGTGGCAGGTGCCGCAGGAAATGTTGCGATTGCCGCTGAGGATCGGGTCGTAGAACAAAAGCTGGCCCAGACGGGCTTGCGCCGGGTCGGTGGGCAGGAAATCATCCATCGTGATGGGGTCGGCCTGTGCCGGGCCGGTGAGGAGGAGGAGGCAGATCAGATGCAGGGCATGAGACAGGCGCATGGGATCATTCTGGCAGGGTTGCTGGCGCTCTCAAGTCCTGTTTTTGCCGCCGATCTGGAGGAGGCGCGGGATTTGATGGAAGCGGGGGAGTTTCCCGCCGCAATGGATCAGTTCCGGGTGCTGGCGCGGTCGGGCAATGCCGACGCGGAGGAATTGATCGGGGTGATGTATGCCTTGGGTCTGGGCGTGGAGAAGGACCCGGAGCGGGCGTTTGAGTGGTATCTGAGGGCCTCGATGAAGGGGCATCCGGGGGCGCAGTCGGGGCTGGGGTGGTATTATGAACTGGGGTTGG
>TARA_R100000789_G_scaffold23923_3_pt1 | contig 24061 bp, 7 predicted proteins | sample TARA_R100000789 | Tara Oceans TARA_R100000789 (sample SAMEA2623403) | marine metagenome | biome: marine biome (ENVO:00000447); feature: mesopelagic zone (ENVO:00000213); material: "saline water (ENVO:00002010), including plankton (ENVO:xxxxxxxx)" | depth 450 m
TCTATATAACTAGTTGCAGCATAAGTAAAACGAATTTCATTATCGCTATATGTAAGTGTAATTGTCTCTTCTGGTTCTCCAAAACCACCGTAAATCAAAGAATCTCTATTTACAAAAAAGCCGGTGATATTTGTTTTAAAGTCGTAATCATAACTCCAATCTTTATCCGACAACTTATACACACCATTTACACCCCCAAACCATACTTCATCATTGCTACACTCAATTGTGTAAATATTCCCGCCCCCTATGGTTTCGAATTTTGATGAATTTACATTCCATTTACCTTTCTCATAGAATACTTTTTTTATCTTAAAATTATTTTGAATCCAAATATCTCCTGATGGACATTGTTTAAAGTCATGAACTTGTTTTTGAGTTAGATCCGGATCAATTTTTCTTAAGAAATTACTTTTACTGAACTCCTCTTGAGTTTTATCATAAACATAAAGACCCGTTAATGTATCTGCTCCTTCAACAGAAATATAAACTTCGCCATTGATTACATCCATTTTGTTAATTCGATTTATGCCTTTGGGGAGTTCTAATTCAATTACATTTTGCTGGTTATACTTATAAGTGTAAATATTTTGTAAATCATTAAAGTAGAATTCATTATTGATTTTTATAGCTTTTTTTATCCCGGAAACTTTCAAATTAAGAGGATGCACTAATCTGTAATCACTGTAAATTCCCCCCTCTCCAATCCACAAATCCTCATTATTATCGTAATCTGAAATTCCAGCAAAGAAATTAATCTCAGTTTTTTTTGAAAACTTTTTTTCGTTCTCATTCAATTCAAATAATCCATCACTATTAAAATATACAAGCTTGTTATCCCTTACTCCTATATTGATAGAGTTTTGAGTATTACCTGATGTAGCTATAGCACTGAACTGAAATGTTCTGTTTATATCGTTTATAGTACCTAAATAAATTTCATTAGTAGTTTGTGCAAGTACTTTATCATTTATTGAAGCTACTTTTAATACCTCATCACCTATTCCATCTCCGATCATAAAGTTGTTTAGACTATTTTGCATGGGGATTTTTTGTATTCCGCCCCATAATCCTAACCATAATGTATTTTCATGATCTAAATACAAATCCAGTACAGAGTTAGTAAAAGCACCGTTACTGGTATTAAATATTTTAATAAGCTCTCCCTGTCTGCTATAAAAAAATACACCACCATCGAGTGTAGCTATTGCTAATACATTATCATTGATCAAATCGGCTTTGTAGATATAGCTTTTGATTAATTCTTGCTCTCTTTGAACATCAAATTTGGAAAAATTTATACCATCAAATGAATACAAACCTGAATCCACATAACCCAGTATAATGTTATTTTCAAAGCCTGATAGCGCAAATGATATTTTATCGTCTTTAAAAATTTCACTTTTTTCTAAATAGCTAAACTTCTCATTTTCAAATTTGTGAATACCAGCTTTCGAAGCAAAATACTTTTGAGATTTTAGCGTAAAACTGATGGAAGAGTTAATTCCTTTTAAACGATAAGAATGCAAAATATCATTCTTTAAAACCTCAAGCCCTTTATTTCCAAAAAAGAATACCGAACTATCATCTTCGAAAATACTGATATGTTGCTGAACCGAATCAATGCTTTCGTATATTTTGTTAGATAGAGAATGGTAGGTAAAGTTATTAACTGAATCCGCATCTATATAACCAAAATCATATTGACCACTTGCATAAAACTTTCCTTCTTTAGACAAAAATAGTGCTGTTCCCCTTCCGCGTTCACCAATATGAATACTTTCCCAGCTGTTCCCATCAAAAAAAGTAAGCCCTTCACCTTGTGCAAAGTATATTATTTGATTCGAATCTTGTTTTATATCCCATATTTGTTGGTGAGCCCTATATTCTTTGGGTGAATAGTATTTAGAAACAAAAAACCCTTGACAAAAAACTGACAAGGGTGTTAAGGAACATAAAAATATTAGAATTAAGGTTTTCAAACTCTAATAAGAATTAACCATTACAATTTTCATACCTTGGATCACATACATGACCGAGTTCATGACCTGGTTCTATTTTTATTGCCGATTCGATTAATATCTTAAATTCCAAGTACCCATCTTCTGTAACAGTAACATAGCTACGATTCGAGTTAAGATAGTGATCAAATAAAAAGTCTAAATTATGTAAACTATCTGTATTGGCTGTTTCGGCAACTCTGAAGACTAATAAATTTCCTGACTTAATGGTTCTGGTCGTATCGCGTTGAGCTGTTAATTCTGAAGTAAATTCCCCAGTATTCTTATCTAAAAAAGCTCCTTCTCTGATATTGGGACTATTAGCTTTCTGTTTTTCTATAAAGACATCAACCTTGGAAGTTGTTTCATTGATCAGTGAAAGTTCAAATTTTTTAAGTTCATTTTGCTCGTAGCAATTACTAAAGAATATTAGACTAAAACTAAGAAGTAAAAATAAAGACAGCTGATTTTTCATAGTTCAAAGTGTGTTGAAGTTTCGAAAATACTAAATCAATTCATCTAATTAATCACTACCTGTTCATGCAGTTTTCCAATTTCCGATTAAGAACGAATAGACTGTAGTTTATAAGATAGTGTAAATAAAGTTTTATCAAAGAATTAAACAATTAACGCTTTATAAAAAACCATTTAACTAATCCTAATTAAACAAATTTTTTACTTTAAATCTTAAAAGATCATTATTAGCAATGAGAAGTCAGCTTTATCATTGTATAAAATCAGAAAAACCCGGAGAATTCATAAATTCATTCTGGTATCTATTGTTAGAACTAAGACCACTTTCAATCAATTGTCGAACTTGCGGTTTACTAATCCCAACTTTAACAAAGCCTCTGTACACTCCATCTGTCATTATTGATTCTTTAAAACTGACTTCGGCTGATTCTTCAATTTTGTAATGAGCGTTACGAAGCATCATAATAAAATTAGATTCATTTACAATACTTGAACCATCTCTCGAGAGTTCTTTTCGTACATCTTCAAGCTCTTTTGCGATATAACTTTCCAACAAAGCTCGGGCTTCTTTTTCAGCTCTTAACTCTGCGATTTTAGGATCTGAGGAGACTGCGGTTGCACGAGCATAAAAACGCGTCGAGTCAGAGTAAAACTCATAAGCGCCATACCACGTCGGATACAGTGTATTATTTACTGATATATTTTTTTTAGTTAGTTCACTTGCTCCTGAGCATGCCAAAGCTAAAAGTGCAACGCTGATCAGAAGTGTTCTTGAAATATATTTCATCAATTATCTTTCAATTCGATGTAACCACGGGCATTATCTTCATCTAGTACCTCAATAGTTACTGCTTTATTTTTGTTTAAATTTTCGTCAATAAGTTCTTTTAAACTTTCGAGATCTTCAACTTCAATTTCATTTACTGATATTATCTTTTGATTCTTTTTTAAGCCCCTGTTCCATGCTTCAGAATATTTGTAGACTTTTGAAATAATCATATGATTGGTTGAACCATTTTGAGTAGGCACTTCTATTACTCTGAATCCAAGATCGAATTCATGAAAATCTACTTCCAGCTCAAATACTTCAGGTTCTGCTTCCTCTTCTTCTGGAATATCAGGAATTCCAACCAGATCATTAATTTGTTGCTGCTCAAGCATTTTTAATTCTACAGATTGAATGAATTCTTCTCCTTCTCTCCAAATAGTTAATTGAACTTTCTCTCCGGGTCTGACTATAGCGATCTTCTCCTGAAGTTGATTTGATTCATTAACTTCTACTCCATTTACTTTTAAGATCACATCACCAAGTTCCAAACCTGCAACATCCGCAGCTCCATCCTCTGTTATCACAATGATCTCAACTCCTTTTACTTCATCGAGACCGATATCCACTGCTCTGTTATAATCTACTGAAGCAATACTTACTCCTAATAATGCTCTTCGCACTTCACCAAACTCTATTAGGTCAGTAGCTACTTTCATTGCTAAATTCACTGGAACAGCGAAGCCATACCCTTGATAACTACCACTTTGTGATGCTATAGCAGTATTTATGCCTACTAATTGTCCACTTGTATTTACTAAAGCTCCACCACTATTTCCTTTATTAATTGCTGCATCAGTTTGTATAAAACTCTCAATTCTGAAGTTATCATCTATGATCTGAACATCTCTGCTGAGTGCGCTTACAATTCCTGCGGTAACGGTAGAGCGAAGTCTGAACGGATTCCCAATTGCTAATACCCATTCTCCTACATCTACTGATTCAGAATTTCCTACGGTTATAGCAGAATGATCATTGCCATCTATTTTGATAACTGCAAGATCAGTACTAGGATCCAACCCTACTATTTTTGCCGGGAATTCTCTTTTATCATTCAAAACTACTTTTATACCTTTATCAACAGCATCTTCGATCACATGATTATTTGTAAGTATGTAGCCATCTTTTGTAATTAAAACTCCGGAGCCTACCGTTCTTGCTCTGCGTGGAATTACTCTATTCCAGAAATTGCTTGATCTCCCTTCGTCTTCAGAAACCGGAATAATAGTTTCTATGTAAACAACAGATGGGGTCACTGTACTTGCAATCGTTTTAAAAACAAATCTTGGATCAATATCTGCGAGTTCTTCATCTTCGAAGAAAGGCGATTCACTTTTTTTCACTTCGGTATAACGAACTTCGGAAAGCGGAGCTAAGTCGTCATTAATCGTATATAGTGCAACCAGAGTTCCTATTGAAACTCCTATTAGTATTAACAGTATCCCTGTTAAAAACCTGTCTCTCTTTCTCATCATCAAGTCTCCTTTAGCATCTGTTCAAAAATTGTATCCGATCTTCGATCCTTAAAACTATCAATATGGTATTTAAAGTAAACATCTAAATGGTGAATTAGTTGTTTTAATTCCGAATTTGAAAAATCAATATTAAAAATTTCTGTATTCCTTGAAGTAACTCCAACTTTTAAGAACATAGCTTGATTTTTGGTCAGCTTATAGGATAGATCTGAGTCAGGGTTTTCAGTTAAAGTTCCACTACTGATATTAAGATAAACAGTTTCATTTTCCTGGGTATTTTGAACAATCAGTCCAACTCCGGCAATTTGTGCTAATCTTATTTGAACGTATGGAAAAATAGATGGGCGAACGGTTTCAACATCTCCGAGCCATTTTATAAATGTACTTGAAAATAAAAATAACTCATCATTTTCTTCATTTTCATGAGTCAGCTGAGAAATTAATTCTAAAGTTGAATAAAGAATCGAAGCCCGATCAAAATCTTTTCTGAAATTTAAAGATTGATAAAGAATGGAAGCGTCTGATAGAGTTTGAATACTTCTAGAATCTTTATAATAGTAAGTAGCTTCGAGTATATTGCCAACTTCAATTGTTCCAGACAACTTGCTTTTGGGCTTCTTTACCCCTTTTGCAATAAGAGCAATTTTACCATTAGATTGGCATAAAACAGTGATTATCTTGCTTGAACCTTGATAATCAATGGAGCGGAGTACTATAGCTTTTGAGGTTAAGATCATGCGTGGAATCTATTCCAACAAGCTATAAAATGAAACTATTTTCCCGATTATTTAAGCAGCAGTAATTCTATCAAGTCCGCGTTTCAATATCATGGAAAGCTCGTCAGGTTTTGCTGGTTTTCGAATCAAGTTTTCAATACTTATAGCATTTGCTTTTTCGATCAGATTTTTTTGTGAAGTAGAAGAAATATATTGAAAAGGTATATTCAGATCTGGATAAAGGTGCTCAATTTTTTCATGAAGAGTAAATCCGTCCATTCCGGGCATTTGAATATCTGAAAGAATTATATTTGGCTTGATATACTCCAACATTTCAAGTGCTTTATACCCATCAGAAAACAAAAGCACCAAAAAGCCTCTTTGTTCCAACATCCTGCCCATTAATACTCTGTATGCATCATTGTCTTCAACAATAAATACAATTGGTTTTAAAATTTTGTTACGCATTGTCTTAACCTAATTATCAATTTTAACAGTAAATGTTACCGTACCAGAACTCCCTGGTAGTAACGTTCCTGTGAATGTCCATTTAATGCCTCCGGTAGAACCTACAGAAGGACTTGTGATCGTACACCCGGTTAAATTATTCGGTAAAACCCCACAGTTAGCCGAACTAAACGTGGTGTACGTTGGCGTATTATCAGTAATTTCTAGTGAACTTATTGGTTCGTCTCCATTATTGATATAGCTCACTGTGTAAGAGAGTGTTGCACCAGGCAACGCCTGAGCTTGATCAACTGATTTTGTTAGTACCAGCCCTGCTTCTTCATCACTTACAGTAACTAAATCGGTTCTTGAAAGTGATTGTTGAATTAACGGGGAGGTATTATTGTAATCCATAACCGCCAAAATAGTTGTGTTACTTGACGCTCCGTTACTAACCCCTTGCGGTACTGTAACTCTAAGTAGTAAACAGACTGTTTGTCCTGTTGTTACATTCACAATATCATTGGGCTGGATAATAGGCTCTCCACTATTAACAGTACCACTACAGTTTAGATCATTATAAAGAACAACCGGCCAGGTAATATTGGAAGGGTTATTCACTGAACTGGTTGTAAATGCAACCGCAGCATCAGTTTTAGCTTCAAATGTGTGTTGAAAAAATGCAGTTCCACCCGGTTGCAGACTTTGTGAACCATCCGTTAAGAATATACTTTCAGCTACATCAGCGAAGTCTATACTTGTATAGGATGATCCGACCGTGTTCGTAAACGTGTTTATATCGGTGGCAATATCATATGAACCACCTGTGTCTCCTGCATCTCCACCTGTTGTTATAAAAGAAGTATTATTTACTTCCTGAATTTTTACAGTTCCGCCATTTCCAACAACAGACTTTGGAACATAAAGAATATATTCCCCGGCTCCATTAGTACTAGTTTGTTCAATTAATGTGCTTGATCCTGTTAAAGCTTTAACAACAGTATTTTCAAGACCAATTTCGTTACCATTCTTAATTCCATCATTTGCAGTTCCACCGCCAATTCCATTATCTGCAAAAACAGTACCTTCAATTCTTGAACCTTCAAAATCTCCAAAATTCATTTGAGCTGGAAGGTTATTAATGAGTAACGTTTTCAAGTTTGGTGTAGTAGACACAAAATCAACAGGATCTGTTTCAGGTGGAGTACAAACATCAGGTGTTGGAACACTTTGTCCCACTGATTCGATAAGATCATACTCGCCATTTAGAACATTGCTGAACTGATAAAACCCGTTTACGTCTGTAAGCACACTCTTACAACTGTTTAAACTCTTGTTATATAGAACAATGGTTACATTTTCCAAACCAACCTCATTCCCTTCTCTCAACGCATTGTGATTATCGTCTTTATATACATAACCATTAATAGTAACACCTGTTGCCACAACTCTTTGGTTTGTTGAAAATTCGGAAGTGTTGTTTCCTGCATCATAAGCAAGAGCAGTTATACGGTCATTTATTACAATACTTGTTGAAGAAACTGTAAATGTTTCGCTGAATGATCCATTTGCATTGGTATTAATTGTACCAATCAACGTTTGTCCTTCTCCATGAGGACGTATTAAAGTACCGCCTTCTTCTGTTAACCCTTGCTGATTACCATCATCGGCAGCTTTATATATCTCAATGGTATAAACTCCAGATAACCTTGTAGCATTTTTACCGATGTATCCTTCAACGGTCAATTGGTTGCCATCAATAGTTGCCAAAGTAAATACCGGGTAATCAAGTCCTTTGTTAGGCTCTGTAGATGCAGATTCTATAACTCCATCGTTAGGTGAAACTCCATCTGCTTCTCCATTTCCTGATGTTACTATATCAATTGCCAGTCCTTTGTTATTAGAAAAACTGTTCTTAGTAATATAGATTCCCTGCTGAGGTTGTGCATCGGGGAAGCTTAAACGAACACCTGCCCCTTTGTAAGGCGCGCTTGAATAATCTGTACCATTTCCGGTTATTATGTTCTTTTCTATCAGAGTGCTTGAAACCTGATTCAATACATTAATACCGGTTGTTCTATGATTTTTGATCGTATTATTACGAATCGTATTACCTGAAGTCGCAGAACCAAAAGTATTTCCAATTTCAATTCCACTTCCTCCATATACATCGCTACCATTGCTCTTTCCATTTTCATGGAAAAGGTTTTGAGTGATAGACCATGTTCCTATTCCCTCAAGTCCATCCGCATTATTCTGAGCATTACCCGTTCTGTATATCTCATTCTTTGTGAATTGTATAGTCGCGTTACCATTTTCAGAACGGATACCACTGTCTTTTGTATAAGCAATATAGTTACGTTGAATTAACGGTGTTTGTGAACCCGATCCAGTTATCAATATCCCTAAATCTGACTGATTTAAGCCTGTAGGGTCAGTACCATCGGCTCGGGTACCAATCATATTGTTCTCTATTGTACCGCCTGAGATACCGGTAAGAGTTAAAGATCTCGTATTATTAAACAGAGCAAAATGTCTTATTACAACTGCTCCAGAACTGTTTATTGATAATGCGTTATTTCCTACATCAGCTAGGTCTATCTCTAGCTCCTTTCTTTCAAAAGTATTTAATGAGATCCCATCAACACCAACTGTTCCGCCGGTTCCGATTGTACCTGAATTCGGATTAAGAATTGCCAAAGGTGAATTTAAATCAAAAGATCGTCCATCCAATGTTGTTAAAGGATCGGTTATTACAGGAAGCTCTGAACTCAATGTAATTTTCCACCAGTTTCCACCACTTCCGGTTTCATTAGTCGCTACAGAGGGAACAAATCTCATGGTATTTGCTCCTGAGATCTCGTTCGCATTGGTAATGAACTGTCTTAAAGAACCCTGTACGCTTCTGTTAGATGATACATCGTCATCACCATCTCTGGTATCAGTAACTACATTAAAACTGAATCCAAAGTTAAGCCCGGAAACATTGTTACTTGCCATGGTAACCTTTGCAACATGTTCAGCGTTTGCAAGATCAGCATTAGCTGGATCCGTTCCAACAGGCAGGTTATCAGATTGATTTCCTCTTCTACCCCCAAAGCAATTACCGGCTGAACCTTTTGTTCCAATACCACCCGTTCCATCAGAACAAAGTGCTCCTGATGGTGCGTACACTTGCTCTGCCCAACTTGCACCGTTTGTCAGATTTCCTGTTTTAGAATTTACAACTACCCAATAGTCTGCGTCTTCTCCGATCTGAAATGTAAACACACCCGAAATATTAGTTGTATCGGATCTTAAGAATACATCATCACTACCATCAGCCAGGCCATCACCACCATCTTTAAATAAATGAACTACTACATCCTTTACAGCGGTTTGATCTCCAGATGCGTCACTTAGGTTATTATCTCCATCGGTTAGAGCATTTCCTGTTTTATCTCTGAAAACTATCCCTTCTACAGTATTACTTATATATATAGCTACTTTGGAAGTATCGTTTGCCTGATTTGGGTCAAACTGATTCAATCCCAACAGGTATGCTGTATTTACAAGCGAATCAGCTGTTACGCCAGAGTTCACGGTTGCTTCCACAGTCATAGTTACTGAACTACCGTTGTTAAGAGTACCAACTGACCAGATCTTATTGATCTGATTGTATGTTCCCTGACTTGGAGTTGCTTGTACTAAAGCCAAACCGGAAGGCAATGTTTCATTTACATCTACTTCTGTAGCTCTTTCAGGCCCATTGTTTGTAACTGTAATTGTGAAATTAATGGATTCGTTTTCTAACGGATTTGCATTATCCACTGTCTTGACTACGGAAATATCAGCATCACGTGTAGTTACAACTTCAGGGTTAAAATCCTGATTTCTACATTGAACGAAATCAATATCCACTAGACGATCATTACTATAACCATTTGTAAAATTTGATCCTGTTCTGAATTCGAATACAGAAGTATAATTATACTTTATATACGCCATATGATCGAAATCCAATGAACCGTTTCCATCTGTTGCCGGAGTTGAAGTAAAGAACTGGAAATCTCCTGAAGTAGTTTCAGTAAGATTATTTCCTCCCTGAACAGAGTTAGACTGATTCTGAGTAAACCCTAAGAAATCACGAATAGATTGGGAAGTATTATTAGGATTTATGTAACCGTCAATATCCAATGCGGTCATTGCAAAATTCTTTTTTACAGGGGTTGTTGTACCTGTAGCTACAAACTTAAACTCCCAGTCAATATACCCACCACTTTGAGTAGCCTGGAATAATGGACTGAAATTTGCAGCGCTATTCCCGGATCCATTATCATCGATATTGCTTAGAGAAGCATTACTGATTGCTTTTATTTTTACCAAGGCATCAAGTCCCGACGCGATATTATTAAATCTATATACTGCGTTTACTTGTCCGGATATACCTTCTTCTAAAGAATTGCTGCTGAAATTAAATAAAGGAGGTTCATTACAGGTTAATCCTGAAGATGGATCAAACACTATAATATCAACGTCTGCACTATTGTTACTTTGATTACCATCTCCACCTGTAAAATTGGAGAAACTAGCAGTGTTTTTAATGGTATTTCCTTCCTGACCTGTATTAACTGTGGCTTTTAAAGTTAGTGTTGCAGATTGTAGCCCGGAAAGTGTTCCAATATCCCAAATTCCTGTTCCGTTTGCATAAGTTCCTAATGTTGTAGTACCGGAAACATAAGTTAAACCTGCAGGAAGTTGGTCTGTTACCTCTACATTTCCTACTGCATTTCCTTTTTCATTTTTTGCAGTTATGGTATACGATACTGTATCACCAACTGAAGGAGAAACGTTATCTACAGCTTTTGTAACAGAAACGTCAATTATGTTTTCTGAAACCGGACTACTAAAATTGTTAATCTCACAAGGATCAAAACTTAACCTGTATAAACGATTTGAAGTTGATCCCCCTCCCTGTATACCTGCTCTGAATCTGAATTTCGGCTCATTGGTGTAAGCACTGTATACCGTATGGTCAGTAAAATCAGGATCTGCAGAAGATACTCCATTGAAATTATCCGGAGTGTAGGTTGCATAAATACCTTCAGAACCAATAACAAGATCTGTAGTACTTTCAATGGTGTAAGAGCTCAAGTTTTGAAATCCTACATATTCCTTCAAACTTGCACCGTTACCATCCACATCACTCGATGTTGCTGCAAATGACAGATACTTTTGAACATTTGTAGCAGAATCGTAAAATGAAATTTCAAAATCCATGAAAGCATCATTGCCATCCGCACTTTGAACTCTTGGTGAAAATGCCTCATTAAAGGCCGTTGTTCCACTGGTTTGATCAATATCGGTCAGCGTAGCATTATTATCGGTTATAATCTCAATACGAGCATATACTCCCGGAATTACAGAATCAAACTTATACACCGCACCTAGTTCCAAAGCAGTACCACTTTCAAGAGTATAAGTTGTAAATCTAAGCAATGGCCTATCATTACAAGATGTAGGAGCACTGGCTTCATCAACGGTTATATTAACAGTGGATGAATTGTTAGAAATATTTGTGTCATTTTGGTCAACTGACTGAACAGTAGCTGTGTTAGCTATAGTGCTTCCTTCTGTATTTTGATCAACCTGAGCATTGATTACCAGTGAAGCACTTGCTCCATTTACAAAAGTACCAATATCCCAGATTCCAGTTGAATTATTAAAGGTTCCTACACTCGGGTTTGCACTTTGAAAAGTTATTCCAGATGGAAGCTGATCAAGGATCTTTAGATTTGTTGCATCTCTTGGACCCTGATTTGTTACTGAAATTGTATAGTTTATAAAATCTCCCTCAATTGGAACCGAGTTATCTACAATTTTGAGTACCTGAATATCTGCAGCCTCTGCAACCACTGTAATTCCTGCTGAAGCTGAGTTATTATTTAACTCAGGATCGTTCTCATTTAACTGGGTAATTTCAGCATTATTTGTGATCGTATTTCCTACCGTACCACTATTAACAGTAGCTACAATAGTTAATGTAACCGTAGTAGTATCACCTTCAGCTAGAGTTCCAATATTCCAAACATCAGTTGAGGTGTTATATGTTCCCTGACTTGCAGTATGTGATTGATAGGTAATTCCATTTGGAAGTTCATCAGTTACCTGAACTCCTGTAGCGTCAAAATCTCCGGGATTTGTTACAGAAACTGTATATGTGATTGTTTCTCCCTCAACCGGAGTGGAATTATCTACCACTTTATCAATTTCCAGATCTGGTGTAGCCGGTTCTTGGATACTAACTGCGTAATCTTCAACCTCGCCACCAATTGCAATACCATAAGGAGACGCTACACTGCTTGTTTGCGATGCAATACGGAAACGTGCGAAAGTATCACCCGTAATCAATCCTGATAATCCTCCCCAGCTTAAAGAAGCAACTCCACCAATACATTCTGCAAAAGCATACTCTGAATTATCAAAAGCTCCATTTTGGTTAGTATCTAACCAACCACCTACTTTCCCTCCTGTTGTACATACTAGATCAACTTCATACTCAGAGTAATTTGTTCTTAAAACCGGAAGCGAAGTAATTGCGTCTTCATCATCTCCTGCGCCAATTCCTGTGGTCTCTGAATCATCTCCATTCGCTTGAGAATTAGAAATTCCATTACCGTCTGCATCTACTGTACCTCCAAAATACACCGGATTAGAACCCGTGTTACTAAGTACATGAAATGCCGGGTCATTTCCTCTTGAATTGTAAGATGTTCTGTATGAACTTGGTGCATCACCGTAATCTGCTAACAGGGCTAAACCAACATGGATGTTATCAGTTTGAGATACTAATTTTCTAATCTCAATTCTCTCAACACCTGTAGTATTAATTCTGAACCAAATGGCATTAGAAGAAGAAGTACAAGATTGATTTCCTGAAACAGTCGGCTGCAGTTCCAGAGTTGTATTTCCGTTGGTATAATTTAGATTTACTGAATTTGTACAAACTCCACCATCATTACCCTGCCCGGTGACCCATCCATTAAGAGCTACTTTAGTATTTGTTCCATCAAATGCTTCTAATGTGTAAGCTGTATTACCTGAATTTGGACTAAGCTTATTTAAACTTAGAATAATGGCATCTGAAGGAATTCCATTTGCTATGTTTATATCAAATGAAGTTGCATTTCCTGTGTTTCCACTGGCATTAACCTGAGGACCATTGAACTGGTCTCCTGAAAATGAACCGCTGGACCATTGCTGGAGCGCATTTGGCGAAAAAGTAGTTTGTGTTCCTCCCTGGGCGTCAAAAGTAGCAATTTCAACATTTCCTACTTTTGCTGAAATCGAAGTAGAATTATTAGTTCCGTCGAAACATGCCCAACTTGCATCATTTCCGTTAACGATAGGACATGGATCGGGACCAAAAGGAATATTAGTTGAAGTGTAGTTAATAGCATTCGTGCCTGTGAACGCAGCCGCTTCATTTGTGGCAATATCTCGAATTCTATTCGTTCCCGGAGTGTAATCGAAAGTTACATTATCACCTTGTTGAATAGCACTAGTTAATTCAATATTAACTCTAACATTTGTTATTGAGATACTTGAAATGCTTACCGGCGATCCATTCACCCTAACAACAAAGTCAGTTGTTGCCGGAACTGAATTCGCATCCAGGATTTCATCATAATCGAGCAAAAGAGAACTTCCACCTACAAGACTTGTTTCATAAACAGGTGCTACATTATCTGAAACTGCGGAAGCTTCAGCAGAGTTACTACTTGCATTTAAACTTCCATCCTGCGATGCTACCACATAGTAGTATGTATTACCATTAAGTGCACTGTTGTCTGTGAAGGTGTAACTAGAACTTTCGTTATCCACAACAACTCCAACTTGCGAATATGGACCGCCCGGTGTAGTGGATCTTCTGATTGAATAACTCCCTATTTGTCCTCCTGTTCCTACATCCAGGAACGAAACTGCAATAGCCCCATTGGCAACAGCAGTAGCACTTACACCCAATGGCGGTGTTGGAGTATAACCGGTAGTTTGGTTTGTAACTGACTCATTATTTAATGAGGATGCTAAGTTTCCAACATTATCCCGAATCTTATTAATACCCGGAGTGTAATCCAGTTCAACATTGTCAGTAGGTTGAACCACATTCGTTAATGTAAGTATAACCTGATTTCCTGAAATCGTTAAGCTGCTTACAGGATTATTATTTGTGATATTTACTGTAACCGAGTAATCAGAATTAGCAGGAGCAGAAGAGATATCAATAGGTTCATCATAATAAAGAGTCAGTGTTTCTCCATTTACTATAACAGAATCCAGTTGAGGCGAAACCCCATCGGCAGTTGCTGACACTTCAGCAGAATTTGCACTTTCATTAGAGGAAGCATCAATAGCACTAACTACATAATAGTAAGTGGTTCCATTTACAGGTGTATTATCAGTAAATGTGTAGCTTATACTTTCATTATCAGTTACTGTACCAACCTGAGAATAAGGTCCACCTGAACTTGTAGCTCTTTTAATAGAATAAGAAGCTACTCCACTTCCGTTAGATTCATCTACATCATCAAAGTTAATTCTAATAGCACCACCTGATATTGCATTTGCCGATACATTCTGTGGAATTCCCGGGGGTGTAATATCCGGAGTGTTATTGGTAATCGTTTGATTAGAAAGATTTGCTGCTTGTGTACCTTGCTGATCTAGAATAGGATTTGTACCAGCTGTATAATCCAATGCTACATTATCACTTAAGACTACAGCCGGAGACACAGTAATTGTAACAATATCATTGTTAATAGAAACATTTGTTACTGTAATAGATGCCCCATTAACTCTAACATCAAAATCACCTACTGCAGGAGTAGATGACGCATTAAGAATTTGATCGTAATCTAACGTTAACGTTGTACCATTGATAGTACTGGTTTCTAGCTGAGGAGGATTATCGGCAAAATTGACAACTATAGAACCGTTATTCTCATTTCCAGTTCCATCGCCTCCTGCTGTGAAACTACTTGATGTAGCCGAAGCAGCTATGAATGAGCCTCCACCTCCTGCACCACCATTAGCTCCTGCACCACCACCACCGGAATAACCGGCTCCACCACCACTATAATTAGAATCTGCTCCACCGCCACCTGTAAATCCACGACCACCGGCTGAACCTGTGCCGTTACCGGTTCCTCCATTTGCAATATCCAGAAGCTGTGATGTATCTGTTGTAGTTGCATCCGCACGGGCACCACCTCCTGCGTCAGACGAACCACCATCAGAAAATACACCACCACCACCACCTGCAGCTGCTGTATTTGTAGTTGTGCCTCCACCATTTCCGTTGGTACCTGCTGCTCCCGGTCCTGTTCCTGTTCCTGCATCACCTGCTGTAATACTATTACCGCCTAAACCAAGAGCTCCGTTGGAATTATCACCACCACCACCGGCACCGGCAACCATTACCAATACATCATTAATATAAACACCTGTACTACCACCACCACCGGCACTTGAACCCGCATGAGTAACTCCGGCTTCCCCAACTACATAACGAATTACATCTCCGGCATTTACTGCAAAAGTAGCAACAGCAGTAGCTCCTTCACCACCAATAGTGTTAATACCATCTCCTCCATCACCACCTTTTATAGTTATAGTAACTTGTCCATCGGAAGGTACTGTATAAGAACCTGAAGTTAGAGTAGTCTCGTTTACAACTACTTGACCGAATACATTTACTCCCGAAAGAAGTATGAAAAACACTGCTGTTAACAGGCTTAAAAATCTCATTTGATATATTTTTTTATCGAAGATCAATTATTTACCTCCACCTTTTCCATCATTGATAAGGTCTAATTCTAAAAGATTGATTGAATCTGCGTTCAGATATTCAATATTCACTTGATTATCTAAAGCTCTTGATTCGGTACTGATTTCAATTCTATTAGTATCAATACCCCATTCTTCTAGGTATTCTTTTATTGAAGCCATTCTGGTATTTGAACTTGAGCTACCGTCTCCATGAAGTACTATTCTTACTGTTTCAGCATTTCTTAAGTAAGAACCGATTCTGGAAAGAATAGCTTGTACCTCATTGCTTAGTTGAGATCCACGATCATCAAATGTTACCATATTAGGTACTGAGTAGCTCTGAGAATAGTCTCTTATCAATAATAGATCTTCTCTTTGTCTTAGTATGTCAATCATGTTATCCATCATTCTTAGAGCAAGGCTATTAGTTGACAGATTGATATCATCTCTTTGATCATAAATTCTGAGTAGTGACTGATTCGAATATCCGAACTCAACTTTATTACCTGTTTTTTCTACCACACTTATTCTGTTCAGATCAACACCTTCACTTACAAGTATGGATTTTATAGTATTTCCAACTTCGATTGACGGCACGCTTAATTCAAGCGATACAACCTGATATTCTTTCATTGTTAATGAAATACGTTTTACTAGATACTCATGAACTTGGTTTAGAGAAGCCCCATTAGTTAAGTTCAATGCACTAGGAACTGCATTATGTTCAGCTATAAATACGTAATCCCAGCTTCTGATTCCGCTTATTCTTGGGTTAACCTGAAGATCTTCTACTTGTGATATAAATCTCACATTTCTGTTATCAACACTCAATTCCAACTCAACACGTCTGTTTCTAGCCATATCAACCCGATCTTTTTCATGAGCTGCATTTTGGCTGAAACTTAATCCTTCAAACTGAAGACGGTCAGCATCTACACCTGCTGCTACCATGTAAGCACGTACAGCTTTTGCTCTTCTTTCAGAAAGCTTCAAGTTGTAAGCCTGTGAACTCTTGCTATCGGTGTGACCTGTTACTTTGATGAAGTAATCTTCATCGCGGTCGATCAAGAACTTTGCAACTTTATCCAACATTTGTGCAGCAGGCTGATTTATGTATGTGCTGTTGTTGTTGAAATGGATATGCTTTGGAAGTACAGTTAATCTCTCCAATTCACCATATTCAATACTTCTAGCTTCTATAGCTAAAGGCTCCAAAGTATGAGGAATAGTCTGAACCGGGAAAGGAATTATTTCAACAGGAGTAGTATCAATAACCAGGCACTCTTCTTCACAGGTCAAGTAGTTGTTTGGATCTATAATCGGAGTCTTCTTAACTGAATTCGGGATCAGATTATCAAATAATCTTTCGTCAAACTTGTAACTGAAGCCTAGATATGCTCCTCGTTGTGTATAGTTATTAGTAATAAGATCCTGGTCATCATATCCAAAGAAGTTAAATCCTGCTGCTAATCTAAGATTTGTAGCTACTAAGAAACCAGCTTCAATTCCTAACCCATAATCTTTTGTAGTGAAGTCACTATTTGCAAGTAAACTGGCATTGATACCCGCGTCCCATTTTTCATCGATATCATAAAGAACTCTACCTGAAATTAATTCAAGGAATGTTGAAGTTCTTAGCTGACTATCAGATTCCAGAGAATACTTAGCTGCTATTCTACCTGAAAGTGTAAGATCAGTAGTTGGGTGATAGTTTCCATGAGAAGAAAGAACATGAGCTGTTCTAAAGAAATCATCATCGATACTCTTATCAAGTTCATGCTTGAATTCGTATCTGATTAATGCGTCAAATTTGTTAGTAGAGGTACTTCTGTATGCTGCTCCAACCTGCAGGCGCTCCTGCAACTTGCTAAATCCTGAAACATTCTCACGTGAATTAACAGAAATAATATTTTTAGTTAAAAGAGTCCAGTCTCTGTTTAATTTCAATCCATAGCCTAAACTATTCAGGTATAGATTTTCATTTGATGTAAAACGGGCTTCTGCTCTTGCAGTAGCTTTCCAGTTCGTTCTTGCTGTATAATCAACAGCTGATGTTATAGCAGTTCCATCATTTACCGCTTGTCCTTCAAGTGTAAACACTCTTTCAAAACCAAAGTTCAATCCCAAACCTTCGGCTAACTGGAACTGGTTTCTTAATCCGATTGCAGCCTGGCCACTTCTTCCATCAAAAGAATCATTGAGCCTATACTCACTGTACACTTTACCATTTTTCATGTAATTGGCATCTATTCCAACTACTGTATTATTTCTTTGTTGAGAACCACTTAATGTATTAATACCGGCTGCACTTGAAATAAACTCATGACGAGCATAAAGTTTAGCTAACTTTCTTAATTTGTAATCCGCTCCAACTGCGATCAAACGCTTATCTGCTTCGTCCAGATCTTGCTCAACTTCACCAAAAGCAGAAGCCCCGGAAAGGAAAGGAAGATCAGCTTTAACCTTACCTCTAATGTTGGTGTTGTAAGTGGTAGAATCGTTTACAGATTTATAGTTCTCAGAATATCTGAACCCTAACTCGGCATTTATATTATTTCCGAATCTTTTTTCAGCTGATAATAATCCACCAAAAGTTCGATCGCTTGTAGTATCATTTCTAGTGAAAAGGATTTCATTCTTTAATGATGTTGAGCTATTTAATTTATAACGAGTTCTTGTTCTGGCTTCAGTTCTGGCTTTCCCTAAACTTGAACCTTCATTACTGAAATTCTTGTCTGATTTTCCTAGTTGAGCAAATACATCCAGTTTAGATCCCTTATGATCTAACTGTATTCTTGCTGCACTACCATTTCCATTATTATCAGTATTGGTATTTGCAAATTCACCAACAATTTTTGTTGCATCACTTAATTCAGCTGAGATATTACCCGAAAGTAATCTGAAGTTATTTTCCGGGTTATTATCCTGAACGGCATTCGCTCCAACTTTAATACCCTCAGTTAATTCAGTTTCTGCTTTAACCCCACCAATCAAGTATCTGTCTTGATTATTTGTAACTTCATAAGTTGCACGAATGAAAATTGGGTTAAAATCAATATCAACGCTTGAAACAGGGTTTTTAAAAGTAATTACTCCAGAGAATGGATCGATCACATAATCACGGAAACGAGTAAGAGTTTCAACGTTTAAAATAACATCAGGTTGTTCTCTGTCATAAGTTACTATTTCAATGATCTCACTGTTGTCTACAATATCCTTATCCGGTAAATCATATCTCGAAATACCTTGTCCCTGAAATTCTCTTACTTTTCTACTAGAGAATGCATTCACACCAAATGCCTGAGCTTTAACCTTTCCTTCTTCAAAATTAGCTTTAAATCCGGTTTGAGCTCTACTGTAAGTCCCTAATTGAACATCCTGATCTCTGTCTTGAGTAATAAAGTCACCATAAAGCGCATACATTTTGCCTTGATCAACTCTTACATATAATCTGCTTGATGATTGAGCATCAAAACCCTTAATAGAAGACTCTCCATATACAGGATAAAACTCATCAGGACGTATGTCACGGAATAAACGTTCTTCTTTACTCTTTTCGGAATCAAAACCTGCAGTTAGTAGAGTTTTTCCACTTACTTTTCCTTTAATGAAGAATGCAAGTCGGGCATCACCGGTAAAGTTTCCGAAATCATAGGATAGTTGTTTCAATTCTCTTTCAAATCCATCAGCTTCTTTTTCAGAATTGATATTTATTTCTTGATTGAATCTGATCGTTCCTTCAATTATACCTGCTGCAATTAATGGTCTTAGATCAGGTAAGAACTCAACTTTAACTTCTGATTTAATTACACCCAAATTGGCTCTTACCAGAGAAGTTTTAGGCTGATTAGTTGAAATCAGTTCAAATTCTGAAACACCACCTTCAATAAAGATTTGTGTACCAGGTTCTTCTTTGTTTAGATCTTCAACTTTCCATCTACCAAATTCAGTATCTAGTGTTACAGAAGCTCTGTCTCCAACTAAAATGCCGTTTTCATCAAGAATTTCAACTCTTATAAGCGCCGTTGAAACTCCATCAGCAGGCACATTACGAATTGGAGCCGTTAAGTTGAGTACAGAAGCTTTACCCGGTGCAAAAACTGAAATCCCCTCAGTACCTCTAACATTACCAAAAGGATCGATTTCTTCCAGTGTTAAAATATTTTCTCCGGCTTCAAAATCAATACTTACATATTCAGAGCCTTGAAGTTTAGTTGTTGGTGAAACAGAAGTTTGACCTACTTTAGAATTATCAATTACCTCACCATTTAGACTAAGAGTTAACTTAGTTCCTGCAGTACCTTTAACCCAAATTGTATAGTTATTCTTAGTTAAGGTGTCGTTATTTACAAGGTTCAAGAAGCCAACACCATTTTGTGCATTTAATAGTGCGTCTTCAAGTTTCTGAATAGAATTCAATTCCTCTTCTTTTACTAGATCAGAAATTTCACTTGTGGTAGGTTTGCCATCAGGACTTGATTTAACATTTGATCTTTTTACAGTAGAACCACCAACTGTACCACTTGCATTGTCGAATCTACCTTTTCCTGACTGAGCGTTGTTTTCATTTACTGCAAAGCTTCTGTTTACGGAATTTGCCAGGTCATCTTTATTTGACTGAGAAAGCTGCTCAATTCTGGAATTTATTTCATCATTTACACTAGGAGTACATTCACATATTGCGAAATCAGCTCTGTGTAACTGTCCTTTTTTAACATCTACAAATCTACTGGACGGATCGTTAGCGTGTCTGTTATCCAATACTGAAAGCTTACTTCCTTCTGGTAATGAGTAGTTATCAACTTTCAGTACATGCTTGTTTGGCTTAACAGCATAGAATGTATATTTACCTTCGCTGTCCGTAACAACATAAGTTCCGTTTTCCATATATAGGCGAACACCCGGTACACCAACCTCGCCCGGATCTTGCATGTCATTTTCATTACAATCCTGAAAAACTTTACCAATTATGTAGGAATTATCGTTAAACAGACCACCACGTACTTCTACTTTAACTTTTGCTTCGTTACTGCTCTTTACAACAACTTCATCACTTTTTGCTACAGCTACATTGATCCCTTTCCCTTTTTCTGAACCAGGTCCAACAAATACACGGTATGTTAATTCTTTATTTGATCCCGGCTCGATATCTCCAACATCGAATTTAAGACTAGGGCCTTTTCCACCTTCAGGATCCTGTAATTTTACTCCATCTAATTTTGTTGAACCCAATTGGTATTCAAAACCAAACGGAAGCAAATCATCAATAAATAAGTTTCTAACTGTATTAATCGCCTCACTTTTGATTGTGATAGTGTAATTAATATAGTCACCGATTTCAGCAGTAGGTCTGTCTACGGTTTTATTTGTGAATAAAACACCTCTGGCTTGTGGATCAAGTGGGATATCAAAATTAGTACCTTGTGGGACATTACTAAACGTCCAATCATTACCATAAGAAGCTAAGGTATCTACTTTACGGCCCGGTGGCAGTAAACCGAGAGGCACTTCTGAGGAGAAAGTATATCCTTCAGGAGTCTCAACTTCAACTTTATACGTTCCGGTTTCAAGGTATCTGAATGCAAACCTTCCATCAGGTCCTGTAACATATTCACTTGGCGCAGGAGTAGTACCATCAGTTTCAAAAACTTTAGCTCTTCCACCCGCATCTCCACCATTGTTAGCTCCGGTAACATCAAGTATTGTTACTTTTGCATTTCTTATAGGCTGATTTGTTTCACTGTCAAATACTATACCGTAAGGGTCAACCACTACTGTTGTTTGAATACGAGCTCCTTGTCCACCACCTAAATTCCCATTGTTAATACCATCACAATTTAATATGGCTTGGATTACATCATCTTCAACTGTTTCCAGAATCGTATTTCCAATAATTACATCGAAATCAACAGCGTTTCGTGTATTTACTCCACCTTCAATTCTAAATAAACTAGTATTAACGCCAGTTTCAATCCCGATAAATTTTTCTGAATCATTAGTTTCAAAAGATTGCAATGTAATGGTTGCCGTATCAATTCTGGATCTAAACTCATTACAAGCCGATGCTGTTGCTTGTAAATGCAGTTTACGACCAATACTTGATGTTCCTGTCTTTTTACCAAAACTATCATCAGTGAAGTAGTCAATGGTAGCACCGTTTGATGGAAGAAAAGCTTTTACTTCATCTGAAACCGCATCAACTACAATATTCTCTTCCGGATCACTGTAGCTAATTTCAGCCTTATTTGTGATCTCCTCACTAGCACCCGGGTTTACTTGAACTTCAAAAGTAGTACTAAATTCTTCTCCTGCTGATAACCCATCAAATGCCAGCCCTATAAATGAAACCGTAGAAGGATCAGAAGGTAATTGACTACTGAATTCATATTTACCATTACCTTCCATTCCATACAACTGTTGTCCGTTTGTTGTTTCAACAAACTCAACAAAGCTTACGTTAGAAGGTATTGTATCAAGCAAAATTATCTTACTAGATGAAATTCCATCAATTGTAATTCCTGCTCTAGGCAAAGCTGGTACGTCTCCACTGTTTACACCAGCAATGGTATACGTGAAGTTTTCGTTAGGAAGCTTTTCTTCACTTCCTGATTGTGATTTATTTAACTCTATTCTAGCTCCTGAAAGAACGTAAACAGAATCCCGTTTCAGCAATCTGATTCCAAACTCTCTTGAAACTGCTTCAACATTTACAATAGATGTAATTGAATCGTCTTCAGCCTCGTTAATTGAACCTGAGTACCTGAAATCGAAGCGCTCTCCCGGGTTTAATGTGATTTCCCTTCTTAATGTATCTGAAAATTGAGTTCTTGATTTGTTTCCACTTATCCATTCAAGATTTTCAAGGTCATATTCACCTTGATCCCAGTTGTATATCTTGATGTCAAAAGTAGAAGCAACATTTCCATTGTTTACTAAGAAGTGATCAAATTCAACTTTATCTCCTCTGAACCTCTTAATTGAGTTCTCGAGTTCTAAAGAGAAATTAATAGTGGCATCTACAACTACATTTACCTCGTTTGAGATTATTTCCTCAAGTGTTGTCGCACCTAACTTGTTAAATGTAGTACTGGCCATATTGGTGATAGAAGTTCCACCTGTTGGGCCGTTTTGTGCACGAACCTCTCCCATCCCTGCTACTAAGAGCAGAATCAGAAATGATATGAGAGAGTTAATTTTGAGCACTTGTTGTTTAATTTGATTTAAAAGAAGAATGAGAGGTCAACCTCATTCTCATAATTCTGGGTTATGTATTTATTCGTTTTTTTAGCTGTCTACTTTAACAGCAAATTCAAGGGTGACTGTCTCAGTCGGGTCAAGCTGATCTATATCTACTTGAATAGTTCCCGTTGCACCAATAGATGGTTGAGAAGTCACTGTAACTGATCCAACCGTACCCGAAGTAACCGTTGCTGTAGCAGCAATAAGCATTGTCGTAAAGGTTGGAGTATCATCAGTAACAGAAATGGTTGTTACTGGTTGAGAACCATCATTATTGATAACGATTCGATAGTAAACAGTATCTCCAGGAAGTACATTGAATGGATTCTTAGAGAACGTACCTGCAGAGCCACCAGCATCAGGTGCTTGAAACTTGTCTAGTTTAACAAGACCAGCCTGAATAGTTGTTCCGTCAGTGTTACTTTTGGTTGCTAGATTGGTTTGGCTATCACTGATTATAAGAGTAGTAATATTATCATCACCATCTTCCAAACTACCTAAACCAGTAACTTTCACGATAAACTTGATCGTTTGGTTGAAAGACTTAGATCCAACAGAAGCAGGAAGGTCAACAGAACCTGAAGCTGCACCGGAGGTAAGCAATGAATCAGTACCATTTGTGATTACTCCATCACCGTTAGTATCCCAATACACTACCGCTGTCCAACCAATTGCTTCTGAGTTAGTTAACTCAACTTGCAGATCAGAATTAGTACCATCATTTTCACTTACGTTACTAAGAATGGTTAGAGTATGCTGATAGTTAATAGAACCACCAGGAGAAACCTGACCAGTATTATTACTTGTAAGCTGCATATTCTGATCAGTTTGAACCACAACTGCATCATGAATGATATCTTCAGCGCCGGTAGTAGATGACAATGCTCTGAAGAAAAGATCTACAGTTCCTGGAGCATAACCAGCAGGAACAGTAACTTCAGCAGTTATTTGCCTGCTTGCACCAGCCGCTAGGTTAGTAATATTAGTGATTGTACTGTTTCCATTGTTCGGGTCTTTAAAAGTAACTGACCAACCAGATGGAAGAGCTGTAGGATCAGGTAATGCACCCGCAGCAGT